>OLRQ01001536.1_pt1 | contig 17263 bp, 17 predicted proteins | sample 1671971 | NCBI WGS metagenome assembly OLRQ01 (sample SAMEA3136631, study PRJEB25190) | human gut metagenome | biome: human gut; feature: human-associated habitat; material: faeces | place: Austria | collected 2013 | reverse complement strand
GAGCAAATGCTATACAAGCGTTATGACCGCCGAAGCCGAGCGAATTGCTCATTGCAGCGTTGATTTCCGCCTTGCGCGCGGTATTCGGCACATAATCCAAATCGCATTCCGGATCGGGCTTTGCCAGATGCAGGGTAGGCGGAAGAACGCCTTCCTCGATGGCCTTGATGCAGGCGATGGCTTCGGTCAGGCCGCCGGCGCCCATGAGGTGGCCGGTCGCGGACTTGGTGGAGCTCATCGGCGGTGCGCTTTCGCGGCCGCCGAACACGGCCTTGACCGCCAGCGTTTCGGCCTTGTCGCCGAGCGGCGTGGATGTGCCGTGCGCGTTGATATAGCCAATATCGGACGGCTGCATGCCGGCCCTCTTGAGCGCCAGCTTCATGCAGCGGGAAGCGCCTTCGCCGTCCGGGCAGGGCGCGGTAACGTGGTGTGCATCCGAGGTATTCGCGTAACCGGCGAGTACGGCGTGGATTTTTGCGCCGCGGGCGAGTGCATGCTCCTCGGTCTCGATCAGGAGAGCGCCGCCGCCTTCACCGATAACGAAACCGTCGCGGTCAAGGTCGAACGGGCGGCACGCCTGCTCGGGGTCGTCGTTTCGGCGGGAAAGCGCCTTGGCCTGCGACAGACCGGAAACGACGATCGGGCACAGAATGCTTTCGCCGCCGACTGCCAGAACCGCGTCTGCCTCGCCGGAGCGGAGCAGCATCGCTGCGGTCATGATGGCGTCGCCGCCTGCCGAGCATGCCGTATTGAGTGTCAGACTCGGGCCGTGAATGCCGTGAGCAATCGAGATCTGGGCGGCAGCGATGTTGCCGATGGTCATCGGCACAAAGCGAGGACCGACGCGCTTGCCTGTGTCGAACGCAGCCTGCGTCTGTGCAACGGTGGTAACGCCGTCCATTGCAGTGCCCATGACGATGCCGATACGGTCGCTTTCGCTCTCGATGGACAGCTCACTGTTCTTGAGAGCCTCCTCGGCCGCAACAAAGGCAAACTGCATGAACGGGTCCATCGTGCGGGCCAGCGTTTTCGGCATGTAGGCAGCGGGATCGAAGTCCTTCAGCTCTGCCGCGATCTGCACAGGCAGTTCGGATGCATCAAAGCGGGTAATTTTTCCTACACCGCATTGTCCCTCCACCAGTGCGGACCAGTATGCGTCCACACCAATACCGATCGGCGTAACAGCGCCCATACCGGTGATGACCAATTTCTGTTCTTTCATGCTTGTTCCCCTACTTACTGAAATTTATGCGAAGGCCTGTCCGATAGTGATCAGGCAAATATATAATATGCGCTACTTAATAGCATTATAGCAGAAATGCACGGAAAAGAAAAGACACTTTACACAGTAAAGTGTTCAAATTTGTTTTGCACAGTGCTCTGCATTGATGCAGTATTTGCACAAAAAAAGGAGACGGTCAGGGACCATCTCCTTGCAAATGCGTTATTTCTCTTTGGGCCGGATGTCGATGGACGGGTTGTAGGCATAGTAGTTCTTTGCATCCAGATTATCCTGCACAACGCGCAGCGCGTCTCCGAACCGCTGGAAATGCACGACTTCTCGTTCTCGCAGGAATTTGAGTGGCTCGCGAACATCCGGGTCGTCGATCAGGCGGAGAAGGTTGTCGTAGGTTGTTCTGGCTTTTTGCTCTGGTACGATGGGATAAGAACAACTTTTGAGGGGAATTTGTACAAGCCTTTTCATGCTGCGGTGTGACAAGAACAACAAAATTACCGTGAAATGACAAAAATAAAGCAGGACAAGCTGTTTCCTAAAATACAAACCATATTACGCCAAAAACTGGTAAAGTGAAAGCCGTTCTCAAAGAAGGACGGCTTTTTCATTGCTCGAAAAAGGAGAAGATCATGCTTACTCAATATAAAATCTATTGTTTGTTTGCCAGACCGCCGCCGTTCAGCGTACAGATAGTATGACAATTCATGTAATAGCAGGAGGGATACTCATGTACTACAACACCTGTCCGCACTGCGGGGCACACTTGGACCCGGACGAGCATTGTGACTGCCTTGCCCATGTGCGCGGTAAGAAAATCCGCACCGGCAACTGTCGTATCCATGGCACGATGGGCCGCACGAGGTATGCGCGTGACCGTACTTAAACTCGGCAGTCTGTTCGATGGAATCGGCGTGTTTCCGCTGGCGGCGGTACACTGCGGCATGGAACCTGTGTGGGCGAGCGAGATCGAAGCACGCCCGATCTCCATCACCAGACGACATTTCCCGGATATGCTGCACTTGGGCGACATTACGAAAATTAACGGTGCGGAGGTACCGCCGGTCGATGTGATTACATTCGGTTCGCCCTGTCAGGACTTGTCGCAGATTGGCACGAGAAATGGTTTTGCGGGCAAGAAATCCAGCCTGTTCTATCAGGCAATGCGAATTATCGAGGAGATGAGATATGCAACAAACGGCAGGTATCCAGCTTTCACTGTTTGGGAAAACGTCACAGGAGCGTTTTCTTCAAATGACAGGCTGGATTTTGCAGCCATGCTCCGTGCGTTCACAGGTGCCGAGGTTTCAGTGCCTCCTCGTGGATGGGCGCACGCCGGAATGGTGCGAGGGGGACGCGCTGATACCGCTTGGCGACTGCTGGACGCCCAGTATTGGGGAGAACCCGCCCTCGCACAGCGGCGCAAGCGCGTGTTCGTCGTGGCGGATTTTGCAGGTCAGCGTGCCGGAGAAGTATTATTTAAGCCCCGGACTATGCTCCCGTTTTCTGCGATTGGCGGTCCGGGCGGGCTGTCCGCCACCGCCGGAAGTGGAGTACCTGCTGCTCAAACAGGGCGGCAGGTACCCATCGTCAGACCGTTTTCCCTTCGGCGGATGCGAACTATGGCACAGGTCGGAGATCAGAAAGGATTCTGCGCCAGCTTCGGACGAGGAGGAGAACCGTTCCCAACTCTGCTTGCGAGTGTAACGGCGCCGTTTTCGTTTTGGTACGAGGGTGAGGAACGGGACGGATTCCTGCGCGCGCTGACACCGCTGGAATGTGAGCGGTTGATGGGTCTGCCTGAAAACTGGACAAAGTACGGCTGCAAGGATGAAGAAATCAGCGATCATGCCCGTTATCGCGCACTCGGCAACTCGATTGCCCTGCCGTGCGCAGAATATGTGATGGCAGGTATCGCGGAAGTAATGAATTAGAATTTGGAGGTCTTTTTATGGAACTGAAATTTGTTATCCCGAACATGGCGAAGTCGCTCGGCAATCTGGAATTTGGCGGTCCGGCCGAGGTGAAGCGCGGCGACACCCGCCGCAACGGCACCCAGACCAAGGTGCTGTACCGCCGCTACAAGCTGTTCAGCGATGTGCAGCGTGCGGATGATATTGAGGTCGTGATCGACGGCGCAGCAGGTCAGAAGCAGTTCGCGTATATGGAGCCGGTCAAGCTCAAGAACCCGTCCGTGACGGCTGAGGGCTACGTTATCAACGGCCGCGCGTTCGTGGACTACATTCTGCACGCGGAAGATATTGAAAAGGCGTAAACGAGAAAGGACGGTACGATTTATGAGATTCAGCAATGGTTTTTTCGGTGAAAATGAAGCAACGCTCGGCACGCTGCGTTTTTCGGCAATGCGCCGCGAGGTGTTCGAGGAGAACGCAGACGGCACGCCGTCCGAGGTGGTCAAGGAGCGCACCTACGATCTGAAAAGCGACAAGCAGGGCCGTATGATTCAGGTCAGTGTTCCGGCGAGCGTTCCGGTGCGCGATTTTGCGTACAACGCGGAAGTGAAGCTGGTCAACCCGATGTTCGGCGCCATCGCTCATGTGACGTTCGGCAACAGCGCCGAGGTGGATTGGTACATCAAGGCGGACGATCTGGTGCTCAAAACGCCCGCACAGAACAGCCAGCCGCACAAGGATATTCCAGCGGATAAGAAATCGTAATGCACAGGCTGTGTAGAAATCGCGGCAGGCGGATTCGCCCGAGCGATAAAGATTTGGTGTTCCGAACGGTGTTTTTCCTGCTGTTCGTAGTGTTTGCCGTGACATTTGCACTGCTGAATATCCGCACAGACTGGCGCAATCCGTCCGTGGCCTATCTGCTGTTCAGCGCAGCGATGGGCGGGAAAGTGTGTACCGTGACGATCTGGTTGCTGTACCGCCGGTTTCCGGACAAGCTGAATGAAATGCGCCATCGGCAAAAGCTGGCGCGCATGGTACTGGAAAACCAGTGGTATGAGCAGAGCGACACCAAACAGTCCGAGGGATTTTTTAAGGACCTGCCTGCAAGTTCAAAACCGAAGATTGCCCGTTTTCCGCGAATGTATTACCGCATGGAAAACGGGCTTTTGCATATCACGGCGGAAATTACGCTCGGAAAGTTTCAAGAACCGCTGCTGCATTTGGAAAATAAGCTGGAAAGCGGCCTGTATTGTGAACTTATCAGCAGGGAACTGCTGGACGGATTTGTGAAGTACACGCTGCTGTATGATATGATCGCAAACCGTATTCCAATCTCTGAGGTTCGCGTGGAGAATGGCAAAATGCGGCTTATGCAGAACACTTATTGGGAGTTTGACAGTCTGCCGCATATGCTGATCGCGGGCGGTACAGGCGGCGGCAAAACGTACTTTATCCTGACGTTGATTCGGGCATTGTTAGAAACTAATGCGGTTTTGTACATTCTTGACCCGAAAAACGCAGATTTAGCGGACTTATCCAGTGTCCTGCCGAATGTATACAGCAGCAAAGAGAAAATCGTGCAGAGTATTACCGATTTCTGCACGGCTATGCACGAACGCAGTGCGGATATGAAGCGCATGGAAAATTACAAAACCGGCGAAAACTATGCATATCTCGGACTTTCACCGCATTTTCTCGTATTTGACGAGTACGTTGCGTTCATGGAAATGCTGACAAGCAGGGAGCGCGAAGATGTGTTGAATAAGCTGCGGCAGATCGTTATGCTGGGACGGCAGGCGGGATTCTTCCTGATTCTCGCCTGTCAGCGCCCGGATGCTAAATATCTTGGTGACGGTATCCGCGACCAGTTTAATTTCCGTGTCGCACTTGGCAGAATGTCCGAACTCGGATACAGCATGATGTTTGGCGAAACGAAAAAGGAGTTCTTTTTCAAGAATATCAAGGGCAGAGGTTATGCCGATACCGGAAAGGGGGTGATTACGGAGTTTTATACTCCAATCGTGCCGAAAGGATACGACTTTTTGCAGGAGATTGGGAGGTGTGCAAAATAATTATGTAGCAACAATGTAGCTACATAATTGACGCATAGAATACGATGTGTTATACTAAATTTGAAAAGGAGGTCTGCAAGATGGATAATGTTATTTCTTCTGCAAAAACAGATATGTTCCGTATTCGCATGAATCCTGAAATTCGTGAAGAATTGGAGCAGATTTATGCAAAAACGGGGTTGACACTCACGGACGCAATCAATGTGTTTTTTCAGCAGTCATTAAATGCAGGCGGTTTCCCCTTTGCAGTGACAGGAGATAATGCGGAAATTGTTAAGGCAAAGGCTCTGGCACGGTTGGTGAAAGAACTGAAAAAGGGCGATGATTGCACCGAAAGCTATTCTGCCGAGCAGGCCCGGGCTATGTTGGGTATTGCTGAATGAGAATTAAATTTAAGAAAACTGCTGTTGAAGATATGCGGGCAACGGAACGATATATTAGGGAGCAGCTTAACAATCCGTCAGCAGCAGCAAAATTAACTCGTCGGGTGTATGACGCGATTATGCTGTTAGAGGATAATCCGTTTATGGGCACAGAATTGTGCAGTCGCTATGCGGTAGATACGGACATTCGGTTTTTAGTAGTAGCAAAGCAGATTGTGTTCTATCGTGTTGTGGGCAACGAATATGTAGAAGTTACCCGTGTACTTGATGGGCGTCAGGATTATATGGCGCTGCTTTTTTGAAATTAAATATGTACACGCAAAACGCGCAGAGGAAAGAACTCTGCGCGTTTTTCTATGCCCTTGCGCCGTCCGTGCGGCGGCGTGCAGCGCGAAAGCCGACGGCACGGAACGGTGCGTTGGGCGCGGCGCAGCCGCGCCCAAACGTCGGAACCCCCTTTAACTAACAGGGGGGTACAAATCGGATAAGATAGGCGAACTGCGCAAAACTTTGAACAAAAACAATCAGAAACGGAGGTAAAATTGCAAAACAGGACTTGGATAACGGAGTTTCGGGCAAAACGGATGCAAATTGGCATATCCGAACAGGATATGGCAGTTGAAGCCGGACTGACAACGGAGTATTACCGCCGATTGGAGCAGGAAAACCAATCCGTGCCGCAAAAGGTACGCAAGCGGCTGAAAGATGCGCTCATCCGGCTGCACCCTGAGCCGCTGACACTGCTGTTCGACTATGTGCGTATCCGCTTTCCAACAATGGATGTGAAGCACATCATTGAAGATGTACTTCGGCTGAAAATGAAATATCTGGTGCAGGAGCCGCGTGGAATGTACGGCTACACGAGCACTTACCGGATTGGTGACGTGATGGTGCTGACCTCACCGTTGGAAGAAATGGGCGTGCTGCTCGAACTGCGCGGCAAAGGCTGTCGGCAGTTTGAAGCGTATCTGGACGGACAAAAGCGGACTTGGTACGAATTTTTCCGCAAATGCATGAAAGAAAAGGTGGTGTTCAAACGGGTAGACCTCGCAGTAAATGATCTGGTGGGTATGCTGGACATTCCGCTTCTCATCAGCAAATGCCGCAAGGAGGAATGCGTTTCGGTGTTCCGCAGTTTTCGGGCGTTTCGCTCGGGCGGGCTGGTAAGTCGGCAGGAGCAGGACAGCGCCCACATGGGCGCAACGCTGTACATCGGCTCGATGCAGTCCGATTTGTACTTTTGCCTTTACGAGAAAGCGTATGAGCAACTGGTGAAAAACGGTACGCCGCTCGAACAGGCGGACATTCAGAACCGCTTTGAAATCCGGCTGAAAAATGAGCGTGCGGATAACGCCGTGTATGATCTCGTGTCGAACGAGAACCCAGAACAAACAGCGTTCGGCATTATCAACCGCTATGTGCGTTTTGTGGATAAGGAAAGCGGCAAACCGCGTGAGGAATGGCCGCTGAACCCGATGTGGGAAACCTTTATCGGCAAGCACCGCAATACGCTCAAACTGACAACTGCACCCGAGCCGTACACGCTGGAACGGACGCTGAACTGGTTTTCGCATCAGGTGGCACCGACGGCGAAAATGCTCCTGTTGATCGACCAGAAGTGCGGGACGACCCATGTAAAGGACATTCTTGACAACACGGAACTGCGGGACAAACACCGCAAAATCATTCAGCAGAAGATGAGAACGGTTAATGAAATGATTAAAATGGAGGAGAATTTATGAATTTTGGCGTAAATCTGTATAACTGGCTGCTGTCGAACGCCCAGCCGCTGGTGCTGGTTGCTATCGTGGTGATTGGCCTGTATCTCGGCTTCAAGCGTGAGTTTACGAAGCTGATTGGTTTTCTCGTGGTGGCCATGCTGTCGGTTGGTCTGGTGTTCAACGCGGCAGGCGTGAAGGATGTTCTGCTGAGTCTGTTCAATCAGATTCTCGGTGCGTAAGGCTGGCTGAAAAGTCAGCCTTTTCTTATGGAATGAGGTGAAATTGTGGAAGAAATGCGCGTCTATATTGCCAATCTCGGCAAGTACAATGAGGGTGAACTGGTCGGAGCGTGGTTTGAACCGCCGATTGACTTCGATGAAGTCAAGGAGCGTATCGGACTGAATGACCGGTACGAGGAATATGCAATCCACGATTTTGAACTGCCGTTCGAGATTGGGGAGTATACGCCTATCGAGGAGATCAATCGCCTGTGTGAAATGGTGGAGGACCTGCCGGACTACATTCGGGACAACATGGGTTCTCTGCTCAGTTATTACAGCAGTGTAGAGGATTTCTGCGAACACGCGGACGATATTATCCTGTGGAGCGGCTGTGACACAACGGCCGATGTGGCAGAGCAGATGTTAGATGATGGTCTGATTTCAGACGAAACGCTGCGTCGGTATTTTGACAGTGTGCAGTACGGGCGTGATCTCTCGATGGAGGGCGATTTTGTGGAAACCAAGGACGGCGTGTTTGAACTGATTCGATAAAAGGAGGGCCGCTGCGAGAATGGTGAGGGGGTGAAGCACGGCTGTGTGTAACTGCCGACAGGGAGTTATACATCAACCGTGCAGGGGGAGAGGAAAGACGCCTGCGGCAGGAACTCGTTCCTCTCCCCCTATACCCTTTATATAATGTAGAAAGCGAAAGGAATTTATAATGTGAAAAAACTAAGAAGTTACAGCAGTGTATGGAAAGTCGAACAGGTAATATACTCGTTCGGTGACGCAAAACTGCCGACGCCTGTCACCGTGACCCAGCTGCTCTGGCTGGCGGCAAGCGGTGTGCTGGTGTTCGCGTTCCGTAAAGTGCCGCCGCTGGCATTTGTTCATAATCCGCTGATTTTGTGCTGTATTCCGTTCGGTGTGACGTGGTTTATGAGCAAAAAGACCTTTGACGGCAAAAAGCCGTACAAATTTTTGCAGGGCGTGATCGCTTATGCGCTGCGTCCGAAAGTCACCTTTGCCGGAAAGCCTGTCCGACTGCGAAAACGCCGCGAAAATGCGGACATTACCATAGTAAGGAGTGAAATTATTCGTGCCGTATCCCATTAAATATATCGAAAATAACCTCGTTTGGAACAACGAGGGCGAGTGCTTCGCGTACTATGAACTGATTCCGTTCAACTATTCGTTCCTCTCGTTGGAACAGAAAGACGCGGTGCATGACGCTTTCCGACAGCTTATCGTACAGAATCGTGACGGCAAGATTCACGCTTTGCAGATCAGTACGGAAAGCAGTATCTGCGCCGCACAGGAGCGTTCCAAGAAAAGCGTGACCGGACGGCTGAAAGAGATCGCTTGCGCCGAGATTGACGAGCAGACGGAAAATCTCGTTGCTTCTCTCGGTGATACACAGGTCGATTACCGCTTTTTCATCGGTTTTAAGCTGGTCGTAACGGACAAGGAGTTGTCCGTTAAGGAAGTAGGAAACGCAGCAAAGAACCTGCTGCACGATGCCGTAAACGCTATCAGCAGTTCTTTCATGGGTGATTTCGTGAGTATGCCAAACGACGAAATCCGCCGTTATTCCCGCATGGAAAAGTTGATGGAAAATAAGCTGTCGCGTCGTTTTAAGGTGCGTCGGCTAAATAAGAATGACTTCGGCTATCTGCTGGAGCATATCTACGGCAGGACCGGCACGGCCTATGAAGATTTTGCGTTTACGCTGCCACTTAAAAAACGCAAGCGTGATACACTGGTTAAAAAGTACGATCTTATCAAGCCTGCCCGTTGTCTGATTGAGGAAAAACAGCGGTATTTACACATGAAGTCCGAGGATTCGGAAAGCTACGTTGCGTACTTTACGATTTCGGATGTGGTCGGTGAACTGGATTTCCCATCCAGTGAGATTTTCTACTATCAGGAACAGCAGTTTGATTTTGCCATTGACACCTCAATGAATGTTGAGATTATCACGAACAAGGCCGCATTACATACGGTCCGCAACAAGAAAAAAGAGCTGAAAGACCTCGATAACCATGCGTGGGAAAACAACTCGGAAACCACCAATCAGGTGGCAGAAGCGCTGGACAGCGTAGACGAACTCGAAAGTGTTCTTGACCAGAGCAAAGAATCCATGTACAAGCTGTCCTATGTTGTGCGCGTTACCGCGCCGGACGTGGAAGAACTCAAACGCCGCTGTAACCAAGTGCGCGATTTCTACGATGATGCAAGCATTAAGCTGGTGCGGCCTATCGGTGATATGATGGGACTACATAACGAATTTATTCCGGCAAGTAAGCGGTATATGAACGATTATGTGCAGTATGTCACCAGTGATTTTCTTGCCGGTCTGGGTTTCGGTGCAACGCAAATGCTCGGTGAGCGTGATGGTATCTATCTCGGCTACAATGTCGATACCGACCAGAATGTCTATGTTCAGCCTGCCAAAGCGGCACAAGGCGTTAAAGGCTCTGTCACCAATGCGCTGTCCAGTGCATTTCTCGGCTCTCTGGGCGGCGGTAAATCGCTGTCGTTCAACCTGCTTACTTACTACGCTGTTCTGAACGGCGCACAGGCTCTTATCCTTGACCCGAAATCTGAACGCGGGCTTTGGAAAGAAAAGCTGCCGGAGATCGCGGACGAGATTAACATTGTAAATCTGACCTCGGACGAGGAAAACAAGGGTATGCTTGACCCGTATATCATCATGCGGAAAACCAAGGACGCAGAAAGCCTTGCGCTTGATGTGCTGACTTTCCTAACGGGCATTTCCTCGCGTGATGGCAAACTGTTTCCTGTCCTGCGACGGGCGGTGCGTGCTGTCACGAACAGCGAAACGCGCGGACTGCTCCGCGTCATTGACGCGCTGCGGGACGATGGCTCGGAAACTGCGCTTGCGATTGCCGATCATATCGAATCCTTTACGGACTATGACTTTGCGCACCTGTTGTTCTCAAATGGCAAGGTGCAGCAGACCATCAGCCTTGAAAAGCAGCTGAATATCATTCAAGTAGCCGATCTGGTTCTGCCGGATAAGGACACCGCGCCTGCGGACTATACGACTATCGAAATGCTGTCGATCTCCATGCTTATCGTCATTTCCACCTTTGCACTGGATTTCATTCATTCAGACCGCAGTATCTTCAAGATGGTTGGACTTGATGAAGCATGGGCGTTCCTCAATGTGGCACAGGGCAAAACGCTGGCAAACAAGCTGGTTCGCGCCGGTCGTTCGATGAACGCTGCCGTTTACTTTGTCACCCAGAACGCCGGTGATGTGGCAGACGAGAATATCAAGAACAACATCGGCATGAAGTTCGCGTTCCGCTCTACGGATATGAACGAGATCAAGAAAACACTCGAATTTTTCGGTCTGGATTCCGAGGATGAAAACAATCAGAAGCGGCTTCGCAATCTGGAAAACGGTCAGTGTCTTTTTCAAGACTTGTACGGCCGTGTCGGTGTTATCAAGTTCCATGTCATGTTCGATTACCTGTTCAATGCGTTCGATACGCGCCCGCCGGTTACAGGGAATGAGGTGTAACGTGTGACAAATGCCTTAAAAGTTCAGAAATTAGCCATTACAGCCTTTATTACGGTTGTGATGGCTTTTCTATTTCTCAATTTGTTCACAGTGCAGGTGCACGCCGCCGGATTGCTGGACGAAACCATCGATACGGCGCACGAGTTCAGCAAGTATCCGATTGATAACTACCAGCTTGATTTTTATGTTGATTCTTCGTGGGATTGGCTGCCGTGGAACTGGTTGGATGGTATCGGAAAAACGGCGCAGTATGCAATTTACCTGTTCACGAATTTCCTGTGGACGCTGAACCTGTATATCAGCAACGCAGTCGGCTACCTGATTCAGCAGGCGTATGACCTCGACTTCATCAGCAGTGCTGCAAGTGAGATTGGTAAAAACATTCAGTTGATTGCGGGCGTGTCAGCCAGCGGATTGGACAGCATGGGCCTGTTTCCAGGCATGATGGCGATTGTTACGCTGCTGGTCGGCGTGTACTGCACCTATGTTGGACTGGTCAAACGTGAAACGACAAAAGTGTTTCATGCGGCGCTGAATTTCGTCGTTGTGTTTGTGGTGTCGGTCGGGCTGATTGCCTACGCGCCGTCGGCGATTAGCGGTGTCAACGAGTTTTCGAGCGACATCAGCAACGGCATTGTCGATGTGAGCGCGAAAATTCTTGCGCCGGACACGGCAGGCGAGAACACGGGCGTTTCTGCGATTCGGGATTGCCTGTTCGGTATCCAAGTTCAACAGCCGTGGCTTATCATGCAGTTTGGCGATTCAGATGTGGAGAATATCGGAGAAGAAAGGGTGAACAGCCTGCTCGGCACTTCGCCGGATGAAAACCGCGGCAAGGACAGAGAAGAAGTTGTAAAGTCGGAATTGGAAGATTACGATAACGGCAATCTGACCGTAACCGAGGTAACAAGTCGGTTTGGTTTATCCGTGTTCTTCCTGATTTTTAATCTGATTGTGTCGGCGTTTGCGATTATGCTGACAGGCAGTATGCTGTTGTCGCAGATTTTGTTCATCATCAGCGCGATGTTCCTGCCGGTGAGCCTGCTAATCAGCATGATTCCGGCGTTTTCCGGTACGAGCAGGAGAGCGGTGATTTCGCTGTTTAACACCATTATGCTTCGCGTCGGTACAACGCTGCTGACCACGTTTGTGCTGGTGCTGTCCTCGCTGGCATACACGATTGCTAACGGCAAGCCGTTCGTGGTGGTCGTGTTGCTGCAGGTAATTGTGTTCGCGGGTGTGTACATGGAGCGCGACAAGCTGCTCGGCATGATCGGTCTGCGTGATGAGGGCACGGGTCGTGTCGGTCGAGCCATGACAAACCGGCCGCGCCGGACGATTTCTCGTGCGTTAAGAAGGGCATTGCCGTTTGCGGCAGGTGTTGGCGTAGGAAAGCGTTCTGCACAGCGCCGTGCTGTGCAGAGTACCCAGCGGACGGCTTCAACCACTGTAAACCGCGAAACCGTTCCGCCGGAAAAGAAGAATCTCGGTCAGAGAGTAGGCGAAACGGCAGGCAAGATTGCGGATACACCATCTCGCGTGCGGGATAAGGCGGCGGAAACCGTGCAAAAGGTCAAGGACGCACCGACTAATGCGGAATATGCTGTCCGCAGCAATGTGGAATCTGCACGGGAAAGTGTGCGAGAAACCATGCAGAAACGTCGAGAAGCGCGTGCTGCACAGATGGAATCTCGTAGAACTACCACTGCAAGCCGCCGTGAGCAGTTATCCCAGCGAAAAAGAGAACGCAATGAGGATAATACGGAGAAGCCCAGAACGGAAAGCACTCGTGTTGCACCAAAGGAGCGCCCAACTGTCCCCAAACAGCAGAAAACCGAACCGGAAAAGCCGTCTGCACCGCAGAATCGACCTCGGTCGGAACGGATTGAACCGACACCCAGACAGCGGGAAGATCGTCCGACGGTCAAGGACAAGCCGCAGACTGTGGTTGCAGACCACAAGCCGGACCGTCCGGCAGAACGTCCGATGGTGCCGGACAAGCCGAAAACACGATATACAATGCCAAAAGGACTGGACGAAGAAACCTTTGGTGCGGAGTTCAAACAGCGGAAAACCGGAAAAATCACACGCAAACAGCGGCGTTCGGAGAGCCGAGGTGAGCGCAAGTGATGAAAAAGGCGGCAATGGCAGGTGCCCTGGGCTTCGGACTGCTGATTGCTTTACTTCTGTCGATGTTTCTGATTATTGCTTCGGATGAGGATAGCGGCGGAAGTGGCTCGGGTTTGTACATCGGCGTGAATCTCTCAGCGGAAGTGCTCGCGCATCAACCCATGGTTGAGAAGTACGCACGGCAGAACGGTATCAGCGATTATGTCTATGTTCTCCTTGCCATTATTCAAGTGGAAAGCGAGGGCAAGCTGGAGGACGTTATGCAGTCCTCGGAATCTGCCGGATTGCAGGTGAATACGCTCGGCACAGAGGACAGTATCAAGCAGGGCTGCAAGTATTTCTCGGAACTGGTCGCAAAGGCGGACAAGCTCGGCTGTGATATGGACACCATTATTCAAGCGTACAATTACGGTAGCGGTTTCCTGGATTTTGTTGTGAAAAACGGCAAGCGGTACACCTTTGAACTGGCACAGGAGTTTTCCCGACAGCACTCCGGCGGCGTGAAAGTCACCTATAAAAATGAGGTTTCCACGCCGATCAACGGCGGCTGGCGGTATAACTACGGCAATATGTTCTATGTCAAGCTGGTAAAGCAATATCTGACGCAGACCGGCGGTGACGCGCTGGGAAGTGATGTACAAAACCGCATTGCAGAAATCGCACGAAATTCCGGCAGCTACAGCATACCGGCAACGGGCGGCTTGTGCGAAACATGGGTAGAAGCCGTTTACCGCAAGGCTGGTGTGTCGATCAACAACATCTGCTGTGCGGGTAAGAACCGCTCTCTCTATGCAGTGAGCAAGTCCAGCGCCGATATTCCGATTGGTGCAATGGTCTACAATGACCCGGCGGTTTATCATTCCAGAACGACAGACAGCTATTGCGGCTTGAACGCCGGTCATGTCGGTATTTATATCGGCAATGGTCAGATCGCGTCCAACATCGGCGGCGTGTCGTTCGATACCATTGAAAGCTGGACGGCTTACTATGGTTTCGGCGGCTGGGGCTGGGGCGGCGCAGTTGTCCCGCAGAAATAACGAAAAGGAGAACAAATTATGTTTCAGAAAAAGACAGAAAAACAACAGAAACCAAAGAAACTGCGCGTTTACACGATGAACAGCCGCAAGCCTGCGGTGATTGTGCTGTGGCTACTGTTCATCTGCGGATTTGCGTTTGCAGTGTATAAGAACTTTACTGCGATTGATACACATACCGTTCACGAAAAAGAAATCGTTGAGCGCCGCGTAGAGGATACCAGCGGCGTGGAAGCGTTTGTGCGGAACTTTGCGAAAACGTACTATTCGTGGAGTGGTAACAAGGATTCCGTAGCCCAGCGCACCGATGCACTGACCGGCTATCTGACCGAGGACCTGCAGCGTTTAACGGCTGACACCGTGAAAAGTGACGTTGCGGTTTCTTCGTCCGTGCAGGACGTGCAGATTTGGTCTGTGGAGCAGAATGGCAGTGAAAACGATTTTGCAGTCGTGTTCACGGTAACGCAGACAATCTCGGACGGCAAGAAGAAGGACGCTGTATCCAGCTCCTACGAAACCGCCGTCCATAAGGACGATAGCGGAGATATGGTTATCACGCAAGCGCCGACGATCACCGGCAAGCCTGCAAAATCCGCATATACGCCTAAAGCCGCAGAACCCGATGGAACGGTTTCTGCGGCTGAGAGCGAGGATATTACGGATTTCCTGACCACTTTTTTCACGCTGTATCCGACGGCGACGGAAAAAGAGCTGTCTTACTATGTCAGTGGTGGTTCTATGCCGTCGGTAAAGTGCGTGGACTATGCGTTCAAGCAACTTAAAAGCACGGTGCTGAACAAGGATAACGATACCGTAACGGCAACCGTGGCGGTGGAATATCTGGACAGCGTTACACAAATGACGCAGATTTCGCAGTTTGAGCTTGCGCTGAAATTGGTGGATGGGAATTGGAAAATCGTCGGATGATGTATGCGTTTGTACGGGGAAAAGTAGCAAGTAACGAAGTGTGAAAATCGAATACCGAAGATAAAAAGGCTCGTCGCAGAATGTTTCGATTCTGAGACGAGCCTTCTATTCTCGCGGTGGCGAGCGCAAAAATTTTATGATTCACTTGATATTTTTATACATGGATACTTAGTTTCTTGCGTTTGTGTATTTGTTTCACACCAAACCAGATAATCTTCATCAAAAGGATATAATACATAATCAATTAACCCAGAAACATTTTCGGACAAATCCAATACTTTATTGGTTGTTATATCCCACACATAAAGTGCATTTCCAGTAATCGGACGCCATGTTATAAAATCGTTTGAAGATTGCAGTTCAGCAAATTCTAAGGTGCTGTCAATATTGTTTGGATATAATTTCGTGGTGGCGTCTATCTGTTTTGACCATTTCTTATGAGCGAAGTCATAACAGTATAACGATTCTGATTTTTGCGGCTGCCACTCCGAAACGCCTACGATAAAAGAGTTTGTGATGCATATTTCCTGCAACGGTTCGGGCGGCTCGATACACATACGTTTATGTTTTTCTATGTCATATGTCCAAAGGGAACTGCCATTAGAATCATATTTTAGATAAACAACATTTTTGTCATTCACAGATGGTGAACCAAAAGTGATTTGCATGGAATCTGCTGTATCTGCAATTTCCAATTTATGATTGTTCAAATCATAAATTTTTATTGCAGGGTAAATACCATCTTCATTAGCTGTATAGCTGGCGTAAACAACAAAGCTGCCATTTACCGAAAGCGACCACGGGTGCGGGTCAAAATTCCGTGTTTTAGGGAAGAAATCGTTTTCGCCGTCTACGAATATGATTTCTCCTGTACGCAGGTCAGCCGCGTATACAGCCCAATTTTCACCAATAGAACTTCCTACACGCAGTTCGGCGTCTTGGCTCTCGGACCAGACAAACCAATTATCCTTATAATCAAAGGTTGTCATGGTGCCGTTTGTTTGCGTGTCCAATTTAATAAGTTCCTGTTGCTCTTGGGTATTTAAGTCAACCGACCTGATATAGTTATCAGCGTAATTTTTATATAATATCTCATGGTCGGATTTGTGACCGATATAAATGCTTTTTTCAAAATCAATATAATCTGATAAGATTACTGCGGTTTCGGTGTATGGTTCAATGGAAGCAGGTAAACTTTTGGTTTCGCGCTCTTGATAAAAATACAGACTGAATATAGTTACTACAGTTAATAGAATACATGAAATGGAAAGGTTCTTTTTCATTACTTTTCTCCTGCAATAGCCATTATAATTTATCACAAATATAGCGGGTAAGACTATAAAATGCTTTACAGTTATTGTGAAAGATAATCGAGTATGTAAATTGTTTATTTCATATTTGCATTATACCATTAAAAGTGGAATTTGTACTGAAAATGCAGAGTTCAGTATGATTTTTGCAGTAAAATGCACAGATGACGAATGGCGTTTTGGAAAGCTGTTGTCTGTTGTTTTACATTTTTAAAATAATCGCTACGGTATATTGATTATTATTCGTTGCGTGTTATGGATTTCTTGATTATCTTTTTCATATTATAGCCGACGGCAACCTAAAGGACTATCTTACTATGTTAGCAATGATTCCATGCTTACATATATAGTCAGCCAGCTTAAAAGCATAGTGTTGAACAGGCATAGCGATACTGTAATGGTAACTGTGACAGTAGAATACTGGATAATGTTATGAAAATGACGCAAATTTCGCAGTTTGAACTTGCGCTGAAACTGGTAGATGGGAATTGGAAAATTGTCGGATAGATAAAAAGCTGAGGTAATCCTCAGCTTTTTATGGTCTTGGTTTGCATTAAAAAAGTCTATCCATGTTCTGCCGCAGCATACGAACCATGCGTTCGCAGTCCAGCATAGTATTATCAGCGCCGAACATGACAGCGGTCTGATCGACCACGCTCGTATCCGGATTGCTGCTGCCGAGCACGACCCGCCCGTTCTTCACGCGGTCCATCACGGCGTCCGCGTTATCGATGAGGAAATCCAGTTCGTTCATCAGGCTGCTGT
>OLRQ01001530.1_pt1 | contig 17324 bp, 9 predicted proteins | sample 1671971 | NCBI WGS metagenome assembly OLRQ01 (sample SAMEA3136631, study PRJEB25190) | human gut metagenome | biome: human gut; feature: human-associated habitat; material: faeces | place: Austria | collected 2013 | reverse complement strand
GGTTTTTGCTATGTCGGTTTGACCGGTTCAAATGAATATTCCGCAGGAAACAACTGCATCTGCGCCTATTATGAAAAATATTGGATAATATTTCCCATTGCTATTGATTTCTTTGTAACCGCCATGTTATAATTTAGCAGATCTGCGGGTCTGCCGATGGCTCGCAATGCGATATGAATTGCCACGATTCGGCTCGGTAAAGCTCACGCGCTGTAAGCCGATCTCTTCTTACGCAATTTATATTATAATAGTAGTTTTTTGTCAAATTTGGAACAATTGAGAAATAATATGATAATGGAATATTCTGTTTTAATGTCGGTCTACGCGAAGGAAAACGCGGACTTTCTCTCCACAGCGGTGGAGAGCATACTGCGCCAGTCCTGCCCGCCGACTCAGTTCGTGTTGGTGTGCGACGGGCCGCTGACCCCCGCACTGGACGCCGCCATTGAGAGCTTCACCGCGGCTGCGCCCGCTCTGTTCACCGTTCTACGTCTGCCGGAAAACAAGGGGCTCGGCATTGCCCTGCGGGAGGGACTGGCAGTCTGCAAGTGCGAGCTTGTCGCGCGCATGGATTCCGACGACATCTCCCTGCCCCTGCGCATGGAGCACCAGCTGGCAGCGATGGCCGCCGATCCGAAGCTGGACGTTGTCGGCGGGCAGATTGCGGAGTTTGCCGAATCCCCCGAAAAGATCCTCTGCTACCGCAAGGTAAACGTCTCTCCGGAGGATGTCCGCCGCAGTGCCGCCGGTCGCAACCCCATGAACCATATGACGGTGCTTTTCCGCAAAAGTTCCGTGCTCGCCGCGGGCGGCTATGAGGATATGAAGGGCTTCGAGGATTATTACCTCTGGGGCAGAATGCTGGCGGCGGGATACCGGCTGGCAAATCTGCCGGAGGTGTGCGTTCTCGCTCGCGTGGCCGGACTTCAGTCCCGCCGCGGCGGATGGAAATACTTCCGCCAGACCGTCCGGCTGGAGCGCGCGCTGCGCAGCTGCGGCCTTTTCGGCGCGGGAACTTACTATAAAAATCTGCTTGTCCGCTTCTGCGGTACGGTGCTGCTGCCCGACGGTCTGCGCCAGCGCGCATATCAGCGGTATCTGCGGCATGACGATATGCCGGAAACGCCTTGGGCAGGAACTCTTACCGATCATAACAGCGAGGAATAAAACTATGCGCCGCATCCTGCACTTCATGGCGGATATCCACGTCAGCTCCGGTATGGCCGCTGTAGTCATGAACTACTACCGCCATATAGACCGCAGCCGCGTTCAATTCGACTTTCTATATTTTGAAGACGGCCCCCTGACCTATGCTCAGGAGATCGAATCTCTGGGCGGCAGGGTCTTTCTCATCCCCCGCCCCGGCCCTTCATCCATGGGCGCGATACGCGAATTTTTCCGCGAGCATCAGGGCGAGTTCAGCGTTCTGCACTGCCACCCCATCTGGTCTGCCGCAGTTCTGGAGCCGGTAGCCAGGCGCTTCGGCATACGCGCCGTCTTTCTGCACAGTCACAGCGACAAGCCCGGTGAATCCGCCGCCAGCATTCTGCGCAACCGCCTGATGCTGCGCATGTCCGCCGGAAAGGTAGACGCCTGTCTCGCCTGCTCACACGCCGCGGAAGCGGCGCTGATGGGCATCCCGTCCTCGGTACATATTCTGCCGAATGCCATTGACGCGCACGCGTTCAGCTTTGACGCCGAGGCGCGGCGCGCCTGCCGCAACGAGCTTGGCATAGCGGAGGATACGCCCGTCGTTGGCAATGTGGGGCGTATGGTTGAGGTCAAGAACCATCGGTTTTTGCTGGAAGCCTTCGCCCTGTACCGCAGAGCCGTACCCGCGGCGCAGCTGCTGCTGATTGGCGGCGGCCCGCTTGAACCGGAGCTGCGCGCTCTGGCCGCGGAGCTTGGTATTCAGGACTGCGTCCATTTCCTCGGTTCCCGTCGGGACACCGCGCGGCTATATTCCGCGATGGACGTGTTCGCCATGCCGTCTCTGGTCGAAGGGCAGAGCATGGCACTGCTGGAGGCTCAGGCCGCGGGGCTGCCCTGTGTAGTCTCGGACACCATTTCTCCCGAATCTGACGTAACAGGGCGGACGGATCGTCTGCCGCTCGATCAGCCTCAGCAGTGGGCGGACGCGCTGTCCGCGCGGCTGCGCGCACCGGCTGATCGCAGTCAGAGCGTGACAGATGCATTTGCCCGCCGGAATCTTGATATCCACACCGCCGCCGAAGGGCTGACGGAGCTTTACGAAAGAGTATGATAAATGGAACTTTTCTTCATCAATCTGGCCTTTATGGCGCTGCTGTGCGTGCTGGAGGTCAGACCCGTAACACTTGATTCCCGTCAGGAACGGCTTGACCCGAAGTCTCTGATGGCACTGGGCATCGCATATCTGTGCTTCCTCGGTATGTTCCGCGGGGCGGCCTGCGGCAACGACACCTCGAACTATCACGAGCTGTACCTGCGCATAGCCTCCCAGAGCGGTCTCTTGTACAGCATCCGGAATACCAGCTTTGAGCCTCTCTTCGCCGCGCTGATCTACCTGCTCAGCCGCCTGACACATAACCCGCAGATACTTTTTATTGTCACGGCGCTGTTCTCCTTCGCGGTGACGGGGCGTTTCATGTCTAAATACTCCAGCCGCCCCTGCTTCAGCCTGTATCTGTTCTTTACGCTGCAGCTGTTCGATTTCTACATATCCGGCGTGCGACAGGCGCTGGCCATCTCCATATTGCTTCTGGCCTACGAGGCGATGGACAACAAAAAGCCCATACAGATGGTGCTGCTTATCATGCTCGCGGGTCTGTTCCACCGTTCCGCCCTGATCTGGCTTCCGGTGTACTTCCTGCTGCGCATTCCGCGGCGGAAGACCTTCGTATGGGTAACGGTCGCCGCCTGCGCAGTGGCCTTCGTGGGCTCCAAATATTTAGTCACCATAATCGCTACCGCCATTCCGCGCTATCAGTTCTACCTCGGCAGCAGCTATCTGAAGTCCGGCTTCAAGCTGTCGCTGCTGCTGTATTTTCTGGTGTTCGGACTTGTGCTGCTCGTGTGTGAGTTTTTCCGCGGCAAGGAGGATACTCCGGAGCAGGACGAACGGGACGAATGGGATTTCCGTCTGTCGTTCCTGCTGCCTGTCGTGTGCGTGCTGGGCTACACCGCACCGATATTCAGCCGGTTCCTCCAGTATTTCCAGCCCTATCTATGCGTGTATTTCGCCAACCGGCTCGCGCGCATGCCGGAGAAATTCCGGCGTTTCCTGCTTATCGCAAGCCTGATATGCTTTGCGGCCTATGCCGCCACCATCCAGATACTCCGCACCCCGCGGTGGTATACCACCTATCCCTTTGTGTTCTGTTGGGACAGCTGACCCGACGGAGAAAGACCCTTTTATGAAACAGACATCCGGCATTGCAAAAAACTCGGCCATGCTCATGGCCATGAACATAGCAAAAATGATCTTCCCGCTTCTGACCCTGCCGTACCTGACGCGGGTGCTGTCGAAAGACTGCTACGGAAGCGTTGTATATGTCAAGTCCGTCATCACGTATCTTCAGATCCTGGTGGACTTCGGCTTCGTGCTCTCAGCCACCAAGGACATCGTCCGCGCACGGCAGGACAAGGCCGCGCAGGAGAAGATCATCGGCGACGTGCTGCTCGCGCGGCTGTGGCTGTCAGGCGCGGCGCTCGCCGTGCTCGTCATCCTGACGGCAGCGCTCCCAATACTTCGGGCGCGCCCTCTGCTCGCGCTGCTGTCCTTCCTTCCGGTGTTCCTGACACTGTTTTTGTTCGACTTCCTGTTCCGCGGACTTGAGCGGATGGAGGCCATCGCCATGCGCTTTGTCGTCATGCGCGGCATCTCCACGGCTCTGACCTTCGTTGTGATCCATTCGGACGCCGACGTGCTGCTCATCCCGCTGCTCGATACGCTGGGCAGCCTTGTGGCCGTGCTGATGGTCGTCCCCCAGTTCAAACAGCTCGGACTGCGCGTGCGCCTGTCGCGCGACGCGGCGGCGGCATGGGCGATGCTGAAGGATTCCGCGGTGTATTTCGCATCAAACGTGGCGTCCACGTCATTCAGCGCGCTCAACACGCTCCTCCTCGGCATCATTCTCACGACGCAGGAAGTCGCCTACTGGGGCGTCTGCATTCAGGCGGTCGCCGCAGTCCAGGCGCTCTATACGCCCATTACTGACAGCCTGTATCCCGTCATGGTGCGGGAGCGGAAATTCAGCCGCATCAAGAAAATGGTGAAGCTGTTCCTGCCGCTGGTTCTGGCGGGCTGCATTGCGGCCTATTTTCTGGCGGATTTCGGCATCATGCTCATCGGCGGCAAGGGCTACGCTCCGGCCGCGCGCATATTCCGCTATCTCATACCCGTGCTGTTTTTCAGCTTTTTCGCCATGCTCTTCGGCTGGCCGACCCTCGGTGCCATCGACCGCAACGCCGAGACCAGCCGCAGCACCGTCTACGCCCTGTCATTTCAGGTGCTGGGGCTGTTGGCTCTGCTCTGTACGGGGTACTACTCGCTGGTCGCCGTCGCCATTCTGCGCAGCGTGACCGAGGCCGTTCTCTGCGGCATCCGGATGTTCTATATCCGGAAAAATATCCGCTCCTTCGCGGACATGGGAGGTGACGCGGCGTGACCGAGATAACCGACCTGCGCGAGCTCCAGCTGCTGGAGCTTCAGCTGCTGCGCCATTTGGACAGCGTCTGCCGTGAAAACGGACTGCACTTTTTCCTGTCGAACGGGACGCTTCTGGGCGCGGTGAAGTACGGAAAATTCATCCCATGGGATGATGATATCGACATTTTCATGCCCCGCGCCGATTACGACCAGCTCATGGCTCTGCCCGCTGCGGATCATGGCTCGTACCGGCTGCTGTCGAAAGAGCGGACGCCGGAATGGCGGCTGCCCTTCGCCAAGCTCTGCGACATGAGCACCCGCAAGCAGGAGACTAGCGCGGACTTCGGCGTTGACATTGGCGTTGATATAGACATCTTCCCGCTCGACGCGTGGTCGGGCGGCGAAAAGCAGGCTCGGCGCTGCGGCCTGTGGCGTCGCGGCGTTTCCGCCGCCGTGGAGACCACGTTTGTCTCCCCGCGCAGAGGCTGGCGGCGCGCGGTGCTGTATATATTCTGGCTGATCAGCCATCTTCTCGGCAGCGAATTTTTCTGCCGCCGCATCCTCGCCGAGGTGCGCCGCGGACAGGCTGTCCCCGCGCCGGAATATCTCGGCTGCGTGGCATGGAGCCTGTACGGCGGGAAAGAGCTTATACCGGCGGAGGTGTTCGCTTCCTCCGTTCCCTTGAGCTTTGAGGGCGCGGAGTACGCCGCCCCCGTCGGCTATGACACATATCTCCGCCGTCTGTACGGCGACTATATCCCCGACCCGCCCACTGAGAAGCAAATCACGCACCACAGCTTTCGGATCTGGCGTCGCTGAAAACGTAATTCCCCGCTCGGTTGAGCGATAAATTTGAGAAAAGGAGAAGAATACCTATGAACGTCAAAACCAAGCGCCTCCTTTCGGTCGCGCTGACGTTGTGCATGCTTCTGACGCTGTTACCGGTCACCGCAATGGCCGATAACGACGCCTCGGCTGTACAGACTCAGGCCTCTGAGGTGGTCAAGGGCAGTGCCATTCCCGGCACCGGCTACCATGTTACCTCGGTGAAAAACTACTCCATCGCACCCGACATCTCTGAGCGTGTCATAATCACGAACAATGATGCGGGCAACTCCCAGACGGTTGCAAACGTCATGGAGGTCAACACCTCCGGCGGCCGCGCCAAGATCGTGGCCGGATACGGCAACCGCAACCCCAAAGAGCAGGGCTGGATGCTCAAGACCACTACCGATCAGGCTCACACCTATGAAAAAGAGAGCGGCCTGAACGTTGTGGGCGGCGTCAACGCCTCCTGGTTCAACATCAACACCGGCGAGCCGAGCGGCTACCTGGTGATGAACGGCGTTGTCCACCATGACAACTCCAGCCGCGCCTTCGTCGCAGCGTTTGACGACGGCTCCGTGAACGTATTCAAGGAAGGCACCACGCTCGCCCAGGCTGAGGCCAGCCAGAGCGAAAAGCAGGGCAAGACCGTTAAGATCCTCGAGGCGGTCGACGCGCTGGTCGCCATGGTATGGGACGGCGAGGTCATCATCAACGAGTCCGGCAACGGCGGCTATTACCCCCGTACCTGCGTCGGCGTAAAGGCTGACGGTACGGTCGTCCTGCTTCAGGCCGACGGCACCATGGCTCCCCGCTCCGTAGGATATACCGCGCGTGAAGAAGCCAACATGATGGTCGCGCTCGGCTGCGTTGCAGCTATCCAGCTCGACGAGGGCGGCTCCTCCACCTACGTTTCCCAGCGTGAGGGTGAGAGCGATCTGACCATGCGCAACACTCCTGCCGGCGGCAGCGAGCGTGTCGTCTCCGGTACTATTCTGGTCGTCTCCACCGTTGCGGCATCCGGTGAGTTTGACCATGCGTCGATCACTCCCGACGAAGAGTACTACACCCCCAACTCCACCGTTACCATGACGGCCAGCGCCATGGATTTCTCCGGCGCACCGGCGGCAAGCCTGCCTGAGGACGTCAGCTTCGCGGTCAGCGATGAGAGCATGGGCACGATAGGCGAAGCCGCCGTCAGCGGCAGCACCGCCACCGCGACCTTCACCTCCTCCGGCAAGACCGGTGACGTGACGGTCAATCTGGTAAGCGGCAGCAGAACAGTCGGTTCCGCTGTGCTGCATATCCAGAACCCCGACCAGCTGGCCTTTGCCTCCAATGAGGTCAACCTGAATTACAAAGACATCAGCGATCTTGGCTTCAAGGCAACCTATCAGACGGAGACCGTCAATCTTCAGGATGACGACATTCAGTGGAGCGTTTCCGATCCTGACGCCGGCAGCTTCACCGGCAATCTGTTTACCGTTACCGACAATGTAAAGTATTCCGGAAGCCCCACCATTACCGCTGTACGCGGTGATCTGACAGCCTCCGTCACAGCGAACATCGGTATGGAGCCCGCCATGATTATCGACGGCGGCGATGCAGATCCATGGGATTACTCCACCATCGGAACCACCGTCGAGAGCTTCGTCGGCATGGCTTCCAACGCTGTGGCCACATATCACTATGGAGGCCGCGGCGGTGTAGTCAAGGGCTCCGTGGTTTCCGATACCGATGAGGAATTTGCGGACATTGTCCGCTTCGGTCATAACGCCGTTAAGCTGGAATACGACTGGACAGGTCTGACCGGAACCGACGGCGCATGCCTTGGTCTTGGTGACAATCTGGCCATCGACGGTACCCCAACAGCAATTGGCGTTTGGGTCTACATACCTGAGGGCGTTCCCGTTCCTTGGCTGCGCGCCCAGATTGCTACCAGCACCGATGGCGGCAATACTTGGACTAACGCTTACGTTAACTTTAGCTCCGGCAGTGCTGACAACGGCGAAGGCTTGAAAGCTGGTTGGCAGTATCTGCAGGCCGACCTTACCCAGTATGCGGGTGCTCTCATCCGCATTAACAGCGGCATGCTCTTCCGCGCCATGGTCACCACCGCCGGCATCGGCTGGCGCACTACGGATGGCGTAATGCTGGACAAGAGCAATCTGAAGGGCTATATTCTTCTCGATAACCTCTGCATCGTCTACGGTGCAAACAATCAGGACGTCACTGCCCCCGTCGTCAACTCCATCCAGCTCGTGAATGACGACGGCACCAAGGTTGATCTTGAGGACGGCGCAACGCTTGATTCCGGCAAGCTCCGCTTCTTCGTTACATATAACGACAGTGAGGATACCGATCCCTACGCCACCGGCGTTGAGTCCGCGTACTTCTACTTCGACGGCACCTACCGCGGAGTTTACGACAAGGACATCCTCGGCAGCACCTCCGGTCTGATGCACTTCAGCAACGGTATTCACTCCATAACCTTCTATCTGAAGGACGGCTACGGCAACGTCACGCGCGAGACGCGCTACTTCACCGTAGAGGCCGCGGAAGCAGATCTGCCCAACATCGCGCTTGAAGCGCAGGGCGCGCCGATCGTGGGTAAGAAATGGGAGCTTGACTTTGTCAGCGACGACATCGCCAGCATCACCTCCCTGACCGCGAACGTCTCCGTCACCCGCAGCTACCCTGTCAAGGACGTCACCTTCCCCGATGGCGTCACCGGCACATGGAACTATGACGCCGCGAAGGGCGTTGTGACGGTGGATATCACCGGCATCGCCGAAAGCTTCAAGGCCGACAAGCTCGCCACCATCGTCGTGGAGGTTCCCACCGCCACCACCGAGGGCAGCAGCATCAACGTTCAGGTCACCAAGGGTTCCTATGGCTGCAAGCAGACAGAGGATTTGGATATCAACGATCTGAACCAGTATGCTACCGGCTTCACCACTCAGATAAGCAATCACCCCGTTGAGGCCATGTACCGCATCAAGGCGGACAACGCCGTCGTCGGCAGCACCGCCGCCGCGACCGTCACCGTCATCAAGGACGACAAGGCCGCAGTCGGTGTCAACGTCTACGCCAACGACAAGCTGCGCGGCGTTACCGACGAAAAGGGGCAGATCGACATCTCCAGCCTGACCAAAGCTCAGGGCAGCGTGAATCTGCGTGCCGACGACGAGGACGGCAACTGCTCCTTCATGGTCACCCTGTTCAGCTACAACGCCGTGGGCGATGAGAGCGGTCTCCCCTTCAACATCAACTTCAACTTCTCCCAGAGCTACGGCAGCAAGAACGTCACCTGGATGAGCAATCCCAGCACCAGCGCCGAAAAGGCCGTTGCCGAGATATCCACTGACGCGGAGCTGAAGGACGCTGTGACCGTCAACGGCACCAGCCGTCTGATTTCCTACTCTTCCAGCAATCAGATTACCCGTGTTAACAGCGTTATGCTGTCCGGACTTGCTGCCGGGACGACCTATTACTATCGCGTCGGAGACGGCGAGATATGGTCTGATATCCGCAGCTTTACTACTCCTGCCGGAAGCAGCTTCTTCCTGCTGGCTGACATTCAGGAAGAGGCCGCGCTTGAAGGCATGGGACGCATCGCCGCCTGCCTGAACGACCAGTACCCGTTCGGCATCCAGCTTGGCGACGCGGTCGATAACGTACGCTACTTCAACCAGTGGCAGGATGCCCTGTCCCTGTTCACCGAGGACGGGCTCAAGAATTCCGATATTCTCCACGTCATCGGCAACCACGAGGCTGACGACGACGGCAACGGCGCCATCGCGGCCAAGACCACCTTCGGCATCCCCGCCGCGTGGTACTCCGTTGAGCGCGGTGACGTGTACATCGCGGTTCTGAACCACACCTCCAATAAGGACAGCCTCCAGCAGTTCGCCGATTGGCTCGTTGCTGACGCCGCGAAGTCCGACTGCGTGTGGAAGGTCCTCGTAACTCACGTTCCCGCCTACTACACCAACCCCACCGGCGGCGGTGAGACCTACAACCAGTACCTCCCCGCAGCCTGCGACGCGGCCGGTATCGACTTCTACTTCTCCGGCAACGACCACAGCTATGCCCGCACCGCTCCCATGACCGACGGTCAGGTAAACGAGGCCGGTACGGTGTACTATATCTGCGGTTCCACCGGCGGTAAGTCGTACTCCATCGTCAATAACCCCGACTTCAACTTTGAGGTCGCAACACTCGACTTCACCAGCGTCTACATGGACTTCACCGCTGACAAGTACGAAGCAACCGTCACCACCTATAACGTGGCCGCCGACGGCAGCAGAACCGTGCTTGATCAGTACAAGCGCATCGTTCCCGAGTGCGAGAACGACGAGCACACCTACGTGTATGACGGCGAGACCGGCACTCTTGAATGCTCCGTCTGCCGCCACACCGAGAACGCCGCCGAAGTGCAGTACACCGGCTGGGCGACCGACAAGGCCACCGACCGGAAGATATACTTCGCTGCCGGGCGCTTTGTGACCGGATATCTGTTCCTCAACGGAAAGAACTACAACTTCGACAGCAACGGACTTGCCTATGAAGGTGAGTACAGCTTCGACGGGCAGACTTGCACCTTCACCGGCGGTGAGTTTGTTCCCAATGACAAGCTTGCTATGGCAGGTATCTGCGGCGATAATGCATGGTTTGTGGTATATCAGGACAAGCACATGGTCATCGGCGGTACCGGCGCACTTTCCACTACCAGCCGTGCAACCGTGCCTTGGCAGACCGTCAAGGACAAGATAGTCCACGTCACGGTAGGCGCCGATATCACTACACTGTCCACTCAGTGCTTCTACTACTGTACCCTGCTGACCGACCTGACTTTCGAGAAGGGCAGCCAGCTTACCGCCATCTCCGGCTCTGTTTTCAACGGCTGCAGCAGGCTGGCAAAGATCAATCTTGAAGATTGCGAAAAGCTGACCCTGATCGGCGGCTCTGCATTCTACAATTGCAACAGTCTCACGAATGTCGTTCTGCCTGAAAACCTCCGGACTCTCAACGGAAACGCATTCGCGTTCTGCAAGTCCCTGCGCAGCGTTGATGTTCCGGACGGACTTCAGTTCATACCTTCTTCCACCTTCAAATACTCCGATAACGTCGTGCTAATAGTCGGCAGTGACAGCTACGCACTCCAGTACGCCATCAAGAACGGCATCGCTTACGTACTGCGCGAAGCAGGCGTCGTCGCCTCCGGTTCCTGCGGCGATAACGCAGCATGGGAGCTGTACAGTGACGGCACCCTGAACATCACCGGTTCCGGCGCGCTGTACAACGCCAAGCTCGCCAGCGACATCGCATGGTACGCTAACCGCAACCTGATCCGCGTCGTCAACATCGACGCCGGTATCACCAACCTGCCTGACTTCGTGTTCTCCGGCTGCACCTACCTCGAAGCCGTGAACTTCGCCGAGGGCAGCAAGCTGGCCACCATAGGCGGTTCCGCTTTCCGCGGCTGCACCGCCCTGACCGAACTGACTCTGCCCGACGGCATGCAGACCATCTACGGCAACGCCTTCAGAGACTGCTCCGCTCTCGCCAGCGTCTATCTGCCTGACAGCATCTCCTACATGTCCGGCTCCGCCTTCAGCGGCTGCAGCAAAGTGGTTCTTAGTGTCGGCGCGAACAGCTATGCCAAGGACTTCGCCGTCAACAACGGCATCAAGTATGTTGAGCGTCAGGCCGGCGTTATCGCTTTCGGTTCCTGCGGCGCGAATGCGAAGTGGGAGGTCAGCAGCGACGGCATACTGAATATCACCGGCTCCGGCGCGCTGACCAGCCCCAAGGTCGCCAGCGGTATCGCATGGTATGACTATCGCAGCATGATCCGCGTCGTCAATATCGACGCCGGCATCACCAACCTGCCCGACTTCGCGCTCTTCGGCTGCACCGCCCTTGAGGCCGTGAACTTCACTGAGAACAGCAGCCTGACCACCATCGGCGGCTCCGCACTCCGCGGCTGCACCGCTCTGACAGAGCTGACCCTGCCCGACGGCGTGCAGACCATCTACGGCAACGCTATCCGCGACTGCTCCGCTCTCACGAGTGTCTATCTCCCCGACAGCATCTCCTATATGTCCGCCTCCGTCTTCAGCGGCTGCGCCAATGTGGTTCTCAGCGTCGGCGAGAACAGCTATGCCAAGGACTTCGCCGTCAACAACAACATCAAGTATGTTGAGCGTCAGACTGGCGTTATCGCCTCCGGTTCCTGCGGCATCGACGCCGCTTGGGAGCTGAGCAGCGACGGCACCCTGAACATCACCGGTTCCGGCGCGCTGACAAACGCCAAGGTCTCCAGCGACACCGCATGGCACAGCTACCGCAGCATGATCCGCGTCGTGAACATCAGCGCCGGTATCACCAATCTGCCCGACTTCGCGTTCTTCGGCTGCACCTCTCTCGAAGCTGTGAACTTCGCCGAAAACAGCAGTCTGACCACCATCGGCGGCTCCGCACTTCGCGGCTGCTCCGCTCTCACCGAGCTGACCCTGCCCGACGGCATCCAGACCATCTACGGCAACGCGTTCAGAGACTGCACCGCTCTCACGAGCGTCTATCTCCCCGACAGCGTTTCTTACATGGCAAGCTCCGCCTTCAGTGGCTGCGCCAATGTGGTTCTCAGCGTCGGCGCAAACAGCTATGCCAAGGACTTCGCCGTCAACAACGGCATCCAGTACACTGAGCGTCAAACCGGCGTTATCGCCTCCGGTTCCTGCGGCACCGACGCCGCTTGGGAGCTGAGCAGCGACGGTACCCTGAACATCACTGGTTCCGGCGCGCTGACCAACGCCAAGGTCGCCAGCGACACCGCATGGTACAACTATCGCCACATGATCCGCGTCGTGAACGTTGATGCGGGCATCACCAATCTGCCCGACTTCACATTCTATGGCTGCACCGCCCTTGAGACTGTGAACTTCGCAGAGAACAGCAGCCTGACCACCATCTGCGGCTCCGCACTTCGCGGCTGCTCCGCTCTCACCGAGCTGGTTCTGCCCGATGGCCTCAAAACCGTCTACGGCAACGCGCTCCGCGATTGCTCCGCTCTCACGAGCGTCTATCTCCCCGACAGCGTTTCTTATATGGCAAGCTCCGCCTTCAGTGGCTGCGCCAATGTGGTTCTCAGCGTCGCGGAAGGCAGCTACGCCGAGCAGTGGGCAATAACCAATAACGTCAAGTACGTCAACCACGGCAGCGAGACGACCACTCTTGAAGCGGTCGAAGAGCCTGAGACCACGGTCCCCGTCGAAGAGACTCCGGCAGTTGAAGAGACCGCGAACGTCTGCGGCGATGAGCTCACCTGGAAGCTCGACGAGAAGACCCTGACCATTTCCGGCCGCGGTGGTATGTACAGCTATGACGCCGACAATGCAGCGCCCTGGGCGGCATATGCGGACAATATCGAGAACATCGTTATCGAGAAGCATGTCAAGACCATCGGTGCGTATGCGTTCAGCGGCCTTGAGAAGCTCGTAAGCGTCAGCTTCGACGAGGAGAGCGAGCTTGAGGTCATTGAAGAGTACGCGTTTGCAGGATGCAAGGAGCTTACCGAGATCAAGCTTCCCGAGAAGCTTGAGAAGCTCGGCGAAGCAGCCTTTGCGGACTGCGAGAAGCTGCGCAGCGTTGAACTTCCCGAATCTCTCGTTGAGTTCGAGATAATCACCATCAAGCCCGAGAACGAGGAAGAGCTTGAGGATCGTGAGCCTGTTGAAATATTCGACGGCTGCGACATGAGCATTCTGACTCTGACGGTTGTGAAGGGTTCCGCGGCTGAGGCCTACGCCGTAGACAACGGTATCACTGTTGTCTACGCGGAGGAAGAGGTCGCCGAGCCGGTCGAGGAAGTCACGGAAGCTCCGGCAGAAGAGATTCCCGCAGAGGAAACTCCTGCTGAGGAAGCCCCTGTCGAGGAAACTCCGGCTCCTGCCAAGGAATCCCCCGCGGAGACTCCCGCTCCCGAAACCGAGCCTGCCCCCGACACCCAGCCTGAAGAGTAATTCCATAGCAAAATAAAAGAGCGGCATGGTTTTTAACCATGCCGCTCAACTTGTTTATCATCATTTAAAAGTCCGCCAGTGCAGCTTACCAGCAGCCATATGAGGCATACCGCCCCCTTACAAACAAATGCCCCCGCTTGCCAAGGCAAGCGGGGGTAATTCATTTCAATCCGGTATTCCCGAATTATTTGCCCATGTTCATCTGAGCGGCGACCTCTGCGGCGAAGTCCTCCTGCTTCTTCTCGATGCCTTCGCCCTTCAGGAAGCGAACGGCCTTGACGAACTTGACGGAGCCGCCAAGCTCCTTTGCGGCGCTGGCGATATACTTCTCGACGGTCATGGAGCCGTCCTTGACGTACTCCTGCTGGAGCAGGCAGTTCTCTTCGTAGAACTTGTTGAGCTTGCCGAGAACGATCTTCTCCTTGACCTGCTGGGGCTTGGAAGCCATCTTCGGATCCTGATCCATCAGCGCGAGCGCAACCTTTTTCTCCTCAGCGAGAACGTCCTCGGTGACGTCGCTCTTGTCCCAGAAGCGGGGATTCAGAGCCGCGATCTGCATGGCAACGTTCTTGCCGATCTCGGTGGCGTCGATGCCGCCCTCGACAGCGAGGTTGACGAGCACGCCGATCTTGCCGCCGGCGTGAACGTATGCGACGCTGGTGTTGTCGTCGAAGCGGACGAAGCGGCGGATCTGGAGATTCTCGCCGATGGACATGACCTTCTCAGGCAGGGTCTCGGCGACGGTGAGGTCGGAGCCGGCGTACTTGCTGTTCATAAGAGCGTCGATGTCGGCGGGGTTCTCGGTGATGACGGTCTTGCAGATGTCCTTGACGAACGCGACGAACAGATCGCTCTTCGCGCAGAAGTCGGTCTCGCAGTTGACCTCGACGATGGCGCCGACGCCGCACTTCGGGCAGACATCAGCATAAGCCATACCTTCGGCTGCGATGCGGCCGGCCTTCTTCGCGGCCTTGGCGAGGCCCTTCTCACGCAGCCACTCGACTGCCTTGTCCATATCGCCGTCGGTCTCGGTGAGAGCCTTCTTGCAGTCCATCATGCCGACGTTAGTCATTTCACGCAGGGTCTTAACATCCTGAGCAGTAAATGCCATAATAATTATCCTCCTGTATTAAAATCGGGAAAAAGGGGCGTGTTCTGCGCCCCTTTTCTATTTAAAAAATTACTCTTCAGCAGCCTCAGCGGGAGCCTCGACGGTCTCCTCAGCCTCAGCGTCAACGCCCTGACGGCCTTCCTGAACGGCGTTTGCCATGGTGGCGGCGATCAGGCGGATGGCGCGGATAGCGTCGTCGTTTGCGGGGATGACGTAATCGACCTCATCGGGGTCGCAGTTGGTGTCAACGATAGCGACGATGGGGATGTGCAGCTTGCGAGCCTCGGCAATAGCGTTGTGCTCCTTGCGGGGGTCAACAACAAACAGTGCGCCGGGGAGCTTCTTCATGTCCTTGACGCCGCCAAGGTACTTCTCAAGCTTCTCCATCTCGCCGAGATGCTTCATAACTTCCTTCTTGGGCAGCATGTCGAAGGTGCCGTCTTCCTGCATCTTCTTGAGCTGAGCCAGACGGTCGACGCGGGTGCGCATGGTCTTGAAGTTGGTGAGCATGCCGCCGAGCCAACGTGCGTTGACGTAGTACATGCCGACGCGGGAAGCCTCTTCCTTGACAGCATCGGTCGCCTGCTTCTTGGTGCCGACGAAGAGAATGGTCTGGCCGTTCTCAGCGAGCTGACGGACGAAAGAGTAAGCCTCTTCGAGCTTCTTGACGGTCTTCTGCAGGTCGATGATGTAGATGCCGTTGCGCTCGCAGTAAATGTACTCGGCCATCTTGGGGTTCCAGCGGCGGGTCTGGTGACCGAAGTGGACACCGGCTTCCAGCAGCTGCTTCATGGATACTACTGACATTGTTTGTTTCCTCCAAATTTTTGTTTTTTCCCTCCGGAAGCATCTTCCCCTCCGCCAAGCCCTGCGGCCACATGACGAAAAGTCCGCCCCCGTGCGAAATGCCTTGATATGATATCAGAATTTTTCCCATTTTGCAAGGGGTTTTTGCGTTATTTCTGCGGAATTTTAAATATTTTTTTGTGTAGGGGCAGCGCTTCGCGCTCTCTTGGCACCCCTTTTAGGGGAGCTGGCGGCCATTGGCCGACTGAGGGGTCGCCGGACTTTGGCTATTGCCAGCAGGGAAAAGACAATGCCGTCCATAGCAAACGGGACGGCACAGAGGCCGTCCCCTACGATGTTATCTCCACTGCGGTCATTCATCGCTCTTATAATCGTAATACTTCTTCCGCTTCACATTCCTCAAATGGATATTCAGCACCAGCATGGATATTACCATTACCGGTACGTGCGGAAACCGGAATATACAGGCAAGCGCAGCCACATCTGCAAGAACCCCTGGCGCATCGCCTTAAAGATCAACGCTACAGCCAGCAATAGCAGCCAGAATCAAAAGCTCAGTGGTGACATTCACACCAATGCTGATTTGCTCCGTCTTGTCCCTCGCGGAGCACAGATCCACACCTCCGCAGCAATGAGCAGTAAGGCGAAGATGATTGTCCGGTCTGCACCTGACACGATCAGCTTTACCGGCTCGATTGCGATAGCCAGAAAAGCAAATGGCGAAAGCACAAGGCAGGCAGTAACGCGCTTGTTCATGGTGCGCTCCTTTCTTCCGTTCGGGAAACTCCTCACCCCAGCATACTTATCTGGCTCTTACGCTCGCCGAGGAGAATATTCGCGGGCGGGGTACCCTCGCCGCCGCTGAGGACGCTGTTCGAGACATAGACAAATCCCGTCTCCGTCTCCCGCACCGTGACCTCATGCGTGAACAGGCAGTCCGTCCCACCCCACTCGTACACGGCGTTGACGCGCATCGTGAGCGTTCCGTCGGAATTGTTCCAGTAATCTACAATCTCCGGCTCCGGCCAATGCGGCGTTACGCTGTAATAATCGCGCTGGGTGCCGAGGAAATAGTACCCGCCGCGGGAGCTGCTGTAATCCGACCTCGCGCGCAGCGTATCGCCGCTTATATCGAGGTATCCCTCCATTACCCGCTCGAACTGCTCCGTCGGGACAAGGTGCATATAGCTGCCGGATATCGCCGCAAGTCCGGCGCTGGTTCCGGCGTTATTATAGGTCAGCGGCTCCGCGCCGTAATACATACTGTAAAATTTTGCGTACAGGCTGTTGAAATCCAGCTCGCCCCAATTGCCGGTATTCCAGCTCGACGTGAACAGATTGTTCTCCGAATAGCCGACGGGCGTGAGATAGCGCCGGCAGAGCGCGCGGCGGTCGGCGTCATAGGTCTTGACGCGCACCATGCTGTATTTGTTGGCGTTGGCGTTCGAGCTGCCGCCGCGGCTGTATATGAGCCAGCCGTTTTCGGTGTAGCGTATGCTCTCAAGGCCGTACTGTCCGGAGGAGTATATCTCCGGACGGGTCTTGTCGTCCCACTGCATCGACACGGTCACGACGCTCGCCGCGCCGCTCCGGTATATCAGCACTTCTTCGTGCACAAGCCCGTCCGGATGGACGACGAAATATCCGGCCTGCGCGTCGTTTCCGGCGCTGACGGCCTCGCCGAAAGCGGCGAGCGCCTCGGGATTCTGCATATTGCAGTTGCCGTAGTAATCAACAGCGGAGTAGCCCGCCGCGCCGAGCGCCGACACCATCGACGCCACCGCCTCGTCCGACAGCACGACGTTCTGCGCCTCGCCCTTGTCGGCGGCGGCATAGGCATCCGCGCAGCTGCTCATCGCCGTGACGGCGTCGTTCTGTATCGCCTTGATGCTGCCGTCGTCAAGCGCGGTGAAGGTCGGCGTCG
>OLRQ01001523.1_pt1 | contig 17420 bp, 15 predicted proteins | sample 1671971 | NCBI WGS metagenome assembly OLRQ01 (sample SAMEA3136631, study PRJEB25190) | human gut metagenome | biome: human gut; feature: human-associated habitat; material: faeces | place: Austria | collected 2013 | reverse complement strand
CCTGGAAGCGTGGAGCCCTCTGGCGAACACGATTCCTGCTTTGGAGGAGGTTCATCGGAATGCTCAGCACAAGGAAACTTGGAATAATCATCGGAAACTCGCTGAACAAATACCCTCTCTAACTACATTTCCCTTACTTACATTTTCGACACAAATTCATCTATAGACTCTGACTTAGCCGCCAATTTGTGCCATTTTTTCAAAATCTCAAGATCAATTTCACCTGTTATTTTTTCACGCACTTCCTCTGGTATTGTGCCAATATCTTCTAGCAGTTCTAAAATATCCTCTGCCTTCCCTGCAATGACTCCTTCCTGATGTCCTTTCTCATATTCATCTTTCCGGACAATCTCAAAGACTGCTTCTTCATCATATTCAAAAATACTCATTTCCACCGCCTCTTTCCTGTTTCGAAGCAAAAACTCCCGCAGGATTCCTTCATTGATACATTCTCTCACCGCACGGTCTACCGCTTCTTCTACTTTCATGCTCTTTGCATAGGTTCTTACTTTCTTCACATAGATAGCATATTCCTTTAAGGTTTGGCACTGTTCTAAAAGTTTCCGGTTCTTTCCGAGATTGATGTTTAGCATGGTTACTACCAGTTCTAAATCCGGGTCGTCCATGGATTTTTGAAAAGCATCCGACAGACGTAAGTATTTCTTTTCTGCCTGCTCCTCCGAACCATTGTAAAAAACTAAAAATCTCGGTGTTGGAATCTTAATCAGTGTGTTGCGATACAGATCCCTGTGATCGACCTGCCCCTGCAATTCTTTTGCAATATAAAACAGATCCCGCAATGGCATGTTCGGGGAATAAGTGGACTGGTGTTCATAAAGATTCAGGTATGAATCCATGATAAATGCCAGATCATTTTTCATATTCATATAGATGGCATTTTCTAAGGTTACAATCTCTAGTTCTTCTGTGTTTGTGTAAGATGTTCCGTTGACTGCATTATAAAGGCTCAATAGTTCCTTCTTTTCACGAAATATCATGCGAAATAATCTGTCCTTGTGGTTTCTTGCAACACTGATCTCATTTTTGGTTTCTGTCATAGTATTACCTCCTGTTTGAAATTGTTTTACAGGAGTTCTTATCCTTTTTCGCGAAAACTCCTGCTGTTCATAATGTTGGAAAAGCATGAATTTTCTGATCTGAATAAGATTTGTAATAGACTACGGCAGAATTGCCGCCTTATATAAGAAAATATGCTTTGAGGGTATTATAGCATGGGGGCGAATGGGTTACAACCGATTTTGAATGCGATTATGAGTATTTTTTCCTTTATAGGATGCCGCTGTCTTCGGCTATCCCCACTGACATGCTGCGTTTCCTGTTCGTCTCACACGCCTTTTTGCTCATGTTTTGTGCAACTCACCCTACGGGCTCAGACAGGCACAAAACACGAGCGGCGGTGTGCTCCTCACGACGGAAGCCTCGCAACTGTCTGTGTGGATAGCCGAGAACTGCTACATTGTGTAGAAAATCACTAAAATAACTTATTTTAAGGATTACTTAATCAGAAGTTTTGAGAACTTGTATTTTAAAATTTTTAATTCATGTAAGTATAGGAAATCTCAATGTAAAACTCAACTCACTCCTCCCGAACTGCTTTAGAAAACGTATATCCCAGCGAACTCCGTTCAGTGATCGGCATTGCAAACAAAAGATCATTGTCCCTTACCTGATACAGAGTGGAAAATGTGTTAAAAACACTTCCGAACACTCCTAAGGTCACACTGACAATACCCATCAGAGCCATATAAAGCCATGCAAAGACTTCCATCAGTTGTTTTTTGATCAATGTTTTTGTCATTGCACATCCTCCAATTCCAAAAATACATCTTCTAAAGAAGCATCGCCTCTGACTTCATCCATCGTCCCGGATTCACAAAGCTCCCGCATGGTCGTTTTCAAAAGATGTGATGCCTTTGGGTCGAGCCCCACGAAAGGTTCATCCATAATGATCAGCTTCGGCTCATGGACAAGCGCGGAAATGATCGCCAGTTTTTGCTTCATACCATGGGAATAGGCAGAGATCGGCTGTGCAAGATCCTCCGTCAGTTCAAACATATCTGCATATTTGCGGATACGCTCCTGACGTTCCTTCGCACCCACTTCAAAAATATCTGCCACAAAATTCAAAAACTGTATCCCCGTCATAAAGTCGTACAGATCCGGATTGTCCGGAATATATGCCGGCTTTGCTTTACATGCAAGCGGCTGTTCCTTTACGGAGGTTCCGTCGATCAGGATTTCCCCTTCCTCAAACTGTAATATTCCACAACAGGATTTAATGGTTGTCGTTTTCCCGCACCATTATGCCCGATAAATCCATAGATTTCTCCCGGCCGGATATGTAAGGACAGATTGTCCACTGCCTTTTTGTCTCCATATACTTTTGTCAGATTTTTAATCTTTAACATGATATGCCCTCCACCTTGTTATTTATCTGTATTGTACCTTTCGGAGCATTTTTCTCATAGGCATATTTTGTAGCAGAATGTGTCTTTTTTATAGAAAATCCTTTATCAAAAAAGCAGGATGGCAGAACATCCCTTCCGCAAAGTACAGCCCTTACCATAACCATACCTGCGGATTTCTGACATTCTGCCACTTATTTCCTGTTTATTTATATGAAGTTTCTATATCACATGTTTACGCTGCCCTGATGTTGTAGCAGTTTTTATGCTTCTAATAATTTTTCTACCGAAGCTAATTTAACGCAGAGGACAAAGACTTCTGCTGCCTGACGAAGTTCCTCTAAAGTCGGATAAGACGGTGCAATCCTGATCACAAAATCTCTTGGATCGGTTCCATATGGGAATGGTGCTCCGGCTCCGGTCAGGACTACGCCTGCCTCTTTTGCTTTTTTTACCACAGAAGTTGCACAGCCTTCTAAAGTTTCAAAGGTAATGAAATATCCGCCAAGAGGTTTTGTCCAGGTTCCGATACCAAGACCTTCTAATTCTTTGGTTAAGATCTCATCCACCATTTCAAATTTCGGACGCAGGATGTCTGCATGCTGTTTCATCTTTGCTTTGATGCCATCTAAATCCTTGAAATATTTTACATGACGGTACTGGTTGATTTTGTCATAACCGATCGTCTGAATGGTCATACTCTTTCTGATAAAATCCAGATTCTTTTTTGAAGATGCCATGGCTGCAATTCCTGCTCCCGCAAAGGTCACTTTAGAAGTAGATGCAAACTCATAGACAATATCCGGATTTCCTGCTTTTTCACACTCTGAAATAATGTCTAAAAGCTCTGCCTGTCTGTCCTCATATAAATGATGTACTACATAGGAATTATCCCAGAAAATCCTGAAATCTTCTGCTGCCGGTTTTAACGCCGCGAAACGTTTTACCGTCTCATCGGAATAGACATAACCCTGTGGATTGGAATATTTCGGCACACACCAGATTCCTTTTACGGAAGGATCATTATTGACATACTGTTCTACCATATCCATATCCGGTCCGTCTTCTGTCATCGGGATATTGATCATTTCGATGCCAAAATGCTCGGTAATCGCAAAATGTCTGTCATATCCCGGAACAGGACAGAGAAATTTAATCTTATCTAAATGACACCAAGGCGTACTTCCACAGACACCATGTGTCATAGAACGTGACACGGTATCATACATGATCGTAAGACTTGCATTTCCAAATACCAGTACATTCTCAGCGTTTGTTCCCATCATATCTGCCATCAGTTTTTTGGCTTCCGGAATACCATCCATCTCACCGTAATTGCGTACATCAATTCCGTTTTCTGCAACCATCTCACTCTTAGAATCCAGTACGTCTAAAATATCCATGACCATATCCAACTGCTCGACTGCCGGTTTTCCTCTTGCCATGTTCAGACTCAGATCCATCTTCTGGTATTCCTTATACGCTGCTTTCAAACTTTCTTTTTCCTGTAACAACTCTTCTTTTGACATTTCCTGATAAGACTTCATATTTCCTCCTAAACTCCTTCATGCTTTATCATATTAGTTTTCTGTCTGATTGCCTCTTAAAAACTGTAAATGCTCCTTGATCTGTTTTTCATAACCGATCTCTGTCGGCTCATAAAAGACCTCATCTTTTAAGGCATCCGGCAGATATTGTTGTTCTACATAGTGGTTCGGGTAATTATGTGCATATAAATAACCCAGACCATGTCCTAATTTTTCGCTTCCTTTATAATGGGAATCCTGTAAATGTACCGGCACCGGAGCAGTCATCGTCTGCTTCATGCACTCGGTTGCCCGATCAACGGCTAAATAGGATGCATTACTCTTTGGAGCTGACGCTAAATAAGTAGCTGCCTGTGCTAAAATGATCCTTGCCTCCGGCATCCCGATCCGCTCTACTGCTAATGCTGCAGAAACTGCTACATTCAATGCATTCGGGTCTGCATTTCCCACATCCTCGGATGCACTGATCATCATTCTCCTTGCAATAAACCGGATATCTTCGCCTGCATACAACATTCTGGCGAGATAATAAACGGCTGCATCCGGATCCGAACCGCGGATACTCTTGATAAATGCAGAGATCGTATCATAGTGCTGATCTCCCATTTTATCATACCGCACTGCCCGCTTCTGTATACATTCCTGTGCTACGTCTAAAGTAATGTGGATCTTACCGTCCTCGCTCCGCTCCGTGGTCAGTACGCCAAGCTCTATTGCCGTTAATGCTGCCCTTGCATCTCCATTACTGATATCCGCTAAAAAATCCTCGGCATCCGGCTCTAAAACGGCATGGTAGGCACCCATTCCCCGTTCCTCATCGGTTACGGCACGTCTTAAAAGTATGCGGATGTCCTCTTTATCTAATGACTTTAATTCAAAAATGACTGACCTTGAGAGCAGTGCCCCATTTACCTCAAAATACGGGTTCTCTGTGGTTGCCCCGATCAAGATGATCGTACCGTCCTCGACAAACGGAAGCAGATAATCCTGCTGTCCCTTGTTAAAGCGATGGATCTCATCTATAAAAAGGATCGTCCGTCTTCCATACATGCCAAGACTGTTCTTCGCCTGTTCGACCACAGCCTCCATATCCTTTTTTCCGGCGGCAGTTGCATTGATCGACACAAATTCTGCCTTCGTTGCTCCCGCAATGACCTTTGCAAGTGTGGTTTTTCCGGTACCGGGTGGTCCGTAGAAAATAACCGAACTCAACTTGTCTGCCCGGATCGCACGGTAAAGCAGCTTATCCTTTCCGATAATGTGCTGCTGTCCAACCACCTCCTCTAATGTCTTTGGTCGCATTCTATTTGCCAGCGGAGATTCATTTTGCATATTTTGTTCTCTCATGTAGTCAAATAAATCCATTTTTATCCCCTTGTCCTTATAAAATATACATCATTTTGCAAGTTGAAGCAATACAAATTTCATTTTTATGGATTTTTATTCAAAAATCACCTCATCCACGGTAACGAATTCATATCCCTGTTTTTCTAAGGCATCAATGATCCCAAGTGCTGCCTCCACACTGCTTTCCGATGCATCATGCAGTAAAATGATATCATCTTCCTCCACCGCTTTTACTACTTTTTCTATGACCGTAGACGAACTTCCGCAACACCAGTCGAGCGGGTCCACGTCCCAAAGCACGGTCATCATATTCTTCGCACAACTGCATTCCGGTGGCTCATTTCCAAACGGCGGTCTTAAATACTGCGGATATTCTCCGGTAATCTTATGGATTGCCTCACTTGTCATCCGGATCTGCTTTGCCGCATCCGTTTTAGAAAGGTTCGCTAGATTGACATGGTCATAGGAGTGATTTCCTATCATATGTCCTTCTTTATGCATGCGTTTTACGATATCGGGATATGCTTCTGCCTGCTTTCCCAACAAAAAAAAGGTTGCCTTGACATTTCTCTTTTTCAGTCCGTCTAAGAGCATCTCCGTATAATCCGGATCAGGACCATCATCAAAAGTCAGCGCTACCTTCTTTTTCACTGCATCTGCGTCCTCTCCTTTTGCCTGCACATCTCCATTTTGAACAGGAACCATATTCTGTGCGACTCTTTGCTCCATGTTTACAGTCAAAACCTGAACTGCCAGCAGTGTCCATGCCAGCAGATTGATACATAACAACCATTTTGCAGCTTTTTTCATGATAACTCCACAGTATATTTCTTTCTGTAGAATCCTATGCTTTTTCCTCTTTACTTATGTTCTGCATTTCATTCTCTTCTGTATCTAAGTAATGCAAAAAACGTTTGATCTCTGCCCATGCCTTCTTCGATTCCGGCATCAGCAGCATTGCCATTTGAAACACATGGAACATTCCCTCATATATGGAAAGTTTTACTTTGCCTCCGGCTTCTTTTGCTTTTTTCGCAACTCTGGTCGAATCGCTTAACAGCATTTCATAGGAACCCACCTGTATCAGCAATGGTGGAAATCCTTCATAATCACCAAATAATGGAGAAATATATTCATTTGTCGGGTCATTGTCTCCAAGGTAGTCCTTGTTATATAACATACTGTCCCTTGTTTTTCCAAACAATGGGTCTTTCTCAAAGTTTGTTTCCACTGATTCGCCGCTGATCGTTAGATCTGTCCACGGTGACATGGCGATCACACCAGATGGCAGCGGTTCTTTATGGTTTTTCAGCCATAGGCAGAGTGCCAATGCCAATCCGCCACCGGCGGAATCTCCTGCCACAACAATTTTTTCTGCCGGATATCCCTGTTCTAACAGCCAGTGATATGCCGCGATCGTATCCTCTAATGCCGCCGGATACGGATGCTCCGGTGCAACCCGGTAATCAATGGTCAATACACGGCAGTTGCCGCCCAACTCACTGTAAAGTGCCGCAAACGAACGGTATGCATTCTTCATCGTGGCAATATATCCGCCTCCATGAAGCTGCAGCACCACCCGGCTGCCCACATTTTCCACCGGCTCTAACAGCTCCATGGTAAAATTTTCCATAAGGATCATGGTATTGGTAAACTGCTCCGGACATTTCCACTCCGGTTCTAAATCCACAGCTCTTTTTCTTAACTCTCCGCTTTTTATCTTTTTGCCGATCAACAGATCATTTGAAAAACGGGCAATCAGATCGCGGATCACTTTTCCTCTGATACTTTCTGCCATATTTTCTTCTTACTCCTTACGCCTCAGTTTCCTAAACATGAAATCTTCTCTTCAATTCCGCTCTCGCACGGCTTCCGCCAATGATAAAGGTGCCGAGGAACAAAAATACCGAAACAGCAAGTGCAATCTCACTTAAAAACGGTTTTGTAATGACATCCTTCTTCCATAAAATGATCGGAAAGATACTGCACAAAATGCAAAAAAGCTGAAACAGCAGATAGCTCGGCCAGTTCCTCCAGTTGACGATCATCAAAAGTATGATCGCCACATTCAGCATGATCACGCCTGCCGGCAGGACATAGTTCAAAGACCAGCCACGATAACCGGCCACTTCATCGATCAGAAAGAGCAGTCCGATACTGAATATCGTCAAAAGGATAATCTTACTGCGGTAGCCTGCATCGTTTTGGATTCCGATCTTCATGATCAGATAAATGTAAATAAATACTCCTGCCGTGATCGCACTCCACCAGATTCCCTTATGATAGTTTACATTGATGAATACCAACAGTGCCTCTGCCATAACGGCCAAAAATACATAGATACGGATGATCAGTGCAAAACGTTTTTCCCGGATTCCCACATCAGGATATGCCGCTTCTCTTTCGCTTCCGTCCTGTTCCACCACACAATGGCACAGCGGGCAGACTCCGGTACGGTCTAAAATCTCTATTTTACAATTTCTGCATTTACTCATAACACACACCATTACTTTCTATTGAAACATCCAGTCCATCGGACGCTAACTTTCTGAAAAAAGCCTTCTGCACGGAAGTATCTTTTAAAATAAAACTAAACGTAAACACCAGTGTATCCTTGTAAGAACAGATCGTTCCTTTTAAGTTCTGCCCTTTGGACATCGCAAGATAGGCATGAAATCCCTCTATATATGGCTCATATTCCTCCCGCACGGAAATATTTCCTATATTGGTAATGGTAGAAGTATTTGCCAGTGCCGCCGATGTATAGACCGAACGAATGGCAAGTTTTTTCAATACCAACGGGACTGCCCTTGCGATCAATATCTTTTCGTTGGATACATTATAAGAAAAAATATCCTCTAAATGCTCTTTATTGATCTGTGACCGGAGACTCTCACACACGATCTTTAGTACCTCTTCAAAGGTATAGGTTTCCTTTTTGGCTTCAAATTCTGCCGAGACCATTGCAAAAAAATTCTTTGTCGTCACAGAGTTAAAAAACGGACGCAGATTGACCGGAACGGCGACACGGACCGGACGTTTCTCCGGCATCCCATGCATATACTCCGTATAAATACTCCAGATAAAGACACTGACTAAATATTCATTGATACTTGCTCCCATCTTCTTACAGACACTTTTTAGCTGTGGGATATTCAAATATCCGTGTATTACGCCAAACTCCGGCTCTTTGAATTTTTCTCCTTTGAGCAGATATGCCTTCTGGGTCTTATAAATCTTCTGGCTGCTCTTTCTGTAATTCTTGATAAAACTATCCTCTGTATTTAACGAAGTCTCACTGCAAAGAGCATCGCCGCCCACCTGCTCACGAAGTTTCGGATGAGCCAGACGCAGATATTGATAAGTCAGCTCCCGTAAAAAATTGATACCGCCCATTCCATCGGTCAGCACATGGAAAACTTCTAAATTGATCCGCTTCTTATAATAAGTTACCCGGAACAGATAACTCCGATTCTTGTTCTGTACAATGTAACGGCATGGATAGGTTTCCTCCTCATGCACCCGCGGAGCCCTCTTTACATTTTCTTCAAAATAATACCAGAAAATTCCCTGCCGCAGCCGCACATGAAAAATTTCAAATTTTGGCAATACAATATCCAATGCCTGCTGTAACAGATCCTGTTGTACTTCTTCTTTTAAGACAACACTGATCCGATACACATTCGTCATCTCATTTCCGGCAATGACCGGAAATACATGTGCTGTATTGTCTAATTTATCCCATCTTAATGTTCCCTGTTTTTCTTCGGTTCTTTTCATACCGTCCCCTTTTCTGTGTTTTTTCTTTCTATAGTAGTATAAGAGTATTTTCCCCCTGTGTAAAGGGTAGTTTTGGGTATTTCCTATAGAGCAAAAAAAGAGGGAAAGTACAACCTTCCCTCTAATGCAAACTATATTTGTGAATTCGATTTTTATCCCTGCATAAATCTTGCCAAAAACTGTCTAGTCCGTTCTTCCTTCGGGTGTTCGATGACTTCCTTTGGATCACCCTGCTCAATGATATATCCGCCATCCATAAAGATCACGCGGTCTGCTACATCCCTTGCAAAGCTCATCTCATGTGTCACGATCACCATGGTCATTTTTTCTTCCGCAAGTTCACGGATTACTTTTAAAATCTCTCCGGTCAGTTCCGGATCTAATGCACTTGTCGGTTCATCAAAAAACAGAATTGACGGTTTTAATGCAAGTGCTCTTGCAATGGCTACCCTCTGCTGCTGTCCCCCTGAAAGCTGGCACGGATAGGCATCTGCTTTGTCCCCTAAGCCCATCTTCTCCAAAAGACGTCTTGCTTCTTTTTCTGCTTCTTTTTTACTCTGCTTCTGGACACTGACCGGCGCATCCATAATATTTTTCAACACCGAATAGTGTGGAAACAGATTAAAATTCTGAAATACCAGTCCGTAACTTCCCTCATAATGGATCATTCCGCTGTCTGCCTGCTCTAAGCCTGTGCAGCAACGCAGCAGCGTAGATTTTCCGGAACCGGACGGACCGATGATCGCAACGACTTCTCCTTCTTCTACCCCAAGAGAAATGTCATGCAGTACATCGAGGTCTTCAAAACTTTTCTTTAAATTCTCTATCTCTAATAACTTCATCGCATTTCTCCTACTGATAATAAGACAGGTGTTTTTCTAAATATTCCATACCTACCGCTACGATCAGATTAAATATGTAGTAAAACAGTCCTGCTACAAACAATGGTACGATCGTGGTCTGTGCCGCTGCGATCTGTTTTGCGATCGTAAACATCTCTGCATATGCCAATACAAATGCCAGTGAGGTGTCTTTGACCAGTGTAATTACCTCATTTGTTACCGGCGGCAGCACCCTTTTTACCATTTGTGGAAAAATGATCTTCCAAAATGTCTGGACTCTGGAATATCCAAGGACTTTTGCTGCCTCACGCTGTCCTACCGGGATCGACTGGATACCGGAGCGGTAAATCTCTGCAAAATACGCCGCATAGTTGATACTGAATCCGATGATCGTTGCATAGAACCGGTATTCGGTGGAAATATTCTGCCGGAATACATAATACGGTCCGAAATAAACCACTAAAAGCTGTAACATCAGCGGTGTTCCACGCATAATGGATATATAAAATTTTGTGATCCATTGAAGCGGTTTTATCTTAGACATTCTCGCAAATGCCACTAAAAGTCCCAATGGAAGAGAAAACAGCAACGTCAGCACAAATATGGAAACAGATGCCCCCATACCCGGTAAAAGCTGACGAAACATGATATCAAATGCCATTTCTTTGCTCCTTACTTACCAAGACATACCATATCTGATAAATCCCATTTTTTTGCGACATCATCAAATGTACCGTCTTTTACCATCTCATCTAATGTACTCTGTACTTGATCTCTTAACTCTTCATTTCCAAGTTTGAAACCAACTGCATACTGCTCTGTACGGATCTTATCATCTAACATTGCAAATCCTGTTCTGGATTCTAACTGATAATCTGCCACACCGATATCTACTACGATCGCATCTACGGCTCCTGCCTCAAGGTTCATAAATGCTGTGTTATAATCTGCTACCTGCTGTAAGTCTGAAAAACTTGCTGCTAATTTTAAGTTTTCTTCGTTGTCCTCTTCATCTGTCAAAGCTGCAAGTCCTGAAGAATCTGCCTGTACGGCTACGACTTTTCCTGCTAAATCCTCTTTTTTCTCAATTCCTGAACCCTCTTTTACTACTACAACGATAGAGTTATCTACATATGGTTTTGACCATGTATAGTCATCCTCACGTCCTGTCATCGTAAATCCGTTCCAGATACAGTCGATGGAACCTGAATTTAACTCCATATCTTTAGAATCCCAGTCGATTGGCTGTTTTACAAGTTCCCAGCCGTTACGGGCACATACTTCCTGTGCTAAATCCAAGTCAAATCCTACATATTCGCCATTGTCATCTTTATATCCATATGGAGGATATTCTGCATCAAATCCAACGATAAACTGTTTATCGGAATTTTCCTTATCCTTAGAATCCTCTGTCTTTGTCTCTTTCTTTGCAGATGTATCTGCGTCTTTACTGCTTCCGCAGCCTGCCATTGTAAATACCATTGCCGCTGCCATAAGCACTGCTGCAAATCCGGTTGCTCTTTTCATAAAAAAATCCTCCTTTTTCATTCACTGTACTTTAGTATACTACCATGATAAAACAGTAATGTAAAGGAAGATTTTAAGGATTTTTGTAATATGTTAAGATTCTACGATGATCGCAACGGTCAGGCTCTGTCCGTCCTCACTGTATGCCCTGATTCTCCGCTAACATCTGCGTCAATTCATCTGCATGCTCTATGATATGAAAATAATTAGTCAGATTGACCGTTCCCCTCCTCTGTGATCAGCAATAAAACTCTGAGCCCCATCCACTTCTTTCTGTGGATGAGGCTCAGTTTGTGTTTCCTATGAACTCTTTATATTAATACTTCTTATTTTTACTTCCTACTGACATTTCTTTCTCTTTTTATCGGCTGCTACGACTCCTGCCATTCCTGCTACAGAAACACACAGTATTCCTGCCCAGAGTATCGGCTGGAAGGTATCACCGGTCTTCGGTGCTTTTACCTGTGCATTGGCAGTGGTTGTGCTATTGTTTGCTCCATTGCCCGATGTGTTCGTATTTGTATCCGGTTTTTTATTATCGGAAGGATTCTTGGTGTCAGAGTTATCCTTCTTTGCAATCGTCAGACTGGTGGTCGCATAACCATCTGTAAATTTGAATTTTACGGTATGCTTTCCTACAGATAATGTATTTACAAAATCTTTTTTGAATTTTACATAAGTAGAACCGCTCCATGCCGTATAGTTCTTGCTGTCTACAGTCTTACCGTCGATTTCAATTCCCTTAAAATTCTTATACTTACTGTCTGCACGCATGGTCAGATTTCCGTCTTTATTGATCGTATAGGTAGCATCTGCCCCCTCGATCACCTTATATTTCTTCTGTGTAGGCTTCTCCGGGTTGGTTGGTTTTTCCGGGTCTGGTTTCGTTGGGTTCTCCGGATCCGGTTTCGTTGGGTTCTCCGGGTCCGGCTTGGTCGGATTCTCCGGATCTGGTTTTGTTGGATTCTCCGGGTTACTTGGTGTCAGTTTTGGAATGCTGGCACTGTCTACCACTGTTCCACATACCGTACACTCCTTATGTCTGCTTCCTTCTTTCGTGGAAGTAGGTAATTTGTCGATGATCCAGTCACTCTTGGTATGTCCGTTATTTACAGTAATGGATACGGTTGTCTTATTGCCTGACTTATCCGATGCTTCTATCTTCTGTACTCCTTTCTTTGGAGAAACCGTAAATCTGTTATCCTGCAGTGTTACCTTATTGCCGTCCACAGTGACCTCTTTAAGATTCTTATCGGTAACCGTAGCTGTTACTGCGCCACAATAAATTTTATCCTGTGTAATACCGCTGATCTGTGGTGCTGTCGTATCCGGCACGATCGTATATGTCCAACTGCTGTCACTGATACCTGACGCTGCTTTATAATCTCTGCTTGCTGCAACATCAATCTTAACACTATATGTTCCCGTTTCCTTTGGTGCAGAAGTTAACTTTGCTCCGTTGCTGTCATAATATTTAACTGTTATGGCACCGCAGGTAAGGCCATTCCTTGCTGTAACCTTTGCTGCTTTTGCAGTATCATCCCATACAAGATCTTCCGGTGCTTCAAACACAAAATCACTTGCCGCTAATGTACCACGCTCTTCTAAGGAAACACCTCCCCATTGGTTCAATACTAAGGTATGATCCTCTGAATCACTCTGCAATACATCAAGGTCACTCTTACTTATCACATAATCGCTTCCCTGTGCTATCGTTAATGTTGATGCCGGATCACGTCTCACACCAATTTTTTCGCCGGTCAGTGCACCACTGATCTTGATCGGAGCATAACCACTCAAATATACGTTACTCGGAATACCTTTTTCCGTATTGTCCTTGATGGTAACTGCTCCACTCATCTTCAGTTCTACAGAATTTAAACCTGAAGAATTATTATAATAGACTCCTCCACCTTCGTTTGCGGTATTGTCGGTAATACTTCCACCTTTTAACTCGACATAGCTTCTTTCCCTTGTTTCATGATAGATTCCACCGCCTTGCTCAGTCGAACGATTTCTTGTAATACTGCCTCCATTCATTGTAAAGATGATGTTATGGTTTGTAACACTACCTCCCCATTGTCTGACGCCTCCACCGTTGTATTTTGCAACATTATCACAGATGATTCCGCCATTCATCGTAAAGACGCCAATATTATATACACCACCGCCTACATCAGTACCTTTGCCTCCGTTATTTCTACAAATAGTTCCACCATTCATGATAAAGGTAGTTTCGCCTACACCACCGATACAGACGCCTATATTATTATCCTTGATCGCCACCCCCTCATTCATTACCGTGGTTCCAACTGTCTTTAATCCATACTCTATACACTTCTGCAGGGTTACACCGGCATTCAAAACGCACGTTTTAGAAAATACCGTAATCGCACAATTTATCGCATCATTTCCATCAATCGTAAGATTCTCAAAGGTAACATTCGCATATGTGTTAAATACGGAATCATACGCACTTGATGAACTATTTCCCGTTAATTTGGGAATATTTCCAGCCTCACCCCTGATCGTAACATCCCGGTTGACCTCTATTGTTTCTGTGATCGTTAAATCATTTCCGATCACGATATCATCCACTGTTGTATCCTTTACTGCTGCCTGCAACTCTTCAACGGTATTACATACTTTTGTGTTAGCTGCATGCACCGGCATGGATGTCATCGGCAGCATACTCAGTGTCAGACCGGCACTGAGTACCAATGCCGTTATTCTTTTACATTTGTTTTTCACTCTCATTCTTTACCTCCTTATATTCATTGTGTTTCATGGTATCCTTTTTTAATACTGTTTTCTCTTTCGGCTGACTATTGCCATTCCAAACAATCCCACAACGGAAATCCCAAGAACGGCTGCCCAGAGTGCCGGCTGGAATGTATCACCGGTCTTTGGTGCAGTTACCGTTGCATTAGCAGTCTGATCTTTTGCCTTATTGGTATCAGCGGACGGTGCTGCTTCTGTCTTTGTACCATCCTTTTGTACTACGGTCAGTACTGCTGTCGCATATCCATCTTTATAATTAAATCTGACTGTATGGTCGCCTGCTGCTAAAGTGTTCATAAATTCTTTTTTGAATTTTATATAAGTAGAACCGCTCCATGCCGTGTAGTATTTGCTGTCTACTACCTTTCCATCAATCTCAACATTTACGAACTTCTTGTATTCTCCGTCAGAACGAACCGTAAGGCTTTTGTCTTTCTCTAAGGTGTATACACTGCCTGCACCTTCGATCACTTTATATTTCTTCTGTGTAGGCTTCTCCGGGTTGGTTGGTTTTTCCGGGTCCGGCTTGGTCGGATTCTCCGGATCTGGTTTTGTTGGATTCTCCGGGTTACTTGGTGTCAGTTTTGGAATGCTGGCACTGTCTACCACTGTTCCACATACCGTACACTCCTTATGTCTGCTTCCTTCTTTCGTGGAAGTAGGTAATTTGTCGATGATCCAGTCACTCTTGGTATGTCCGTTATTTACGGTAATCGATACGGTAGTCCTGTTCCCTGCTTTGTCTACTGCTTCTATTTTCTGTTTTCCGCTCTTTGGAGAGACCGTAAACTTATCATCCTTTAAAGTTACTTTTTTGCCGTCTAATTTTACGGTATCTAAGTCCTTGTCGGTAACGGTTACTGTCACCTTACTGCAATAGGTCTTTCCGTTCGTAACACCGGTAATCTTTGGTGCTGTTGTGTCCGTAGAATTGATCGTAATCTTTGCAATTGTATTTTCTACGAACTGATAGTTTGCAGTTGCCTTTCCACCGCTGTAAGTTACTTCAAAATTCTTAACATTGGTATCATTTGTATTCACGGTTCCTTTTACTTTGGCAGTTGGTTTTTGGAATCCTGCAATACTGTTCTCATCCTCGCCATCTGCAAATCCATCTACTCTGACGGTAAGTGCCGGCATTGCATCACCTCTGTCGATCACAACATCCGCAACGGATACTAACAGTTTTCTCGGTTCAATGGTAAATGTCCAGCTGCTGTCTGTCAGACCGGAAGCTGCAAGATAATTATCATTTTCTGCCACATTGATCTTTGCGATATATGTTCCGGCATTGACCGGTGTGACTTTCTTTCCGTTCTGATAATATTCTACTGTGATATCTCCGCAGGAAGTCCCATTTTTTTTCGATATTTCTGCTGCCTTTGCTTCCCCATTGTAAATCAGACTCTGTGGTGCTTTAAACTGAAAATCGGATGCTTTTAATGTAGCAGCTTCTTTTTTCAAAAAAAGCTCATTATTGTCTTCTTTTATTACGAAACCATCCTTATCACTGACAAATTTAGATACATCCGACTCTTTCAACACATAACCTTTACCATAGATATATCTGGCATCTCCTCCACCTATGGAAACAGGATAGGTTTCGAGAGCACTGGTGATACCTATCTTAGCATTTCCCGCTAAGGAACCTTCCACATATACATTTGATCCGAAATCCGACAGATAAAGATTATTGGCTGTTCCTGTGGTATAGCGCTGTTCTGTTGTACTCCAGATACCGTCCTTATAATTGCCACTGATATTGATATCACTGTTTAAAAGACATGCTCCACTTACCGGAACGAAAACACCGCCTCCGTTTCCACTTGTACTATTGCCGGTGATCGTACCTCCATACAGTCTCTCTACATTATAAACACCGCCTCCGTTTCCTTTAGCAGTATTTCCACTGATGGTTCCACCGGTCATGCGGGCGGAACCACCTCCAAATTCATAGATTCCGCCTCCATTGCCGGCAACTGTGTTACCACTGATAGTTCCACCAGCCATTTCAAAATATCCACCATTGCCAATCACATAAACCGTTCCGTCACTCTCAGATACATTATTTCGGATCTCACTGCCTTCTTTCATAGTCACCGTACTATAATGATTTACATATATGGCTGCACCTTCCTTTGCATGGTTATTCTCAATCACGGTACCACTTTCTAAATTTACCAAAATACTCTTAGATTTAAGTGCCGGTGATGCAGTCTGTGTATTTCCGTCCTTATTTCCATCCACGATGATATTCTTCAATGTAACGACATCTGACTTATGACCATTGGCACCATCAAAATCCAGTATTACATCTGTATGACTCTTACCCCGGATCAACTTTGATACATTGGATGCATCCGGACTCTGGATCGTCACTGCTCTTCTGACATATACCGTATCTGTGATCGTTATGTCATTCATGACATTGATAAGACTGATATATTGATTTTGGGCTGCCGCCTGCAGCTCAGTCAATGTCTTAACATTTGCAACACCTGTTGGCTCGATCCGTATGTATTTATAACCATCTAATACCGTATCCTTGGCTGCCTGTGTTCCCGGTGCAGCATCGCCGGTAAATACATTATAGTCTTCATAACCATACCCACTCTTATCTATACCGGAAGGAGACTCATAAGCAGCAGCACCTCCAAAAGCTGTCAGAACAGCAGAGTTTTTCACATAAATACTCTGTTGTGCAAAAATACCTTTTCCCGTACTGCCATCGCCCGCTGCTTCAAGCTTCGTCCTGATCCCATCGATTTTCAGCACTCCTCCCGATGATATGGCCGTAGCACCACTTTTCGCCCAGGCTTTCACTTCCACGCCATCCGAGACCGTCATGCCGGAGCCAGCCTGTATTGCCTCTTTTCCGTCGCTTTCCACTGTCAGACTGCCCGTTCCGCCACCATATCCGCCATAGCGGATCGTCAAATAACCAGTGACCTCTATCGCTGTTTCATTCTGCGTGGCAGTCACGATATTCGTATTTGTAGCCTGATTGTTGCATACATATATGGTAAGATTTCCATTCGCTTTGATCGTATGTGCCTCTAAATTATTCAGCCAAAGCTCACCCGCCGTATCGTAATATGCACTATGGTCCTCATAAGTACCTGTTGCACCGCTATCAGCAGTATCACCATTTTTAAAATACTCCTTACCGC
>OLRQ01001522.1_pt1 | contig 17423 bp, 15 predicted proteins | sample 1671971 | NCBI WGS metagenome assembly OLRQ01 (sample SAMEA3136631, study PRJEB25190) | human gut metagenome | biome: human gut; feature: human-associated habitat; material: faeces | place: Austria | collected 2013 | reverse complement strand
TCCGCATGGTCTAAGCCATACGGAGGATTAACTGTTTTACGGACACCCGTCTATAGCCGGAGGGGTTTTACTGTCATATAGGATTCAGCTGAACATCAGATCAAGTATATTTTCGGCGGTGATCGCGCCGAAAATGTTCGTCAGATCCAGCGTTGACAGGGCGCGAGCCACGCTGTCTCGCTCGAAGAAGCAGCCTGTCAGCGCCGTCGCTGCGGGCGAAACATCCTCAAGAGCCATGAAATCGCCCTCAAACGCGATGTCGCTTATCTTTCCGTTCTGCACGTCCGCCATTATACACAGGCTGCCGCCGGGGAAGCGGCGGCTGTTTTTATATTCGAACTTTTTGGTTCGTCCCCATGTCCAGTCCCACGAACGGTATTTTTCGTCCGCGATCCTGGCTGCCTCGGCCAGCTCTTCGCCGGACAGCTGCTCGTGCACGAGCCCATCCGCGGACAGCGCGGCGAGCAGCATTGCGCGGAACTCCGTCATGTCCATGTCCGTAGGCAGAAACTCTCGGATATTGCCGACACGGCTTTTCACAGACTTGACGCTCTTGGAGCTGAACTTGTCCGCGTTTACATTGAGCGCCTCACTTATGACCTGCGGGTCGGAGTCAAAAAGCAGCGTGCCGTGATGCAGTATCCTGTCGCCGCAGAGGCGCTGCGCGACGCCGGATACCTTGCGGCCGTTGACCAGAATGTCGTTACGGCCGGACTTTTCGGCGCGGACGCCCATGGTGGACAGCGCGCGGCACACCGGTTCGGTGAAACGTTCTATGGATATTTCGCTGCCGTTTCCAGCGTCGGATATGAATGAATAATTCAGGTTGCCCATGTCGTGATATACCGCGCCGCCGCCGGTCATCCTGCGCACGACCGTGACGCCGTGCTGCCGCACGTATTCCGTGTTGACCTCAGCCCATGCGTTCTGGTTGCAGCCTATGACAACGGTGTTGTTGTTCTGCCAGAGAATGAGCCAGTCGCCGTCTCGCTTGTTTTCGAGAACATATTGTTCAAAGGCTAAATTGTAGCATGGATCGGTGCTGCCGGTTTCAAGGTAGTGTATCATGTGTCCCTCCGTGCGGCCTGAAGAAAGAGCGGAATTTGCTGCAGGCCACGCTGAAAATTGTGGATTTTCGGGCAAACGGCGGCGCTGCGGGAGCCGATTTTGCATAAATAATATAGCATCCACTCGATTTGCTGTCAATCTTGAAGTGGAATTATGTTGGTTTATTCGTGAAAACTTTTGAAAGCACAGATCGTACTATGTCAATATGCACATAAAACAACTAAAATATTTGTGGATAGTGCCATTTCTATCACGGATATCACAAAATATGTTGTTTTGTGACTGAATCGATGATATTATTTATGCGTAAATGTGGTTTTATATTCAACCACCAACGGCTTTGTCATTTCAAATATCTAAATTCAGCCTTCAGGAGGAAAACTAAATGGCAGTCAGCAATGAAATGATGAAAGACATGTATACGCGGATGCTGCGTATACGTGACTTTGAAAATGCGACCTCAAGACTGTACGCGGAAGGGAAGATACCGGGCTTCTGCCATCTGTATATCGGCGAGGAAGCCGTCGCAACGGGCGTGTGCGAATGCCTTACGGATGAAGACTATATCACCAGCACGCACCGCGGCCACGGCCATATAATCGCCAAGGGCGGAGACATGCGCCTTATGATGGCGGAGCTCTTCGGCCGTGCGACCGGCTATTGCCACGGCAAGGGCGGTTCCATGCATATCGCGGACAGAGACAAGGGCATCCTCGGCGCGAACGGCATCGTCGGCGCAGGGCAGTGCATTAGCTGCGGCGCGGGACTGTCCATACAGCTGCGCAAGACGGATCAGGTCTGCGTCTGCTTCTTCGGCGACGCGTCCACGAACCAGGGCACATTCCATGAATCACTCAATATCGCATCGCTGTGGAAGCTTCCGGTCGTGTTCGTGTGTGAGAACAATCTCTACGGCATATCCGTCAGTCAGGAGCACCATCAGGCGATAAAGGATATCTCCGTGCGCGCCGTCGCGTACAATATGCCCGGCGTAACGGTCGACGGCAACGACCCGCTGGCCGTATATGAGGCGGCGAGCGAAGCTGTGGCGCGCGCCCGTGAAGGCAAGGGGCCGACGCTCATCGAGTGCAAGACCTACCGCCAGCACGGCCACTTTGAAGGAGACCCCGCGCCCTATAAGCCTGCGGAGGAGCAGGCGGCGTGGATGAAGAGAGACCCCATCCCCAATTTCAGAAAGTACCTTATCGATAACGGCGTGGCGGACGAGGATGAGCTTTGCGGCATTGAGGCAGGCGTTGCAAAGGAAGTCAGCGACGCGATCGAGTTTGCCGCCGCCCAGCCCTGGCCAGACGCGGATTCCGTTGTTGTCGATGTATATTCGGATATAGTAGAGGAGGCAAGAAAGAGATGATCCTGACTTATCGTGAAGCTATCCGCGAGGGTATGAGCATAAGAATGCGTGAAGATCCGAGAGTTATCCTCTTCGGTGAGGACACCGGCGCCTACGGCGGCAGCTTCGGCATCACCCTCGGCATGTATGATGAATTCGGCGGCGACCGCGTGCGCGATACACCGATATCCGAAAGCGCAATAATCGGCTGCGCCGTCGGCTCCGCGGCTACCGGCATGAGACCGATCGCAGAGCTCGTTTTCTGCGACTTCCTGACCGTTGCGATGGATCAGATCGCCAATCAGGCGGCAAAGATGCGCTATATGTTCGGCGGAAAGATATCTCTCCCCATGGTTGTCCGCATGCCTGCAGGCGCGGGACAGGGCGGCGCCGCGCAGCACTCCCAGTCTCTCGAAGCGTGGGTCACTCATGTGCCCGGCCTCAAGGTCGTGTATCCTTCGACTCCGCAGGATGCGCTTGGCCTTATCCTGTCCGCTATCGACGATGATAACCCCGTAATATATTTTGAAAACAAGATAATAAAAGAGAAAGCCGATATCACCAATTTTGATCCCATCCCGCTCGGCAAGGGCAATATCGTGCGCGAAGGTACGGATATTTCCGTTATCACCTACGGCCTTCAGGTCTACGATGCGAAGAAGGCGGCGGATATCCTCGCCAAGGACGGGATAAGCCTTGAGATCATCGACCTGCGTACGCTCTATCCGCTGGACAAGGACATGATACGCAGCAGCATCGCAAAGACTCACCACGCTATCGTTATCACCGAAGAAACCAAGCGCGGCGGCTACGGCGGAGAGATCAGCGCAACCATAGCCGAGGAAATGTTCGACGAGCTTGACGGCCCCGTCGTGCGCATCGGCTCGCTCAATACCCCCGTCCCCGTGTCTCCGATCCTTGAACAGGCGTTCATGCCCAACTATCAGGATATCGTCAACGCCGCACGGAAAATGCTGTGACCGCGTTTCGGAAGGAGTTTTAGGTATGGCCTTTTATGTATCAATGCCCAAGCTCGGAATGACGATGACGGAGGGCACGATAAGTGAATGGAAGAAGAAAGAGGGAGACGCCGTCGCGGTCGGCGACCCGCTTTTCGACGTGGAGACAGACAAGCTGACGAATACGATAAACGCCTATGAGGCGGGAACTGTGCTCAAAATACTCGTGAACGACGGCGAGACCGCGGCCTGCCAGCAGCCCGTCGCCATTATGGGGCAGGCGGGTGAGGACATCTCCGGCCTTACGGGGGCTGCTGCCGCACCGGCCGAGGAGAAGACAGAGCAGCCTGCCGAGCAGAGCGTACAGCCCGCCGCGCACAAGGCCGGTGAGCGCCTGATAATCTCGCCGAGGGCGAAGAAAGTTGCCGCAGAGCTTGGGATAGACACGCATTATGTCACGGGGACCGGACCGAACGGCCGCATCGTCGAGAGGGACATCCGTAATTATAAGCCTGCCGCGCAGGAAGAGCACAGCGTAAAGACGTCTCCGCTCGCGAAAAAGATCGCCGCAGACATCGGGGTAGATGTGAACGATATCCCGAGCGACGGGCGCGTCATGGCAGGGGATATCCTCAAGTATCTGCATGACAGCCGCGTACCGGTGCAGGAGGCTCCCGCCCGCGAGGAGACCGTGAATATGGACGGCATGCGCAAGGCTATCGCGCGCAACATGCTCAATTCCCATATGACCAGCCCCACCGTCACCTTTGATCTGAGTGTGGACATGACCAATCTCAAGGAGTACCGCGCCCAGCTCAAGGCGAATGATATCAAGGTGAGCTATACTGACATACTGGTCAAATTCGTCTCGAAAGCGCTCACGGAATTCCCCGCGCTCAACTGCTCGGTGGACGGAAATAAGATCATCTATAAGCACTATGTCAACATGGGCGTCGCCGTTGCGCTCGATAACGGGCTTGTTGTGCCGAATGTTCCCGATGCTGACAAGAAGAGCCTGACGGAGATATCCTCGGAGGTCAAGGAACTTGCAGAGCTTGCCCGCAGCGGGAAGCTCCCGATGGAGCGTCTCCACGGCGGCACGTTTACTATAACCAACCTCGGCATGTACGGCATAGAGAGCTTCTCTCCCATCATAAATCAGCCTGAGGTGGCGATCCTCGGCGTGTGCGCAATGCAGGACAAGCCTGTCGTTGTGGACGGCCAGATCACCGTCCGGACGATGATGAACATGTGCCTCACCGCCGACCACAGAGTTGTGGACGGAGCCCTTGCCGCACAGTTCCTGCATCGGGTCAAAACGCTCATGGAAAACCCGGCGCTCATGCTTGCATAATTTAGGAGGACGGATATTCAATGGCGACCAATGTCATCATGCCGAAGCTTGGAATGACCATGACTGAGGGCACGATAATCAAATGGCATAAAAAAGTCGGGGACGCGATCGAAGAGGGCATGCCGCTCTTTGATGTGGAGACCGACAAGCTTACAAATACGGTGAATGCGAATGTTTCCGGAACGCTCCTGAAAATAAGTGTTCCGGAGGATGGTACGGCGGACTGCCTGGCGGTCGTTGCGGTCATTGGCAGCGAGGGCGAGAAGCTCGAAGCCGAACCCGCACCGGCTGCCGCGGCGGAGCCTGCCGCGCCGCAGACGGAGAGCGGCAATGATCTCATCGTCATCGGCGGCGGCCCGGGCGGATACGTCGCGGCAATACGCGGCGCGCAGCTTGGAATGAAGGTCACGCTCATCGAGGCGGACGCCGTCGGCGGTACCTGCCTCAACCGCGGCTGCATGCCGACAAAGGCACTTCTGCATTCTGCCGAGGTGTACGAGCTGGCAACGCACTCTGCCGGCATCGGCATAGTGGCGAACGACGTTTCGGTAGACTGGAACGCGGTGCAGAATGCGCGCGCCGGTGTAACGAAAAAGCTCACCGACGGCGTGAAAGCGCTCATAAAGGCAAATAAGATTACGCTGATATCCGGAAAGGCGAGCTTCGCAGACCCGAAAACAGTCTCAGTCGGCGGCAGGATACTGACTGCCGGAAAGATAATCATCGCCTCCGGCAGCGCGCCGATCGTCCCGCCGATAAAGGGGATCAGCGAATGCGGCGCGGTCATCGATTCTACGGCCTGCCTGCAGCTCGACCATATTCCGGAGAGCCTGCTCGTTATCGGCGGCGGAGTGATCGGACTTGAGCTTGGCAGCGTGTACGCGCGTTTTGGCAGCAAGGTCACGGTAGTTGAGATGAGCCCCAAGCTCCTGCCGCTCATGGATTCGGAGCTTACCGCGATGGTTCGCCGCCAGCTTGAGACCAAGGGCATGGAGATACTCACGGAGAGTAAGGTCGTCTCCGTGGAAAGCTGCGGCGCTGGCGGCAGAGTTCATATCGAGTGCCCGAACGGCGAGAGGACAGTGGAGGCAGAAAAGATACTGCTCTGCGTTGGCCGTAAGCCCAATATCGAAGGACTGGGACTTGAGAAAGCCGGAGTAAAGACGGAGCGCGGCTATATCCAGGTCAACGATCGGATGGAGACTTCCGTTCCGGGCATATACGCCGTCGGCGACTGCAACGGGAAGCTTATGCTGGCTCATGCCGCAATGGCTATGGGCGAGACGGCGGCCGAGAATGCAGCTGGCGGCAGCAAGACCTTCATTGCGGCTTACAGCCCGTCCTGCGCATATATCGGTCCCGAGCTTGCCGGTGTTGGATATACCGAGGAACAGCTCAAGGAAAAGGGCGTGGACTACAAAGTCGGCAGATTTGTTACCGCCGCAAACGGCAGAAGCCTTGTGTCCGGTCATGTTGACGGCATGGTCAAGATCATTGCCGGTGAAAAATACGGCGAGATACTCGGTGTACACATCATGGCGCCGAGCGCGACCGAGCTTATCGAAGAGGCGGCGCTGGCCATTCGGCTCGAAGCCACGGTGGATGAGCTTGTGGATACGATACACTGCCACCCGACCGTGTCCGAGGCGCTGCGCGAGGCGGCGCTTGCGGTAGATGACCGCGCGATACATATGCCGAATAAAAAGAAGTAAACCGATAACCACCTAAGTCTGCCGTCTTATGTGCGGCTGCGGCAAAAACGAAAACCGCCATGCTCAGACACTGTTCTGAACATGGCGGTATTTTCTTGCCGTTCAAATATATTTTGCCGTGAATTCGTCAAGAGCCGGAATGCTTTCACAGCGCCAGTATTCCGCGCCGTTGTCGGTTCGCTCTACAAGCTTCTTGTTATACAGCTCGCGCCGCAGTGTCGCGGGATCGTGGAACGTGCTCCACGCGTCCAACAGGTCGTTCAGCTCGGCTTCGGAATAGCGCCTGTCCGGCTCAAGCTTCCCAGCGAGATACCACAGCGCGGCGAGCTTTTTACGGTTCTTCGCGGGGAACGCGGTGAGCTGCATTTTGCCGTTGAGAAATGGCTGAATCAGCCGCAGCAGAGAAGAATCATCCATTTTTGCATCCCCCGATCATCTCGGTGAACAGTCTGTCGCGGTCAAAATCTCCGGAGACAAAGCCGGGAATTTCCTTTATCGCCTTGCAGATACTGAGGCTGAAGCCGGTCAGAATAGCGCCGATTTCCGCGTCGGAGTATGGGCAGTCGCCGGTGACGATGAGCGCGGCGATGCCGTACACCACGATCCACAGGTCGCGGAAATAGCGCTCGGCTTCGGCTTCGCTGATGTGGTATATCCGCTCCAGCGGCTCCTTCACATAGTCCAGCGAATGGCGCATCGCGTCCATCGCGCCCTTTTCACCCGCGTCATGCGTGAGAAAAAGAAGCCTGTACAGCTCCGGCTCCTCGCGCGCGAAGCGGATATACTGCATTCCAAAGCCGTAAAACGGGATTTCCGCCCGCAGCCCCTCTTCCACGCAGCCGTCGTATATCGACTCCGCCGCCGAGCGCACCGCGCCGCGAGCCTCGGCCATCGTAGAAAAGCAGGTGAACACCGGCTGGGTCGATACGCCGAGCTCGTCCGCAATAGCCCGCGCGGTCAGCGCGCCTATTCCATTCCGGCGCACTACCTGCAGGGCGGCGTCGGTTATTTCCGCTCTGGTAAATTTGAATTTCGGTGCCATATAAACTCTCCGTTTTTCGTCAGCATCAAAGATTTTTTATCTGGTTGCTTATCAGCACGCCCACTGTGTCCGCAAACATGCTCAGCGAGCGGATGCGCGCAAAGTCGCGCCCGTAGACAAGCTTCGCCGAGGCGACGTCCTCGTCGTCGCCGGTGAACACGCACATCACCGCGATGCCGTCCGCCCGCGCACGGCGCACCTCAAGCGCGGCATCGGTCAGTCCGACGTCCTTTTCGTATGTTACAAGCTCGTCCGTCTCGCGGCGGCGGGTCTTTACAACGTCGTTCGGCTTCACGTCGGACAGGACGATGAGCAGCTTGTGCTCGTATGGGGAAGCGTTCATCAGCCGGTGCAGCGCGGCAATGGCGAGACCGTCGCGGTTGCAGCCGTTGGAGACGTATTCAAATATCCGCCGATTGTCGCGCGGACGGTCATAGTCCCGAAAAACGCGGAGCACGGTGTAGCCCGTCATGGAGCAGAACGAACTGACCCGACAGGGAATGCCGCAGCGCGTGAGGCTCTCGGCGACCATGTAGCCCTGCGCGGAGACGATCTCCTGCCGCGTTTTCTGCGAGGTCGAGGCGTCGAGCAGTATGTCCACCGACAGCCCGCCGATGTCGTCATGCTCCGTCTTGCGGAACACGCGGCTGTCGCCGAAGCTCAGCGCGCGCCATACGCGTCCGCCGTCGAGCCGACCGGAATTCGCGCGGATGATGGCGGGCTGGAGATGCATGAGCGCTGAGTTCTGGATCTTCGAACTCAGCTTTGCTATGGCGCTGCGGTTCTGCGCGAGGCTTGCGTCGTAGCTTGCGCGGTTCTTCATTATCTGCGCCGCCTCGCGCTGGCGCGACAGCGCTTCAAAGCCGTTGCGTATCTGCGCCGCGTCGGGGCGGTCGCCGGACGTGATGAGCAGATGGCAAGATTCATGGCTGCCGGTGCACAGCTCGCGCTCAAGCTTGTCCGTCTCGGCGGAGGAGAATATGCTCCTGCCGTACTTCGTCTCCATGAACTCGCGCAGCTCCTGCGCGGTCATCTTGGTTTTCAGCTCCTTCTGCTGCACGTCGCCGTCCACCGAGCCGCCGTAGACGTCCTGCGGATGCTGCGTGAAGCCAAGGCCGAACCTGCGAAACTGGGTATCGGCGTTCTTACTGCCGCGCTTTTTGAACGGCTGCGTGAAGCTGCGCTTCTGCGCGCATCGGCGCTCCTCGGTGCATATCTGAAACCAGCGCTCGAACAGCTCCTTCGCCCGCGCGGCGATCTCCGTTTCCGTCATGTCCGGCGTGAACTCCAGCTCGTCGAGAAGCTTGGAGTCGTATTTGTTCATGCGCGATTCAAGCCCCAGCACGCGCGAAAAGTGCGCGAGCGCGAGCGAATCGTAGAATTGAAAATCCTCCGCACCCTGATGCTGTCGCACGAACTGCTCGGCGTATCTGCGCCGAAGCGCTTCCAGCGCCGGGCGCTGCGGCAGCTCTCGCTGATAGACGCAGTTTTCAAGCCCCAGCCATAACAGATCCGTGTATGTGTCGGCGTCCTCATATTGCTGAAGCCCTGCGAATATCTGCGCGAACACCGCGTAGTCGTAGTGCTTCCGCGCCGCGCCGAAGATGCAGTTCCAGTAGAGGTCGGCCCGACCCCTCACGTCGTAGGCGCGGAAATCAGGGCGGAAGTCGTAGCGGCCGGCGCAGTTCCAAACGATGTTTGCCGCGCGCTTTTGCTGCCGCTCGTCGATCTCGGTCATGGCTCGAATAGATCGCCGCGGCGCAGCTCGCCGGGGATGCGCGCACCAACGATGTCGGACACGAGCTGGCGCTCGAAATCGTCAAAGCTCTTGTTGAGGATGCCCATCTCAAGCGCTTCACCGAGACTCAGTCCCTGCTCCGTGAGATGCACGGCGGCGATCAGGCCGCGCAGATCGAGCGCCTTTGTGGATATCTCGGAGCTGTCGCACTTCTTGCGGATCTCCTGAAACAGCTCCGCAAGCTGGCGGGCGTATTCCGCGCGAAGCTTCGGGAACGTGGCCTTCAGCAGCTTTTCAAGGCTGTCGGCAGAGATGACGGGCATGTTTATCACCATGAAGCGCGAGGCCAGCGCCTCGTTCAGCTCGCGCGTACCGGCGTAGCCATAGTTCATCGTAGCGATGAAGCGCGTGCAGGGGGAGAGCGTGATGCGGTCGTAGCCCGGCACGTCGATGATGCGGCGGAAGTCCAGCGTGGCGTGGAGCACGGAGAGAGATTCGTTCTTTGCCATGTTTATCTCGTCGAGCACGCCGAAGCCGCCCTCCACGGCGCATTGGTATATTGGGCCGCGGCGCAGCGTCACCTCGCCGTTTTTAAAGGTGTCGGTGCCGATGAGCGAGGCAGCGTCCGTGTTGAGGTAGAACGAGATGTCCCACTGCGGGCGCTGGAACACGGCGGCAAGGTTCTCGGCCAGAACGTTTTTGCCGGTGGCCTTCGGCCCGACCAGCAGCAGGTTTTCGCCCGCGAGTACGGCGGCTATCGCCTCGCGCCAGACCGCGCGGCCGTAATATTTATATTTGGGGCAGGGGATGCGTCCGGCGCTCTCCGGCGCTGCGGGAAAGCTGCGGCGAAAGTCCTCGATTCGGGCGAGCATTTCCTCGTCTATACCTTCGCTGCGCAGAAAATCGAGCATGTTTATCCCTCCATTTTATGTCTGATTCCGATACTCATATTGTAGTCCTAAATTGGAAAAAGTCAAATGTTTTGGCTGAATGTTAAATCGCGTTGCTTGCCTGAACGGGTGTGGGCATTTATAATGAAAGCGAAAGGGCGGTGCGCATATGATCGGAGAATAAATCAAGACGGCCAGAAAGGCGAAGGGCGTCAGTCAGGAGGAACTTGCGGTGCGGCTTGGCGTTGTCCGCCAGACCGTGTCCAAGTGGGAGAACGGAATGTCAGTTCCCGATGCGGACGTCCTGATTAAAATCGCGGAGCTGCTTGATGTACCGGTGAGTCAACTGCTGGGTATCGAGCCGGAGAGCGGCAGCGTTCAGAACATGGCCGGAGAACTTGCGAGGCTGAATAAGGAGCTTGCGGCCAAAATTCAGAAGGAGAAGCTTCGTGCCGAGCTGGATAAAAAGCGCGGGGTTATTCTGCTGCTGTCGTTCGGAACTTTGATCGCCGCGCTGACGGTAAAAATCGAACTGCTGTCGCTGCTGCTGGCTGGCGCATGTATGCTTACCATGCTGGCGATACTGTACCGGAATCTGACGCTGTTCACCGGTGCGGCGGCAGACAAAGCCGGAATCGGTGCCCTGAGAGCTGCAACAATATTTGATGCCGTCGTGCTGCTTCTTGTTCTGACTGTCGCGGCACTGGATAAAACGGCGTTGGCCGCATTATCCGAGGACGGGGAGAGACTGCTCGCCGCCGTAATCATGTGCGGCATCATGCTGTTCGGCGGCTTCATATCGCCCAGACTGCCGTACAATCGGCATACCGGCCTCAGACTCCCTTGGACTGTGCGGGATGAGGACACATGGAATGTCGCGCATAGAGTGCTTGGCTACATCTCCTTGCCGATGACCATGCTGTATTGACATTCCTTTTTTTTGGACTTATACTCAGTGTTATGGATTCTGTCCAGATAAAAACTAGGAGGTTATAGTATGCGTTTAGCAAACATTACCGGAAAAAAGTAGAAGAATACTTACAGAAAAAACAAACTGTAATGATCTGTGTGGGCTGTACGGAAAACCACGGAAAACATATGCCCCTGGGAACTGACACCCTGATCCCGGACCGCATCGCCGAGCTTCTGGAAGAGAAATGTGACGTGATGATTGCTCCCACCATTCCCTACGGCGCCACCAATACCATCTATGGCTGCCCGGGCACCATTACCATCGGCACCGATGGACTGATCATGCTCCTTACCAAGGTGTGTGATTGTCTGTATCGTTACGGCTTCCGCAAATTCATTATTCTCAATGGTCACGGCGGCAACTGCAAGGCTATTGAGCAGGTGGGCATGGAGCTTCACAAAAAAGGAGCCTGGCTTGCTTGCTTAAACTGGTGGCTCATGGCCGGAGAACTTCGCCCTGAGTGGAAGGGCGGCCACGGCGGTGCCGAAGAGACTGCCGGCATTATGGGTGTTGATCCTTCTCTGGTGGATATGGATTATATCCATGAGCCTATGGATCTGGTAAATGATGTATCAGAAAATATGCCCACCACAGGCTGGGGTTCTGTAAACTTCAAAGGTGCCACCGTGGTATTTCCCCGGGAATACAGGAACTACACCAAAAATGGCTGGTACGGCACCGATGAGCCTCATCTGGCCACTGAGGAATGGGGAAAAGAAATGCTCCAGACCATGGCAGACTACATTGCAGACTTCATAGAGGAATACGAGAAAATTGATCTGCCTCATCCTGCCGAGTAAGATTCGGCACCAAACAATCTATATAATAATAGGAAATAATAGGAAAAGGTTGTGTTTACCCATGAATAAAAACCCTGAAACCCTGAAAATGATTCAGGAGCTGTCCGATGCCATCGGGCCTTCCGGATTTGAAGATGAGGCAGTAAATACTGCCCGGAAATATGTGGAAGATATTGCCCGTTTGGAGGAAGACTGCTTAAGAAACCTTTATATGTACCGCAACACCAACACAGGAGACAAGCCTGTGTTCATGCTGGATGCCCACAGCGACGAAGTGGGCTTTATGGTTCATTCCATCAAACCAAACGGAACCCTTCGTTTTGTAGAATTAGGTGGCTGGAATACCAATTCTCTGCCCTCCTCCAAGGTTCTGGTAAGAAACCGCGACGGTGCCTATATTCCCGGTGTGATCGCAGCAAAACCGCCTCATTTTATGTCCGCTGCGGAGCGTAACGGCGGGAACAATATTTCGATTCAGAATCTGGTGATTGATATCGGCGCAGTAAGTGATCAAGATGCCATTGAAAACTTTGGCATCCGTATCGGTGAACCCATCATCTCCGATGTCAAATTCGAATATGATGAAGCACACGATATCATGATTGGAAAAGGCTTTGACTGTCGTATCGGCTGTGCTGCCCTTCTGGAAACCATGCGTCGTTTGGCCAATGAGCAGCTGAACGTGGATCTGGTAGGTGTTCTCTCTTCCCAGGAAGAAGTGGGAGAACGAGGTGTCCACGTGGCAGTCAATAAAGTGAAACCGCAGATTGCCCTTTGTTTTGAAGGATGCCCGGCTGATGACACCTTCACCGAGCCCTATGCCATTCAGACTGCACTGAAGAAGGGCCCCATGATTCGTTTTCTGGACAGATCCGTGATCTGCTCCCCCAGATACCAGCGCTATACCCTGGATCTGGCTGAGAAAAATCATCTGGCCATCCAGTCCTCCGTTCGGGAAGGCGGCGGAAATAATGGTGCTATTATCAATACTTCCATGGATGGTATTCCGGTAATCGTGGTAGGTGTTCCCGTCCGTTATATTCATACCCATTACGGCATCAGTTCTTACTATGATTTTGAGGCTACCGTTCAGCTTGCTATGGCAGTGGTCAAATCCATGACAAAAGAAATCATCGAATCGTTCTAAGCCCAAAAAAGAACATTCTCTCTTTGAGAATGTTCTTTTTTTATAAAACGTATTTATTTTACACAATGGCATGCCACAAAATGTTCCGGAGCAATCTCCTTGAGCGTGGGAGTTTCCTGGCGGCATTTGTCGGTGCTGGACACAATCCTTGACCTGATTCCAAAGCCTGCTATCTGCGGTCAGGAGATACAATGCCGCAAGCGCGGCATTGTTGCTGCGGTTCATGTTCCTGCTGACCTCCAGGAACACGGTGCGGTGTGCGTTGTTTCTAAATGATTTCATTGGTTTGGCCTCCTTTGGTTGAGAAAATAAAAAAGCCCCGACTTTTTTCAAAGTCGGGGCAGGGTATGTCCATGGTTATTATTAGGAAGTTACTCAGCTCAAATGCTAAATGAGAAAAAACCTCATTAAGCAAAAAAAGCAGGTGAACTGTAAATTCACCTGCTTCATTAGGGGATGGGATGTAACCGGACTTGGATATAACAAGACCGCAAGGCGTTGGCCTTGCGGTCTGTTGATGGTGGAGATAAGCGGGATCGAACCGCTGACCTCTTGAATGCCATTCAAGCGCTCTCCCAGCTGAGCTATACCCCCATGGGCAAGATGTATATTATCAGACATGCGGCCAAATGTCAAGAGTTTTTTCACGTGTTTCGGAAGTCTTTGAAAATAATTTTATGCGGCTGGGTATGATATTATATTTGTAGGCATTGACAAAGTGTGATATAATACATTTTTAGAAAAATAATATGTGGAGGCATCTGCAATGACAAAGATTGATATATTCTCAGGTTTTCTCGGCGCAGGCAAAACTACGCTCATCCGCAAGCTGATAGCTGAGGGCTACAAGAACGAAAGGCTCGTTCTTATCGAGAACGAATTCGGCGAGATTGCAATTGACGGCGGTTTCCTGAAGGACGCCGGCGTTCAGATAACCGAAATGAATTCCGGCTGCATCTGCTGCACGCTGGTCGGCGACTTTACGAAGGCGCTCAAGAAGGTCATGGAGGAGTACGCACCGGATCGTATCATCATCGAGCCGTCCGGCGTCGGCAAGCTCAGCGACGTGGCGCATGCCGTGGAGCAGGTCGAGGGCGCACACATCGGCGCAAAGGTCACTGTCGTCGATGCGGGCAAGTGCCGCATGTACATGCGCAACTTCGGCGAGTTCTTCAACGATCAGGTAGAGAACGCCGACCTCATCGTCATGAGCCGCACCGACACTGCGAGCGCGGAAAAGATCCTTGCCGCGACCGAGCTTCTCAAGCAGCTCAATGCCAAGGCCGGACTCATCAGCACGCCGTGGGACAAGCTCAGCGGCGAGCAGATAGTCGAGGCGATGGAGCACAACGCTCTGCACGAAGAGCTGGAGCACATGGAGCATGAGCACCACCACGAGCATGAGCATGACCATGAGCACCATCATCATGACCATGATGAACACGATGAGCACTGCACCTGCGGCTGCCATGATCATGATCACGACGATGACAAGCATGAACATCATCATGACCATGACCACGAAGAGCATGAGCACGAGCATGACGAGCACTGCACCTGCGGCTGCCATGATCACGAGCATGACCATGACCATGAGCATCACCATCATCATCATCACGCCGACGAGGTGTTCACGAGCTGGGGCATGGAGACCCCGCGTAAGTTCACCGAGTCCGCGCTGCGCGGCATCCTCTCCGCACTTGAGGACGAGGCCAAGTACGGCGTTATTCTCCGCGCGAAGGGCATTGTCGATGCTGAGGACGGCGATTGGCTCTACTTCGACTACGTCCCCGGCGAGGTCGATATCCGCCGCGGCGGCGCTGCAGTCACTGGCCGCTTCTGCGTGATAGGTTCCAAACTTAACGAGCAGGCATTGAAGGAGCTGTTTGAACATTGAGTGATAGAAAAGACGTTCCCGTATATCTCTTTACGGGCTTTCTGGAATCCGGCAAGACAAAATTCATACAGGAAACGCTGGAGGACAAGCGCTTCTGCAACGGCGAGCGCACGATGCTTCTCGTCTGCGAGGAAGGCGAGGAGGAATACGCCCCTGATCAGTTCGCCGACAAGAGCGTATACATCCATGTCATCGAAGATCAGAGCGAGCTGACGGCGGAAAACCTTGAAAAGTGGCTCCGCGAGTCGCGGGCTGAGCGCGTGGTCGTGGAGTACAACGGTATGTGGATGCTGGACGTGCTCTATTCGGCGATGCCTGAGAGCTGGATGGTGTATCAGGAGTTCATGTTTGCCGACGCAGGCACCTTCCTTACCTATAATAATAATATGCGCCAGCTGGTGTACGATAAGCTCAAGAGCTGCGAGCTGGTCGTGTTCAACCGCTTCAAGCCCAACATGGACAAGATGGAGTTCCATAAGATAGTCCGCGGCGCGTCCCGCCGGAGTGACATCGCCTACGAATATGCCGGAGGCAAGGTCGAGTATGACGACATTGAGGATCCGCTGCCGTTTGACCTGACCGCGCCCGTCGTCGAGATCGGTGACGATGACTACGCTGTGTGGTATCGCGACCTGTCCGAGGAGCCGAAAAAGTACGAGGGCAAGACCGTGCGCTTCAAGTGCCGCGCGCTCAAGCGCAAGAAGATCCCAGCGGGCTGCTTCATCGTGGGCCGCCATGTCATGACCTGCTGCGTCGAGGATATACAGTTCGCGGCGCTGGTGTGCCAGTGGGACAAGGCCGAGACTGTGACGGACGACTCCTGGATCATTTTGACCGCGAAGGTGAACTTCAAGTTCCACCGCGCGTACAGCCGCAAGGGCCCCGTCCTGACCTACATCAGCCACGAGAACTGCGAAGCTCCGGCGCAGGATGTTGCGACTTTCTATTGATTAAAATGATAAAAATATCGCCTCATGCCGGCAGGCATGGGGCGGCTTTTTCGGCGGCGTGAATTTTTGCATAAAATAGAGATAACCCCTGACTGCGGCTCGTGCCTTCCAACCAGTCAGGGGTTATCTCTGTGAATTCTTAGTATCTAACATCCTGGTTACCTCACTTTCGTTAGAATGTAGCGCCGCATGTCAACGGGACACATTTACCAAGCACAGATATTTATTTTTCTTGCCTCTAAGTGGGGCGGACTTATGTGCGTCTGTCCTCCTGCGTATTTTGATCTTGCAGCGCCAAACCCGAATCACTTCCTGTGTCGGGCGTCTTATTTGTACATCGGACTCACCCTTTCTGATGCTAATATAGCAAACGGGACGCCGTTTTTCAATTCGCAGAATCCATGATTTTTGAGACGCGTTTTTGTGCACGTGTATGAAAAACTGCAATTTTAGCCGCGGCGGCTTTGACATTGTTGACAATGGAGCAGGACTTTTGTACAATAATATTGTTGCGGGTCAAAATTTGCCCCGCATTTTTATATTCTTTAAGGCACGCCACGGCGCATCGCGCCGTTAACAACGAACACCGCACAGGGTATGATAAATTATATGATATATATCAAATAATATGTTTTAGGTTGACTGAACTTGAGGGGGAGAAACTATGGAGATCAAGCGCTTGGAAAGAGAATAATACGCCGGAAGGAAGTTCACCGCGCGCTATCAGACGCGGGGCTATTATGACATCTGCGCTGGCGAAGGCGGCTTCTGTGTGAAGTACACGCCCTTCGGTAAAACCGAGGAACGGTCGTTTGACGCTGTGTTCTTCGGCGAGTGGCTGGAGGAGCCGATTAGCGTTCGGGGCGTTTGATGGCGAGGAGCTGATTGGCTATGTTGAAGGCTCGCCGGAGAGCTGGAACAACCGATTTCGGATAAGCAATATCTGTGTGTTCGAAAACGCAAAGCGCGGCAGCGGCGTCGGAACGAAACTGCTAGACGCAATCCAAGCCGCAGCGGCGTCCTCCGGAGAGCGGATGATCGTCCTCGAAACGCAGTCCTGCAACGAGAACGCGATCGCGCTTTACCGGAAGAACGGCTTCGAGATGATCGGTTTTGACCTGTACGCCTACTCGAATGACGATCCGGAGCGGCACGAGGTGCGCTTCGAAATGGGGAAGAAGCTGAAATAACCGCGAATGGGGTGGCTAACGAATGAAAATTCTTGTCTTTAACGGCAGCCCAAAGAAGAAACGCAGTGACACGATGCACATCACGCGCGCATTTCTAAAGAACTGATTTTCGGTTTTAATGCGAGTTCCCCAGCATAATAAGGTCGAGTGCATGGGAGGCAGGCCATCAGTTAGGGCTAAAAATAGCCGTTGACCTGTTCTTTGTAGGAAGAACGGACAAGGTTGAGACGATGGCGGGTCCTCGCAAAATTTGACTTTTATGTTTGAATCACTACAAAGGTAAGCTGCCGCCCATCTTGAGCGGCAGCTTGCTTTTTATAGAATCTACTATCCCTGATACCTTATTCTTTCA
>OLRQ01001521.1_pt1 | contig 17429 bp, 19 predicted proteins | sample 1671971 | NCBI WGS metagenome assembly OLRQ01 (sample SAMEA3136631, study PRJEB25190) | human gut metagenome | biome: human gut; feature: human-associated habitat; material: faeces | place: Austria | collected 2013 | reverse complement strand
TTACAAAGATGATGTAGAGGTATATCGTCAGTTAGAAACAAGCTATGAAGACATAGAGACTTTGATCGAAATGGGCTATGAAGAAAATGATGCTTCGATCATTCCTGAGATCGAAGAGGAACTAAACAGTCTGAAAGAAAGTTATGAGCAGCTTCGTATTAAAACACTGCTATCCGGCGAGTATGACCACAATGATGCAATCCTCTCCCTGCATGCAGGGGCAGGCGGAACAGAGTCTTGTGACTGGGCAGCAATGCTCTTTCGAATGTACAGCAGGTGGGCTTCGGATAAAGGATATCAGTTAGAAGTACTGGATTCCTTAGATGGAGATGAAGCCGGAATTAAGTCGATCACCTTCCAGATCAGTGGAGAAAACGCATACGGCTATCTGAAATCCGAAAAAGGAGTGCACAGGCTGGTACGCATTTCGCCGTTTAATGCGGCAGGAAAACGTCAGACTTCCTTTGTTTCCTGCGATGTAATGCCAGATATAGAGGACAACATAGACATTGAGATCGCAGACGATGATATCCGGATCGATACCTATCGTTCTTCCGGTGCGGGTGGACAGCACATCAACAAGACTTCCTCGGCAATCCGAATTACACATCTGCCAACGGGAATCGTAGTGCAATGTCAGAATGAACGCTCCCAGCACATGAACAAGGATAAGGCTATGCAGATGTTAAAGGCAAAGCTGTATCTGTTAAAGCAGGAAGAGAATGCAAAAAAAGCAGCGGACATCCGTGGAGATGTTACCGAAATCGGCTGGGGCAACCAGATCCGTTCCTATGTATTGCAGCCGTATACTATGGTAAAGGATCATCGGACAAATGAAGAAACAGGAAATGCCGATAGTGTGCTGGATGGTAAGATCGATATTTTTATTAATGCGTATCTGAAGTATGTGGCACAGAAGGGTGTGAAGTAGGAGCATTGTATTTTGATGAAACTCTCTATGAAACCTGAGGCGTGTTAGGAAGAGGGAATGTTCAGCGAGCTCCCCGCCAATGATTCCAAGTTTCCTTGTGCTGGGCATTCCGATGAACCTCCCCCAAAGCAGGAAGCGTGTTCGCCAGAGGGCTCCACGCTTCCGGGAGTTTCATCTCCATAGCACAAAAGAAACTCTTCATCATTGGTGGGAGCTCGCTGGGATATACGCTTTCGAAGACAGTTAGGGGAGATTTACCAAGATAATTTACAAAGAAGAGAAGAAAATTTAAATAAAAGATGTCACTCAAAAGATGGAGTGGCATTTTTTGTTTTGGAAATCTCCAGATATGCACAACGCTGCTTCTCTGGCTATTCCCACAGACAGTTGCGAGGCTTCCGTCGTGAGGAGCACACTGCCGCTCATGTTTTGTGTCTGTTTGAGCCCGTAGGGCGAGTTGCACAAAACATGAGCAAAAAGGCGTGTGAGACGAACAGGAAACGCAGCATGTCTGTGGGAATAGCCGGGGAAGCGGTATCATGTACCTCAAAAAATACGAAAAACCAGTTGCAATCCACTAACAAAATATGCTATTATCTTTCTTACGAGCACAAATGTATTTCTGACGCAAACACAGGAGGTCAAATCAGACAATGGAAGAGAAAACCTCATACTTTGTTTTAAAAGAAAAAGCAGTTCCGGATGTACTGCTTAGAGTAGTCGAAGCAAAGAGACTGCTGGAATCAGAAAAAGTCGCATCTGTGCAGGAAGCTGCAGAGCGAGTAGGTATCAGCAGGAGTTCTTTTTACAAATATAAAGATGATATTTTTCCTTTCCATGAAAACAGTAAAGGGAAGACCATCACAATGGTTCTTCAGATGGATGATGAGCCGGGGCTTTTGTCTGTCGTACTCCGGACCGTGGCAGAATATCATGCCAATATATTGACGATACATCAGAGTATTCCGGTCAATGGGATCGCATCCTTAACATTGAGTGTGGATGTGCTGCCGGAAACCGGTGATGTTGCGGCAATGACACGGACAATGGAGGAGCATGAAGGAATCCATTATTTAAAAATATTAGCTAGGGAGTGATTCAATGATTAAAATTGCAGTATTAGGATATGGAACCATTGGTTCCGGTGTGGTAGAAGTTTTAGAGACAAACCGTGAACATATCACACAGACCGCAGGTCAGGAGATTGAAGTAAAATATGTTTTGGATTTAAGAGATTTCCCGGGAGATCCGATCCAGGAAAAAATCGTACACGATTATGAAATTATCAAAAATGATCCGGAGATTCAGATCGTTGTAGAGGCAATGGGTGGCGTAGAGCCGGCATATACTTTTGTAAAAGGCGCATTACTAGAAGGCAAACATGTGGCAACATCCAATAAGGCATTAGTTGCAAAACATGGTGCAGAGCTTTTAGAGATTGCAAAAGAAAGAGAGATCAACTTCTTATTTGAAGCAAGTGTAGGTGGTGGAATCCCGATCATCCGTCCGTTAGTAACTTCACTGACAGCCGATATCGTAGAAGAAATTACGGGAATCCTGAATGGAACCACGAACTATATGCTTACAAAAATGAGTACCGAGGGTTCCGATTATAATGAAGTGTTAAAGGACGCACAGGCAAAAGGATACGCAGAGGCAGATCCGACAGCAGATGTAGAAGGTTATGATGCATGTCGTAAGATTGCAATTTTAACATCCTTAATATGTGGAAAAACCGTAGATTTTGAAGAAATACATACTGAAGGAATTTCTAAGATCACACCGGAAGACATTGCATATGCAAAAGCAATGGGACGTTCCATCAAGTTATTAGCAACCAGCCGCGGAGACGGAAACGGATATTATGCAATGGTAGCACCGTTTATGTTAGGAGAAGATCATCCGTTAAATAACGTCAATGGAGTGTTCAATGCCATTTTTGTACATGGAAACATGTTAGGAGATGCGATGTTCTATGGAAGCGGAGCAGGAAAACTCCCAACCGCAAGTGCAGTAGCAGCAGATATCGTAGACATAGTAAAGCATTTAAAACGCAATATCATGATCACCTACAGTGCTGAAAAAATGAACCTGTTGGATTATAAACAGGCAGAATACGCATACTTTGTCAGAACGACAGACAGCGAAGAACAGGTCAAAGCCGTTTTCGACAATCCGGCACTGATCAAGATCAAAGAAGTGACAGGCGAGACAGCATTTGTAACAGCAAAAATGAAAGAAGAAACATACTTAGAAAAAGCAAAACAGCTTAGCGGCATCAAACAGATGATCCGCGTAGATTAGGAGGCAGTTTTCGTGAAATATATCGTAGTGTTAGGCGATGGAATGGCAGATCAGCCGATTCCGGAATTAGGAGATAAGACACCATTAGAGTATGCAAAGACACCTATGATGGACAGTCTTGCACAATTAGGAGAGATCGGAATGGTTCATACAATCCCGGATGGAATGAAACCGGGAAGTGATACGGCAAATCTTTCTGTACTAGGCTACAATCCGAGAAAATATTATTCCGGACGTTCTCCGCTAGAGGCATTGAGCATAGGTGTTCCAATGAAAGATACCGATATTGCACTGCGCTGCAATTTGGTAACACTTTCTGAGGACGAAGATACCTATGAAGAAAGAACCATCATCGATCATAGTTCCGATGAGATCAGCACAGAGGATGCGGCCATTTTATTAGAAGCAGTAAAAAAAGAATTGCAGACAGAACAGTATCAGTTCTATGTAGGAACCAGCTACCGCCATTTGCTCATCTGGGATAAAGGCGAGGTTGTGGATTTAGTGCAGCCACATGATGTTTTAGGAAAAAAGATTGGCGACAAGCTGCCGGAAGATCAGGATTTAAGAGAGATGATGAAAAAAAGCTATGATATCTTAGTTAATCATCCGATCAATGTAGAGCGTAGGAAAAAAGGACTTCATCCGGCGAACTCCTGCTGGTTCTGGGGAGCCGGCACAAAACCGTCACTGTCCTCATTTGAGGAAAAGACAGGAAAGAGCGGAGCTATGATCTCAGCAGTAGACCTGTTAAAAGGAATTGCTGTTGGTGCATCCATGAAGGTCATCACAGTAGAAGGAGCCAATGGCGGACTTCATACCAATTATGAAGGAAAAGCGGAGGCAGCTGTAAAAGTGCTGACCGAGGACGGATACGATTTTGTATACGTTCATGTAGAAGCGCCTGACGAAATGGGACATCAGGGCAGTGTAGAAAAGAAAGTCAAAGCAATAGAGAACTTAGATGAACGTGTCATCCGCCCGATCGTACAGGGAATGGGAGATGCAGGAGAAGATTACAGACTTTTGGTACTTCCGGATCATCCGACACCAATCTGTATCCGTACACATACCGCGGACAATGTTCCGTATCTGCTATATGACAGCAGAAAAGAAGAACATCATACCTATCATTACAATGAAAAAGAAGCAGCCGAGACCGGAATTTTAAAAGAGGAAGGTCATAAGCTGATAGATGAACTTTTTTCATAGTAGCGAAGGGTTTAGAATAAGATGTAAAACATCTAGGAGGAAGTTATGCTGATAGTTAAGAAGTTCGGCGGAAGTTCAGTCGCCGACAAAGAAAGAATTCTCAACGTTGCAGAGAGATGTGTAGAAGAGTATAAAAAGGGCAATGATGTTGTCGTAGTACTTTCTGCAATGGGCAAAACAACAGACCATCTGATTGATATGGCACATGATATCAATCCAAATCCGTCCAAAAGAGAGATGGATATGCTTTTAGCAACCGGAGAACAGACATCCGTAGCATTGATGTCTATGGCGATGGCAACCCTTGGAGTTCCATCCATTTCCCTGAATGCATTTCAGGTAGCAATGCATACCTCATCCAGTTATGGAAATGCAAGATTTAAAAGAATCGATTCCGACAGGATCCGTCATGAATTAGACAATAAGAAAATTGTCATTGTTACAGGATTCCAGGGAGTCAACAAATATGATGACATTACCACATTAGGTCGTGGCGGTTCCGATACAACAGCCGTTGCACTTGCCGCAGCACTGCATGCAGATGCCTGTGAGATCTATACAGACGTAGAAGGTGTTTATACAGCAGACCCAAGAGTTGTGCCAAATGCAAAGAAAATGAAAGAGATCACATATGACGAGATGTTAGAACTTGCAACCCTCGGAGCAAAAGTATTGCATAACCGTTCCGTGGAGATGGCAAAAAAATATGGAGTACAGTTAGTTGTTCGTTCCAGTCTCAACAGAGCAGAAGGAACAGTGGTGAAGGAGGACGTAGACGTGGAAAGTATGCTTGTTAGCGGAGTAGCTGTAGATAAAAATGCAGCCAGAGTTGCATTAATCGGATTAAAGGATGAGCCGGGTATTGCATTTAAAGTATTTGATTTATTAGGAAAGAAAAACATCAATGTAGACGTAATTTTACAGTCCATCGGACGTGATGGTACAAAGGATATTTCCTTTACCGTTGCAAGAGATGATGTAGCAGAAGTAGAAAAAATCTTAGAGGCAAACAGAACCAGACTGACTTTTGAAAAATTAGAGACAGACACAACGGTTGCCAAAGTATCTGTAGTCGGTGCAGGAATGCAGTCCAATGCAGGAGTAGCAGGAATGATGTTTGAGGCACTTTACAATGTAGGTGTCAATATCCGCATGATCGCAACATCAGAGATCAGAATCACCGTATTGATCGATGAGGCAGATGTAGATACTGCAACAAAAGCAGTACATGATAAGTTCATCGAAGACTAAGAGATATAGAACTATAAAAGGACCTGAAAAGAGGAGCTGCACATAGCTGATGCAAATCAGCTATGTGCAGCTCCTTTTACATCCTGAACATCCAGATAAAAACTTACCATGGTCTGCTGCATATAAGGCATCAGCCAAAGGAGACCAATACCACAGCTTAAGACAGCCAGCAGATAAAAACCTAAGAAACTAAGCTGCAGATAAAGCAGGCGAAGTTTGTTACCCTCCATGAGTTCCTTGCTTCTGCGGAAGGTACCACGGATAGAAGCATATGGGTTGTCTACCAGCATAAAAAATACCAGTGAGCACTGTAAGGCAATGCGGATATCAAAAATGATGCCCGCTCCTAATACGATAACTGTAAGTCCGATAAATGGTGCCGAGTCCGTAAACAGCAACAGAGCAAAGGTAAGTAATACACTTCCCGGTAAAACAGCCGGAATCATATATAAAACAAACAGCAGATAAGCACCTAAGATCTTTTGCGGATGCCTGCGGAAACTAAAGAAAATATCGGAAAACTGATAAGGTTGTCTGGTTGCAATATTTAAATGCAGTCGTAACTGGCCACAGGTCAAAAGCAGCTGGATCACAGTAATAATAATAGAAGCCAGATAATAAATAATCCTTTGTGATGCACCGCCATGACGGGCGTTCTCTGCAAAAGGATAGAGCAAAGCAGACGGAATCAGTGATGCAGTAATCATAACTAAAATAGCTACGCCGTATTTGCCATTAAGATTCTCGCGGGCAATTCTCTTTAGTTCAGCGGATGGTGTTTTCATAGTAGTAAATCTCCCTTTCTAACCTCAGACGCCAACGTCAAAATTTGCCCCCGGAAGGACAGTTGCATCTGCGGCCTTTCTATTTTTCTGGTAAGGATTATCCTCATTTGGATAGCGGATCGCCGTATTCGTTGTTCCGCCTGAAACATAAGTCCTTCCACATTCCGGACACACGGAAGTGTGAATGGAAACAGAGGCATAAACCACAGTACCGTTTTTCTGTGCGGCTTTATCGTAAGCATTTGAAACGTGTTCCCCTTCGTGGGCACGGACTCTTCCGGCAGCAGCCTGCGGAGAAACGTGGGCTGCGGATTTAAAAGAAACCATTTCATCGGAACCATCCTGATATTTACGGTTTTTACAGGTCTGGCACTCTTCACTCGAAGAAACGGCAGAATCTTTTTCGGCACGGTCATTTCCTAAAGCATAAGGATAAATTTTATAATCATTATAAGCATCTGAAACATTTCCGATCATCATAAAATCCACACTCCTTTCGTTCAACTTAAATCATATCCGAAGAAGATGGTGAGTTCATCTTATAGTAATTTAAAAAGTTTTCAAATCCACCAAATTCATCAATGATCACAACACGGAAAGCTACAAGCATGATAAGGACTGTCAGTACAAGACCAATGATCCCAAGAATGACAGCAACCTTACCTTTGGTATCCATGGTCATTTCCCCGCCTTTGGACAAAAGTCCGAAAATAATGGCAAGCGGTCCGCAGATCAGACTCGTAAATACAAAGTATGGAGTCAGTGCGGCGATAAGTCCCAATACAAATCCTGCGGTCGCAAAAGGCTGGGAACGTTTATCATGGTAAAGGTTGTAATTCTCATGAAAAGAGTTTTCCGGTTCTGATTGAAATCCGTAGTTATCCATAAAAGAACCTCCTGATAAATCTATTTTTTCTTATTATATCATTGGGAAAAGTGAAAGACAATCATTCCATGAAAAGAGAAGAAAAAAGATTGAAAATTGTCAGAATACATGATATGATTTCAGACATAAGGAAATGTCTGCAAAGGAGGAAAGTAGAAATGAAAAAAAGCATGAAAAAATTGCCATTGTGGTGTGGAGCATTGTTAATATGCTGTGTCCTTACATTTTTAGGTATGCCAAAAGAGGTAAGAGCAGCAGATGGGACTTTGAACTTAAATGAGACAAAGAACATTACAATCGAGGAATTTGGCAAAAGAGTCTATGCATTCCGGGTGCCAAATACCGGAAACTTTACAGTTACCATAAAAAATACCAATCCAACCGGTAATGAGGAATTAGATGCAAGTCTTTATGATTCCAATAACAATGAGATCATTCCGGAAGTATCAGGAGTAACGTATTCTCTTCCAAACTATTCATCAAAAGGAAATCGTACTTATTATCTGAAGGTAGAAGATGGTTACTATGCATGGAGAACATCTTTCGATATAAAAGTATCCTATAAGACGACTAAAAACTGGGAAGCAGAGGATAACAATACCAGCAAGACAGCAAATAAGATCACTGCAAAAAAAGACTGGTATGGCATGATCAACGGAAGCAGTAAAGACTGTGATTATTATAAGATCAAATTAAACGGTAAAAGAAAAGTTTCCATTAATTTCGGACCGGCAGAAGTGGATGGCGAACAGCATTCCTGGAAAGTTTCATTAATGAACAGTAAGAACGAAAGCGTAGAGATATTTAAGGGAAGTACCAGACAGACCTATCAGGCATATCTGAAGAAAGGAACCTATTATCTGAAGGTTGAAAATGAATATAGAGCAGAAAATGTGAAATATAAACTGCGCTATACGGAAAGACAGCTCAATATTAAAAAGCCAACAATTACCGGAGTAGGCGGTACGGCACATAATGAATTTTTCGGAACGAATTACACGGATATTTATGTTAAACTGAAAAACAGTGGAGACTGCCAGGGATATTATGTAAAAGTAGCCAAGAAAAAGAATATGAGTGGAAATCTTGCAAAAGAAGCCATTTCGTTTGGCGACGGTAATTCCAGGAAAAAAGTAACGTTAACCACCCGTTTCCCAATTTTGAGAAAATATTATGTACAGGTCAGAGGATTTGTAGATGACCCATTTGGTCATAAAATCTATGGAAATTACAGCAAGGTAAAGACTGCGACGATGAAAAAAAGCGTTTACAATAAGTATCGTAAAAAAATAAGTTATTAGTCAGTAAGAAAATAAAAGTAAAAAAGTAAGGCTTTCTGTGAGAAAAGAGTCACGGAAAGCCTTATGTCGTACTTGAAGCAAAAAGCCTTTTTCGCTATAATAGAACGGTATATAACATGGAAGGAAAGAAAACATGGATATCATAAAACAGATTGCAGAAGAATTACAGATAAAAACTTCTCAGGCAGAGACTGCAGTCCGGTTGATCGATGAGGGAAATACCATACCGTTCATTGCAAGATACCGGAAAGAAGCAACCGGAGCCTTAAATGACGAGGTACTCAGAAATCTCTATGAGAGGTTGAACTATCTTAGAAATTTAGAAGAGAAAAAAGAACAGGTTTTAGCAAGTATCGAAGAACAGGGAAAGCTGACAGAAGAATTAAAGCAGCAGATAGAAAGAGCCCAGACCTTAGTAGTCGTAGATGATCTTTATCGTCCGTATCGTCCAAAGCGAAGGACAAGAGCGATCATAGCGAAAGAAAAAGGATTAGAACCGCTTGCAAATCTGATATTACTGCAACAGGTCACACATCCGATCGAGGAAGAAGCAAAAGCATATCTTAATGAAGAAAAAGAAGTGCATACCGTAGAAGGAGCCATCGCCGGAGCAAAGGACATCATAGCAGAGCATATTTCAGACGAAGCAGCTTACCGTATGCATATCCGTAAGCAGACAGAAAAAGAGGGCATGATGCTCTCAGAGGCAAAAGATGAAAATGCAGAGTCTGTCTATGAAATGTATTATCATTTTGAAGAGCCGATACAAAAATTAGCGGGACATCGGATCTTAGCACTGAACCGCGGAGAAAAAGAAAAAATCTTAACCGTAAAAGTGCAGGCACCGAAAGACAGGATCCTTTCCTATTTAGAAAAGAAAGTTATTGTGGCACAAAATCCGTACACCACACCGATTCTGCGTGAAGCCATAGAAGACAGCTATCAGAGACTGATCGAACCGGCGATCGAGCGTGAGATCAGAAACGAATTGACCGAAAAGGCAGAGGATGGGGCAATCCGTGTCTTTGGAAAGAACTTAGAGCAGTTACTGATGCAGCCGCCGATCGCAAATCAGATAGTGTTAGGCTGGGACCCGGCATTTCGGACAGGCTGTAAATTAGCAGTTGTAGATGCAACCGGAAAAGTGTTAGACACCACGGTCATATATCCGACTGCACCACAGAACAAAGTAGGGGAGTCGAAAAAAGTATTAAAGCAGCTCATTGCCAAATATCACATTACCCTGATCTCCGTTGGAAACGGAACGGCATCGAGAGAGTCGGAGCAGATCATCGTGGAGCTGTTAAAAGAGCTTCCGGTTACGGTTCGTTATGTGATCGTAAATGAAGCAGGAGCATCCGTATATTCTGCAAGCAAATTAGCAGCAGAAGAATTTCCGAATTTTGATGTGGGACAAAGAAGTGCCGCATCCATTGCAAGAAGGATTCAGGACCCGTTAGCGGAACTGGTAAAAATAGATCCGAAATCCATTGGAGTCGGACAGTATCAGCATGATATGAACCAGAAAAAATTAGGAGAAGCATTAGGCGGAGTAGTAGAAGACTGCGTCAATCGTGTAGGCGTGGATCTGAACACGGCATCCGCTTCCCTGTTAGAATACATTTCCGGTATCAGCAAAGTGATCGCTAAGAACATCGTTGCTTATCGTGAAGAGAACGGCAGATTTTCAACCAGAAAAGAACTGTTAAAAGTTCCAAAACTCGGACCGAAGGCGTATGAGCAGTGTGCGGGATTTATGCGTATTACAGGCGGAAAGCAGCCGTTAGATGCAACCAGCGTCCATCCGGAAAGCTATGAAGCAGCAAAAGAACTGTTGAAAAAACTTGGATGTCAGGAAGAAGACATTGCAGGCGGAAACCTGAAAGGACTTTCTAAAAAAATAAAAGACAAAGCAGCCTTAGCAGACGAACTGGGCATTGGGGTAATGACTTTAGAAGACATCGTAAAAGAATTAGAAAAGCCGGCAAGAGATCCGCGTGAGGAGATGCCAAAACCGATCTTAAGAACAGATGTCTTAGAAATGAAAGACCTAAAGGAAGGTATGATATTAAAAGGAACCGTCAGAAACGTCATAGATTTTGGTGCATTTGTGGACATCGGAGTCCATCAGGACGGACTGGTGCATATCTCGCAGATGAGTGACCGTTATATCAAACATCCGTTAGAAGTAGTAAGTGTCGGGGATATTGTAGAAGTACAGGTCATGTCCGTAGACTTGAAAAAACAGAGAATACAGCTTACGATGAAAATTGCAAAATAAATAATACCAAGGAGATTTTAGATTATGAATACCAAAAAGAAACCAGTAAACGTACGATACATGACCATGACCGCCATGCTTTCAGCCATCGCGTTTGTGCTGATGATGTTAGAATTCAGCATACCGATTATGCCGTCCTTTATCAAACTGGACTTTTCAGAACTTCCGGCACTGATCGGTTCCTTTGCAATGGGACCGTTGAGCGGAACCGTCATCTGCCTGATCAAGAACCTCTTGCATCTTCCGATGAGTTCCACCGGCGGAGTCGGAGAATTGTCCAACTTCATCTTAGGAGCAATGTTTGTCATTCCGGCGGGACTTTTTTATAAGAAAAGAAAAGGTCGTAAATCAGCATTGATCGGTTCCTTAGTCGGAGCAGTGCTGATGTCAGTTGTCAGCGTGGCATCAAACTATTTTATCGTATATCCGGTATACACCGCGTTTATGCCGATGGAGGCGATCATCAATGCATATCAGGTAATACTGCCACAGGCAGACACACTTTTAAAGTGTCTGGTGATCTTTAATATGCCGTTCACTTTTATCAAAGGAATGATGAACGTATTGATCACATTTTTAGTTTACAAACACATATCTCCGATCATCAAAGGAGCACAGGAAAGGTAAAAGATCATGAAAGAAGAATTTGACGTTAACCTGACCCCTCAGGATATGTACCGTTTTAATATGTATCATACCTATCATGGATTTCATGGGATACTCTCGATCGTGATGGCAGCACTTGTCATCGTTGTAACCATTGTGACATGGGGCGATCTCGATGCAACATACAGCGCGATTTATCTGGTGTTAGCGGCACTTTTTATAGGTTATATCCCACTGAGCCTCTGGTTTCATGCAAAAATGCTGTTGCAGCGTTCCGAAGCATTACGGAATACACAGCATTTTACGATAGATGAAAAAGGCGTGACGATCTCACAGGATGGTGAAGAGGCACTCTTAGAGTGGAAACAGGTCTATAAAGTAGTAGACACCAAGAGCAATCTTTTGGTATACAGTACCAGAGTCAACGCCTATGTTTTTCCAAAAAGAGAATTAGGAGAACATTACGAGGGCGTATGCAATATCATGAAACAGCAGTTAGAAAGTTATCGTTTGAAAATCAAGTAGGTGCTTATTTATGGTCATAGAAACATTTTCCCCGGAAGAAACAGAAGAGCTGGGAATCCATTTCGGGAAAGAAGCAAAGCCGGGAACCGTCTGCACCCTGATCGGTGATCTGGGCGTAGGAAAAACAGTATTTACGCAGGGAATTGCAAAAGGTCTCGGAATTACAGAGCCGATCAACAGCCCGACGTTTACGATCGTACAGGTCTATGAGGAGGGCAGGATGCCATTTTACCATTTCGATGTCTACCGGATCGGAGATATCGAAGAAATGGATGAGATCGGATATGAGGACTATTTTTATGGGGACGGACTGACAATGATCGAATGGGCAAATCTGATCGAAGAGATTTTGCCGGAACATTATCAGCAGATCACCATAGAAAAAGATATAGAAAAAGGATTTGACTACAGAAAGATTACAATAGAGTCAATTTAGGAGGCATAACATGAAAATATTGGCATTGGACAGTTCAGGGCTGACCGCTAGCGTTGCCGTTATAGAGGATGAAAATCTGATGGGTGAATATACCATGAATTACAAAAAGACGCATTCCCAGACATTGCTTCCGATGTTAGATGAACTGGCAAAAATGATAGAACTGGATCTGCAGTCCATAGATGCGATCGCCGTTGCAGGCGGACCGGGTTCCTTTACCGGACTTCGTATCGGTTCTGCTACGGCAAAAGGGTTAGGACTAGCACTGGACAAACCCATCGTGCATGTTCCGACGGTGGACGGGCTTGCATACAATCTCTGGGGTCATAAAGATTTCGTCTGCCCGCTGATGGATGCAAGAAGAAACCAGACCTATACCGGATTGTATGAATTTACGGCAGACGGCATGAACATATTGGTAGAGTCCTGTGCCGTCGGAATCGAAGAGATTTTAGAAAAAATAAATGAATATGGCCGTCCGGTTGTATTTTTAGGGGACGGCGTTCCCGTATTTCGTGCTATAATAGAAGAAAAATGCAGAGTGCCTTACAGCTATGCGCCGGCACATTTAAACCGACAGCGTGCAGGTGCCGTCGGTGTGCTTGGAATGGAATATTATAAGCAGGGAAAATATCAGAGTGCAGCAGAGCATAAGCCGGACTATTTAAGACTGTCACAGGCAGAACGGGAACGTTTAGAAAAAGAAAAGGCAGAGAGATAAGAAAAATGGTCATTAGCAGAATGAAGACAGAGGATGTCACAGGTGCTGCCCGCATAGAAGAAAAGATATTTTCCACGCCATGGTCAGAACAGTCCTTTTTAGAGGCGTTAGAACAGGAATATACCATATTTTTAGCCGCAAAGAAAAAAGAACACTGCGTGGGTTACATTGGAGCTTATTTTGCTGCGGATGAGGCGGAGATCACAAATGTTGCCGTAGAGATGGAATACCGCAGGCGCCATATCGCAGAAGCACTGGTGGCAGAAATGCAAAAAGAAGCCGCAGGGCGTGGAACCCACAGTATCTTTTTAGAAGTGCGCTGCAGTAATACGGGTGCGATCGCACTCTATCAGAAAATGGGATTTTCCATCTGCGGAACCCGCAGGGGATTTTATGAAAAACCAAAAGAAGATGCCTATGTTATGGTATATACACCAGAGATTTCCACTACCACGGGAGAGAATTAAGATTTTATAATAGAGATAGAAAATCTTAGGAGGTATGCAAATGAGAAACGAAGGAAAAAGCATCTGTAACTGCTGTGGAAGAGTACTGGAACAGGAAGAATATATCAATATTGAAAAACAGTGGGGATATTTTTCTGACAGGGATGGAACAATCCAGAGAGGAAAAATATGCGAGGAATGTTTTGAACGGATCGCAAAAACATTCAAAATACCACTCGAAGAGGAGCTGCTAACAGAACTCCTCTAGAAAAGGAGAAACTATGTTAGATGTTTGTTTGTTAGGAACCGGAGGAATGATGCCGCTTCCCTACCGCCGTTTAACGGCACTGATGACAAGATATAATGGGAGCAATCTTTTAATTGACTGCGGGGAGGGAACGCAGGTGGCAATCAAAGAAAAAGGCTGGAGTTTTAAGCCGATCGATGTCATCTGCTTTACGCATTATCACGCAGACCATATCAGCGGACTGCCGGGACTGCTTCTGACCATGGGAAACACGGACCGTACGGAGCCACTGACCATGATCGGACCAAAAGGATTAGAACGGGTAGTCAGTGCACTGCGGGTCATTGCACCGGAACTGCCGTTTCCAATAGAATTTATAGAACTGGCCGATCCCAAAGAAGAGATCACGATTGCCGGTTACAGGATACAGGCGTATCGTGTCAATCATAATATCGTATGCTATGGCTATAGCCTCAGTATAGACCGGGCAGGGCGTTTCAGTGTAGAAGAGGCAAACAGACATCAGATACCACAAAAATACTGGAGCCGCCTGCAAAAAGGGGAAACCATCGAAGATGGCGAACAGACCTATATGCCGGAAATGGTGCTTGGACCTGCCAGAAAAGGGATCAAAGTAACCTATTGTACGGATACCAGACCGGTTGCAGAAATAGCAAATGCAGCCAAAGACGCAGACTTATTTATCTGCGAAGGGATGTATGCAGAACCGGAAAAGGTAGAAAAGGCAAAACAATACAAGCACATGACTTTTTATGAGGCAGCGGAGCTGGCAAAAAAAGCAGAGCCAAAACAGATGTGGCTGACACATTTCAGTCCGTCATTAGTCGGTGCGGAACGATACATGGAACAGGTGAGAAAAATTTTTCCGGCATCCTATCTTGGGAAAGATGGAAAAAGCATAGAACTGGATTTTGAGGAGGACGAATGATGAAGAAAGGAATCAGGATCGTCGGAATTGCGATCATATGTATAGGAATCATTGTCGGATATTACTATTATCTGTCAAACCACGGAAAAAAAGACGTAGAGAACAGCACGGAAATCAGCAAAGTGGATGAGGCATTAAGCCGGGATCTGGCGAAAGATTATCCACCGACTCCGCGGGAAGTGGTCAAATTTTATAACAAGCTGCTGCAGTGTTTTTATAATGAGGATTGCAGCAAAAGTGAGATCGAGGAGCTTGGAGGACAGGCTCGTCTGCTTATGGATGATGCTTTATTGGCCAATAACCCGAAGGAACAGTACCTGACGCTGTTAGAGAACGATATTCAGGATTCTAAGGATAAGGGTAAGACGATTTCAGATACCACGGTGGCAAACAGCAGTGATATCAAATATCAGAAAGTAAAGGGGGAGGAGTGTGCCTATGTGACAGCCTCTTATTTTGTCAAAGAGGGCAATTCCTATACCCGTACCTATGAAGAATATGTGCTTCGGAAAGATACGAATAAGCAGTGGAAAATATTAGGATATCAACTGACAAAAGGAGATTCTTCAGATGAGTAGTAAGGAAGAAGTAAAAATACTCGCAATCGAAAGTTCCTGTGATGAGACCGCGGCAGCAGTTGTGGTAAACGGACGGGAGGTACGTTCTAACGTCATATCCTCCCAGATCGCACTGCATACGCTGTATGGCGGAGTGGTGCCGGAGATTGCGTCGCGTAAACACATTGAAAAGATCAATCAGGTCATCACACAGGCATTAGAGGATGCGGATACTACGTTAGAAGAGATAGACGCGATCGGTGTCACCTACGGGCCGGGACTGGTCGGTGCACTCTTAGTAGGCGTGGCGGAAGCAAAAGCAATCGCCTATGCAGCGAAAAAACCGTTGGTCGGAGTGCACCATATCGAAGGACATATCTGTGCCAACTATATTGAAAACAAAGAGTTAGAACCACCGTTTTTATGCCTGGTTGCATCCGGTGGTCATACGCATTTAGTAAAAGTAGCAGACTATGGAAAATATGAGATTATCGGAAGAACCAGGGATGATGCGGCAGGAGAAGCCTTTGACAAAGTGGCAAGAGCCATCGGACTTGGCTATCCGGGCGGACCGAAGATTGAAAAAAAAGCAAAAGAAGGCAATGATAAAGCAATCGTATTTCCAAAGGCAAAAGTGGCAGAAAATCCGTATAATTTCAGTTTCAGCGGCTTGAAGTCTGCTGTCTTAAACTACATCAACGGATGTAAAATGAAGCGGCAGGAGATCAACGAGGCAGATATTGCGGCATCCTTCCAAAAAGCAGTCATCGATGTCTTAGTAGAGCATGCCGTTCATGCGGCAAAAGAATACCGGATCGATAAATTTGCCATAGCAGGCGGTGTCGCATCGAATCAGACACTCCGTGAGGCAATGGAAAAAGCATGTAAAGAGCGCGGAATACAGTTTTACCATCCGTCCCCTATATTTTGTACGGATAATGCCGCAATGATCGGTTCAGCGGCGTATTATGAGTATCTGCAGGGAAGAAGGGATGGCTGGGATCTGAATGCCGTTCCGAACCTCAAACTGGGAGAACGATAATGGAGACAGGAAAAAAAGAAGTCTTTGCAGCAGTTGTATTAGCAGCAGGACGGGGAAAACGCATGGAGAGCAGTGTACATAAGCAATACCTGCTTTTACATGAGAAACCCGTCTTATATTATGCATTAAAGGCATTTGAAGAGAGTCCGGTACAGGAGATCGTACTGGTGGTCGGCAAAGGTGAGATCGAATACTGCCAAAAAGAAATCGTAGAAAAATACGGTTTTCAGAAAATATCCCATATTATCGAGGGAGGGGCAGAGCGGTATCACTCTGTCTATTGTGGATTAAAAGCTATAAAAGGGGCAGACTATGTACTGATACATGATGGGGCAAGACCGTTTTTAGATGAGGAGATCATAAAAAGAAACATACAGGCAGTACGCGAATATCAGGCATGTGTGGCAGGAATGCCGGTCAAAGACACCATCAAAATATCCGATGAAGAAGAATTTGCGGCTGCAACGCCCGACAGAAGTAAACTGTGGATGATACAGACACCACAGACATTTTCCTATGAATTGATCTATCAGGCATACCGGGTCCTGATAACGAGTGAGGAAAACACAGCAGAGCCGGAACAGACACTGCCATATGACAGCCTGTTAAATAAGCAGAAAGTAAAAAAATTACAGGAAAACCGGGGGCAGGTGCATGTAACCGATGATGCAATGGTTGTCGAATTACTCACAGACATACCGGTCAAACTGGTCAGGGGAAGCTATCAGAATATAAAGATCACCACCCCGGAAGACCTGAAAATAGCGGAAGCACTCTGCGAAAAAAAGCAGTAAAAGAGCAGAAAATAGAAAAAGTAGAAAAAATATACAAAATAGTTATTGACACAATTCATCAATGATGATAGAATAATTTTTGCGTCGATTCAGAGAGCACATGGAGAGGTATCGAAGTGGTCATAACGAGGCGGTCTTGAAAACCGTTTGTCCGC
>OLRQ01001519.1_pt1 | contig 17442 bp, 10 predicted proteins | sample 1671971 | NCBI WGS metagenome assembly OLRQ01 (sample SAMEA3136631, study PRJEB25190) | human gut metagenome | biome: human gut; feature: human-associated habitat; material: faeces | place: Austria | collected 2013 | reverse complement strand
GCAGCTGCCGGAGCGGTGCTTAAGCCGCAAGGCGGGAATTGTGCGGTGTTGCCTTGAATAAATCAAAGGCGGCACCGCGTTTTTTGAAAGACGCGGTGCCGTTTTGTATGCAAAGCAGCCTGAAAATACTACAAAACATAAACCTGTGCGAAATTACAACAAAACGGATAGAAGGTGAGAATAGGAAAAAAAAGAGAAATATGTTGGAATTTTACACAGGTTTACAGAGCAAAACATGAGGAAAAGCGCGATGCAGCGTTTGCAAAATAAAGCGGATTTTGGGTGAATCAGGTGCGGGGAACCAAAAAAGAGGGGAAACCTGTGTAAATAGCAACAATCTGCAGGGTGAATTGCCTTTTTATAATACGACAGGGATAGTAATACCCTGTGTAAAGATGCAACACTATACGCTGCGAAAGGGAAGAGTTGCAATTTTACACAGGGTATTGGTTATTCTGTCAGGCGGAGTAGAAGGAAAACACTAAAAACAAAATGGCATACATTAGCCATATTATACGATTTGGAATTAAAACGGCCGACCAAACGATGGGATTTGGCGGGATAGGGAGAAAGGCGAAAGTTGATATGGAGAGAGCGAGGGCAGAGGTTGGCATGCTGCTTGATAGACAAAAACGTGGAAACGTGATGTGAAATGGCGGGAATACAACGCTATTTTTGTATTAAACTTATCAAATAATACAATTTGTATTCTAATACAGAGGATTTCCTTGGAAACCAAGCGGGAATAATTTGACGATTTAAGCAATAGTAGATGGCCTGCAACTTGAGAAAGTATTACCTTCGCATCGGCGAAAGACAGTCAAAATAAATGCGGAATGGTTAGTAGCAAGGAGAAAATGACTGCCGGACGCCGCGGAAATCGGGCAGCATAAAAACATGAATTTTTCAGATACACCCTAGAGGCAGCCTGTGGAATTCACCCTTCAAGCATTTGTGGTGACAGGTGTAAACAGCGCCCGGTCCTCTCCGCCGCTCCGCGGCATCTTTCCACCCCGCGGGGAACTGCCCTCAAGAGAAGCATCGTCTCCTGCAAATATTTTAGCGGGCACAACACAAACCAACAAGGTTCTCCGCGGCGGGAAGGGGAAATCCCGCCCCACAGGTTGTTTATGGGGTGGATGTGTGGGATATAATAATCCGCAGGGGAAAATTCCGTCCTACCACCCTGCACAAAAATCCATCCCAGGCCATCATTCCAACCCACCAAAAATCCAGAATGTTCCCCCGTCCGAACCACCCACTCGCAAAATAAAAGCTACCCGCCGATCCTAATGAAACGCTCAACCCCCTATCCTAGGGTGTATCTGAAAAGTCGCCCCAAAACCGCCAAACAGTATCCTCAAAATACGCAAAAAGCTAACCATCATTCCGTGATTTTTGTCTTGCCATTGGGGCAAAAGGGCTTTATACTGGTATACGAGTGGTAGTCTGCCCCAGTGTAAGGGCAGGCAGAAAGAACGGTTTTGCCCTGAACACGGATGGGGGCTGCAAGATGTATAAACTGATTATTATTGATGATGAAGAGAAGATTGCCAGCGGAATGGCCCAGCTGTTCCCCTGGCAGAACATTGGGTTCGAGGTGGTGCAGGTGTTCACCAGCGCACGCAAAGCCCTGCAATATATTGCCGAAAACCCGGTGGATGTGGTGCTGACCGATATTGAAATGCCGGATATGAACGGCCTGGAGCTGAGCCATCGGCTGATGGAATACCCCAACATCCAGAAAATATTTTTCAGCAGCTACAGCAATTACGAATACTTCCGCGCGGCGCTGCAAAACGGCGTGGCGGATTACCTGATGAAACCGGTGGCCTACAGCGCCCTGCTGGAATGCTTTGAAAAGGTCAAAGCCCGGCTGGATGCCCGCAGCGCCGTGCAGGAAACCGCCCCCAAGGCCTATTACGACCAGATCGTGTACGATGTGCAGCAATACTTAAAAGATAATTACCGCACTGCCACGCTGGAAGAAGCCGCGGCCAAGGTTTCCTTGAGTCCGGCTTATCTTTCCCGCGTGTTCAAGGAAAAAAGCGGAACCAGCTTTTCGGAGCTGCTGCTCAAGACGCGGATGGAAAAAGCATGTGAGATGCTGGCGGATATCCACTATAAAAGCTATGATATTGCCTATTATGTCGGGTACGATAACCCCAAAAACTTCTCCCGTGCGTTCAAAGCGTATTATGGGCAGAGCCCATCGGAATACCGCAAATCCCGCCTGGATGGTGCCGCGCTATGAAGGGAATGAAGCGGAAGTTCTTTTTGAAGCGCATGTGGAACTTTGTGGTGGTCATGCTGATCCCGGCGCTGCTGCTGGTGGCCGTTACCACCTACATGACCTTTGTGACCCAGATGCACCGTATGACGCAGGACAATGAGCGCGGTATTGAGGCTGTGCGCTCCAACATCTCGCTGGTGCTGGATTCGGTCCTGGCGCAGAACAGCTACATGACCGGCATGACCCGCACCAACATGGTGCTGAACAAAGCTCTGAAAAGGGAAAGCCTTTCTTACACCGATGCCATCTACCTGCGCAGCCTGGTATCCTCACTGAACAGCATGACCAACGCGTATGATTACGTGGATTCGGTTCTGATCTATATAGATGGGTACGACCGTGCGCTGACGTCCAGCGGGCTGGTCAACCTTTCGGCGGATGATTACAGCGGCTGGTACAGCGTGTATTCCTCTATGTCGGATGCTGAGCGTACCTGCATTGCCCCGGTGGTGGTGAACGCAGGCAAAGCCAGCGAGAGAAGGCAGCTGGTAGTGTGCGCCCGGATGCTGACGATGGAAGGCTGTGTGGCCGTTACCCTGAACATCAGCCACTTGCAGGAAATAATTGCCGTGCTGCGCCCGTCCGATAACCAGCACCTGTACCTGGTTGACGGCAGCGGCCGCCTGCTGGCAAAGGCAGGGGACGCAGGCGCGACGGAAGAGCTGCAAAACCTGATGGGCAAAACGCTGAGCGGGGCAGGGAACACGGCGGAACAGGAGCACGAGTTCTGGATCAAGCTGGATGACCGGGACTGCCTGTTGAACTGGCAAAGCTACCAGAACCCGGATTTCTACATCGTATCTACCATTGACCGGGCCATGATCCTGGAAAACCTGGGCGAACGATTGATGCCGCTGCTGCTGATGGCGGTTGTGGCGCTGTACGCCATTGTGTTTTTGGCATATGTCAACACCAAGCGCAGCTTTGACGAGATCAACCTGATGCTGCAGATGTTTGAGGATGCCGAGGCGGGCCGCACCATCCAGCGCCCCCAGCGCAAGGTAAATGATGAATATGACGTTATCATGAACAACATCCTGATGATGTTTTTGAACAACACCTACCTGAACATCCAACTGAAAGAAAAGCAGTACCGCCAGCAGAACGCCGAGCTGACCGCCCTGCAGTTGCAGATCAACCCCCACTTTTTGTACAATACCCTGCAAACGCTGGATATGGAAGCCCGCAAGCTGAACGATGATGGGCGCATCAGCGCGGTGGTGGGGTATGTATCGGATATCCTAAAGTATTCGCTGACCAACCCGCAAAAGAGCGTCAGCCTGCGGGAAGAGCTGGACTACCTTAAAAAATATGTGGAAGTGCAGCACTACCGCTTTGGGGACAGCTTTATTATTTATTATGAAGTGGACGACGATGTGATGGACGCCGAGGTATTCCGCCTGATGCTGCAGCCCGTGGTAGAAAACAGCCTGCTGCACGCCCTGCGCGGCAACGAGCGCGGTTACATGAAGGTGCGTGCCCGCCGCATTGGCGATAAGGTGAACCTGCGTGTGATCGATAACGGCGACGGCATGACAAGGGAAGAGCTGGAAACGCTGCGCAAACGCATTGCGGACCGCAACAGCCGCAGTATTGGGCTGACCAACCTGGACCGCCGCCTGCGCCTGCGCTACCCGGAGGAAACAGGGCTGCGCATCTGTTCCATAAAAAACCTTGGCACCAGCGTGTCGTTTTGCATCCCGTACAAAAAATATACCCCAGATGCCCCGCAAACGGGTAAAACAGAATAACAAAATGCCGGGCAGGTATCTTAAATTGCGCCAAAACGCAAGAGATGATACCTTCCCGGCGTTTTGTGTCAAATGATGAATCCTTTTAGCAAGCGTGAGTCCTTTTATAAATCTGCCAAACAAATTATAATAAAACCATGATAAGGCCCGACGAAAAGGGCCGATTTAGAAGGAGGAAAACAATATGAAAAAGCAACTTATGGCCGGTATGATGGCCGCCAGCATGGCATTGTCTCTGGCCGCATGCGGCGGCAGTGCTGCCAGCAGCGCAGCCCCGGCAGCCGACAGCACCAGCGGCGCTGCCTCTACCAGCACCGCAGCTTCCACTTCCAGCGATGAACAGGTGACTTTGCGCTTTGCCTGGTGGGGCGGCGATGAGCGCGCCAACGCCACCATGGAAGTCATCAACAAGTTCATGGAAGAAAACCCCAACATCAAGATCGAAGCCGAGTATGGCTCTTCTGACGGCTACCATGATAAGCTGGCAACCCAGCTGGCATCCGGCACCGCCGCCGACATCGTGCAGATTGACCCCGAAACGATGCCCAGTTTTGTTTCCACCGGCGATTACTTCCTGGATTACAAGGACTACGACTTTGATCTTTCCAACTTTGACCCCAACTACATTGGCCTGCGCGTGAATGGTAACTATGACGGCAAGCAGCTGGGCCTGCCCACCGGCATTGCCGGCCCGGCACTGGTTGTGAACGAAGAGCTGGCTGAAAAGTACGGCATCGACTTCAACACCCAGTACACCTGGGATCAGTTCATTGAATGGGGCAAACAGGTCCATGAAGCAGACCCCGATACCTACCTGCTGTGCACCAACAAAGAGTATGTGACCAACCTGGTGTTCTTTACCTACATGAAGCAGCTGACCGGCAAGACCATCTTTGACGCTGACTCCAAAGCGTTCAATTATACCGAGGAAGATATCCAGAACTGCCTGGATCTCGTCAAGAGCCTGTACGACAACAATGTCTGCGCACCGGCTTCCTACTCTTCCGCTTACAGCAACGACGACCTGCAGTCTGACCCCAACTGGATCGCTGGCAAGTACGTCTGCACCTTCGCTTACATCTCCACCATCAATGTTATGACCGCCGCCAATGAGGGCGCAACCTATGGCACCGGCTACCTGCCCCTGCTGGACGGCGCTAAGGACAACGGCTGGGCTTGCAACTGCCCGCAGGTCCTGGCAGTTACCTCCACCTGCAAGGCTCCGGAAGCAGCCATGAAGTTCCTGGATTACTTCTTTAACAGCGATGACGCCGAAAGCACCCTGGCCTGCGTGCGCAGTGTTCCCCCGACGGAAAAGGCCCGTGAAATCTGCGAAAAAGACGGTACCCTGGACCCGAACATGATGACCGCCGCCAACATTGCCAGCGGCTACAGCGGCCTGACCAACGACAAGTACTCCTCCGCACCGGAATCCAAGCAGATCATTGCTGATACCATCGAGGCTGTCGGTTACGGCACCACCGACCCCGCAAGCGCTGCATCCGATATGTACAAGCAGCTCTCCAGCTACATCAGCGCCCAGTAAACCTCAGCGAATATCAAAAACGGGTGTCTCCCACCGAGGCATCCGTTTTATTAAAGTGTACCTGAAAAGTCGAAAATATAGTCTATTTCTACAAACACAGCCGGATTTTGCGTTAAAAAGCCTTGGAATCCACAAAGGATTCCTGCGGCTCTTTGCCTTAAATCCGTCTTGCGCTTGTGAAATATCCGTCATTTTCTTTGTTTTCAGATACACCTTAAGAAGCCGCACCAGATGTGGACTGTGCGGGGCCGCAGTGTGATGTTGAGAAAGGGGAGCAGCAGATGACCCGGATTGCGATTGTGGAGGACGAGGCGGCGGTGCGGGAACAGCTGGCGGGGTATGTGCAGCGGTACACCCGGCAGTACGGCACGCCGTTTGAGGTAACGGAGTTTGCGGATGGGATGGAAATTCTGGAAGATTACCGCCCGCAGTTCGACATCATCTTTCTGGATGTGGAGATGAAGCACCTGGACGGCATGGAGACCGCCCGCCGCATCCGGGAGCGGGACGGCGGGGTGCTGATCGTGTTCATTACCAACATGGCGCAGTATGCCATCCGCGGATATGCCGTTGGGGCGCTGGATTATGTGCTGAAACCGGTGCCCTACTTTGCGTTTTCGCAGCAGCTGCAAAAGGCGCTGGGACAGCTGAAAAAGCGGGAGCGGCATTATCTGGCTGTGGCGGTGGATGGCGGCATGCGGCGGCTGGACGCGGCGGAAATTTATTACCTGGAAAGCGAAGGCCACAAGGTACATTTTTACACCGAAAAAGAAGATTTTGTGGTGCCGGGCACCCTGAAAAACTATGAGGAAAAGCTGGTGGGCCGGGCGTTTGCACGGTGCAACAGCGGGTATCTGGTCAATCTGGCGCAGGTTTCCGGCGTGCAGCAGGATATGGTGCAGGTTGGTCCGTATACGCTGCAGATCAGCCGCCCGCGGCGCAAGGCCTTTATGGCGGGGCTGGCGGATTATATTGGGGGTGCGGGACAGTGACGACATTGCCGGATATTCCCCGCCTGTACACCGCTTTGGCGGAAGTGCTGGCGGCGCTGCTGTATGCGCACAGGCTGCCGCCGCGGATGGACCAGCGCGTGATCTGGGGCGTGGAAGCCGGTTGGGCGGTGCTGCTGGGGGCGTTTTTGCAGGCCACGGGGAAAGTTCCGCTGGCGTGGTGGATCCCCTGCATGGCAATGGCGATTCTTTCCATGCTGCTGTTTTTGTGGGTCACACGCAGCATTACGCTGCTGGAAGCGGGTTATGTGTGCGCGCGAGCCTTTATTTTGGCGGAGCTGGCGGCCAGCGTGGAATGGCAGCTGCACTGCGTGCTGTGGCCGCAGCGCGGCGGGGCGGAGCCGCTTTCGCTGCTGCTGTTGGCGGCGGTGTACGGCGGCATTTTTGCCGCGATGCTTTTTGTGGAGAACCGCCGCCCCGGCCCGGCCGGGAAGCTGAAAATAACGCCCGCAGGAACTTTTGTGGCGGTGGTCATGGCGCTGACCGCATTTGCCGTGAGCAATTTGAGCTTTGCCAACGGCAGCGAAGCCAACATGAACATGTTTTACATCCGCACGCTGGTGGATCTGGCCGGGGTACTGATTTTGACGGTGCAGCACGAGCAGCTGCGCGAAGCCGCCCTGCACAGCGAGCTGGCGGAGCTGGACGGTGTTTTGCACCGCCAGTACGAGCAGTACAAGCAGAGCAAGGAGAACATCCGCCTGATCAACCGGCGCTACCACGAGCTGAAAATGCAGATTGCGGCCATCCGGGCGGAGCGGGACCACGCCAAGCAGGATGTGGCGCTGGCGGCCATGGAAAGCGGCATCCGCCAGTACGAGGCGGAGAACAAGACCGGCAACCCGGTGCTGGACACCCTGCTGACGGCCAAAAGCCTGTACTGCCAGCAGCACCACATCACGATGACCTGCGTGGCGGACGGGCATTTGCTGGACTTTTTGGAAACAGGGGAGATCTGCACGATTGTGGGCACGGCGCTGGACAACGCAACCGAGAGCGTGGAGACCGAGCCCGACCACGAAAAGCGGCTGATCCGGGTGGCGGTGTACGCCCAGAACGGCTTTGTGATGCTGCGGTTTGAAAACTACTGCGCGCAGGAAGTGGAGCTGGGCGCGGACGGCCTGCCGCGCCGCAACACCCATGGCGGCAGCGACCTGCGCAGTGTGCGCGCCGCAGCCGAAAAGCGCGGCGGCACCATGACCCTGCACTGGGAAAATGGGTGGTTTACACTAAGGGTATTGCTGCCGCAGAAAAAGTAACGGGAACGGCTGGGGCCAAATACAGGCTCTGGCCGCTTTTTCGTACTGTTTGGCAGGGTGCACAAAGCAGACTGAATTTTGATTGTAAGAAATGCACAATGAATTTTGATAGAAAAATGATTTTTTGGCAAAATGTGCGGCAGAAATAACAGTTTATGCAAAAAATAATTCAAAGAAAAAGCTGTTTGCTACAATATACTTAAACAAGCGGGGAGTAAAATCCACGCTGGCTGCCATCCGGAGGGCGGCATAATCAAAGGAGAAAACATTTGTTTTGCTGGTGAAGAACCTGCTGCCAAATAGCAAAGCAGAAAACTCCATGCGGCAAACAGGAGGTAACTATGAAAAAATCGAAACATATTGTAGGGGGAGCATCCATTGCGGTTTTGCTTGCTGCGGGAATCGTAGGAAACAGCCTGTGTTCCATCTATTATTCGCAGATTCAGGCGTACATGCAACGGTTTGTGACATCTTCCGAAAGTGCAAACAGCATGACGGACCTTTCAAGAGATGATGCCTACACGCAGGCATTACAGCTTTGCGAGGAAGTAGAGAGCGAAGGTCTTGTGCTGCTGAAAAACGATAATGATACCCTGCCGTTGGGAACGGACAAAATCAATTTGTTCGGCTATAACAGCTACAAGACGGTTTACACCGATTATGGCTCCGGCGGCCACCATAATGAAGATCAGAATTTTAACTTTATTGATGGTTTTGAATTTGCTGGTTTGCAGCTGAACCCGGATCTGACGAAGTTCTACCAGACGACTGCGCAGAAGCGCGCTTCGATGACAGGCATGACGGTCAGTAATGCAGACTTTAACATTTATGAAGAAACACTGGCCGAATATGATGAGTACAGCGCAACGTTCTGGCAGGATGCAAAGGCTTACTCGGATGTGGCGGTTTATGTAATCGGACGTATGGCAGGCGAAGGCAATGACTGCCCGCTGGATATGGCCGGTTATTACGGTGGTGAAGCCGGGCGGCATTACCTGCAGCTGCAGCCGGCAGAAGAAGAACTGTTGGCAAAGCTGGAAGCAACGTTTGATAAGGTCATCATTGTCATTGACACAAGCAATCCTATGGACCTTGGCTTTATTGAGGACAACAAGGTGGATGCTGCAATTTGGGCAGGCGGCCCTGGCACCACTGGTACGATTGCTGTAGCGAAAGCAATGATGGGTGAATACAACCCGTCCGGCCATTTGGTTGATACCTATGCTTATGATGTGACCAGTTCGCCAGCTTATGAAAACTTTGGCGATTTTACTTATGCAAACAGTGGTCTTACGATCGACGGCAATGGCGATGCCAACAACGGCAAGTACATGTACTACCAGGAAGGCATCTATGTAGGTTATCGCTATTACGAGACCCGTTACATTGGGGATGACAATGTTTATACCCCGGAGGAAGAAGCAGAGTATCAGAAAGCTGTTCAGTATCCCTTTGGCTATGGCCTGAGCTATACCACGTTTGATTGGAGCGACCCGCAGTGGGAAGTAGGCAGCCAGGGCGGCCAGGTAAAGGTAAGTGTTAAGGTAACCAATACCGGTAATGTGGCGGGCAAAGATGTGGTACAGCTGTATTACACCGCACCCTATACCCCCGGTGGAATTGAAAAATCTGCGGTTGTTCTGGGCGCTTTTGCAAAAACTGATCTGCTCCAGCCGGGCGAGAGCCAGACCGTGAGCATGACCATGAATTATGATGACATGGCATCTTACGATTATAAGACGGACAAGTGCTATGTGCTGGATGCCGGTACTTATACCCTTAGCCTGCGCAGCGATGCCCATACAGTGAAGAATGACCTGACATATGATTTTACTGTGGATCAGACCATCAAGTATGATACGACCGCCCGCAGCACGGATGAAACTGTGGCGACGAACCAGTTTGATGATGTGACTGCTGGCGATGGTAATATCGGCACGACCTTGCCGTATCTTTCCCGTGCAGATTGGGAAGGAACCTATCCTAGCCGTGAAGCAAGCGAAAACGCAACTGCCAACGCGGCAACGATTGCTTTGCTGACCAACGGCAATGGCGGAAGCACCATTGATCTGAATGATGACCCTGCACAGGGAACTACCTATACAAATGGTGAGAAAAACGGTGTAATGCTGGCAGATGCAGCTGGCATTGTTGACCCGGACAATGCAGTGTGGGAACAGTTGATGAACCACATGAGCGTTGATGAAATGAACAACCTGTATGGTAACTGCGGCTGGTGTTCGCCTGCTGTGGATTCTATTGGCAAACCGCAGGCAACCGAATGTGATGGCCCGAACGGCATCCATGACCTGGCAAGCGGCTTGGAAGCTGCTGAATATGCCACCGAAACTGTGCTGGCAGCAACCTGGAATGTAGACCTTGCTTTGAAGGAAGGCGAAGCTTACGGTGATGAAGATCTGGTCAACGGTGTCAGTGGTACTTACGGCCCTGGTATGAACATTCACCGCTCCGCTTTCGGCGGCCGTGCAGCTGAATATTATTCCGAAGACCCGCTGCTGAGCGGTATGATGGCAGCTAATATGGTGACCGGCCTGCAGAGCCGCGGCATTTATGTGTTTGCCAAACATTTTGCACTGAATGATCAGGATACCAACCGCAACGGCGTTTGCATCTGGTCCAACGAGCAGGCAATGCGTGAAATTTATCTGCGCGCTTTTGAAGTGGCAATTCACAACGTAACGGGCGATGGCCTGAACCAGCTTGGTCTGACCGGCATCATGGAATCTTATAACCGCATTGGTACCAGTATGGTTGGCTACAGCTATGCAATGCTTACCCAGGTGCTGCGCAATGAATGGGGCTTCCAGGGCGTTGTAAACACAGACGCATTTGCTGTCAGCAATGGTGACTTGGCCCTGCGCGCAGGCGTGGATATGCAGCTGGCCATGGGTGTGAATGTTACCGATACGACCCTGAAGAGTGGCTATGGCATGCAGCTTCTGCGCCAGGCAACCAAGCGCCATCTGATGGTTTTGGCGAATTCTTCCCTGATGACGACGACCCGCAACTGGACTCCGTACTGGCTGATCGCACTGGGTGTGGTGGATGTTATCTTGGTTGTTGCAATCGTGCTGATTGCACTGCATATGTTCAAGCCGGAGCTGTTTGCCAAAAAGAAGAACAAGAAAAAGGCTGCAAAAGCATAAGAGAGAGGCGATTTGACGATGAAAAACAAGTGGAATCATTATGGCGTTGCAGCGATGTTTACGCTTGCTGTGGGGGCCAGCCTTGTTCTGGCTGGCTGCGGCGGAGCCAAAACGGATACGAAAGCAGCGGCCGCAGTGGCAACGAACCTGAGCTTTAATTTTGAAACCGGTGAGTATTCCTTTACCGGTGTTGACAAAGGCCGTACCTATGCAATCCGTCTGTATGGCTTTGATGCAGAAGGCAAGCAGGAAGATTATTATACCTTTACATCTTCCAACATTCTGGCGGATGACAGCAACGCAAATTATGCGGGAACGGTGGACCTAAGCGCAGACTGTACCCCCGGCGCAAAGTATAACGCTTATGTGATGACAACAACATCGGACTATAAGCGCGGCCTGTCGGACAGTGTAACAGGAACTTATGTGGGTGTTTATGCAGCGCCTGGTGCTGTAAGCGAAGCGGTGCAAAGTGGAGATACTGTAACGGTTACCATGGATCAGGATGTGTTTGAAGCATATTCTGAGTTGGAATATCCGCCGCAGACCTTTACCTTGACGCTGTACAGCGGAGCGGATGTTGTGCAGACGACCAAAATCAAACTGGAAGATTTGGCGCAGGAAGACGAGGAATATGTTGATGGCTTTGGCCCGATGGCAAAAACGGGCACATACCACCACCGCAGCGGTGCAACAGCATTTACGGGTGTAAGCGATGGCAGCTATACCGTAACAATTCAGGCTGATGCACAGGAAGGAATGTATTTTGCATCTGTGGAATCGGAAGCGACTGCGGTAACAAAATAAAAATTTAAGATGATTATGAATACACAGGAAATCATCAAAAAACTGAATTTAGAACAAAAATGTGCGCTGCTTTCGGGCGCTACTACCTTTGGGACCCGTGCACTGCCGAAAAATAATATTCCGTCCATCACCCTTTCTGATGGTCCGAACGGCGTGCGCAAGCAGGCGGGCGCGGCGGACCACCTGGGGCTGAACCCCAGCGTTCCGGCCACCTGCTTTCCCACTGCCGCCACTGTGGCGTGCAGCTGGGACCCCGCCCTGGGCGAGCAGATCGGCCAGGCCATGGGCGAAGAAGCCGCTGCGCAGGAAGTTGCCGTGCTGTTGGGGCCGGGCCTGAACACCAAACGCAGCCCCTTGTGCGGACGCAACTTTGAGTATTTTTCTGAAGATCCGTATCTTTCCGGCAAAATGGCCGCGAGCTATGTGCGGGGCATCCAGTCCAACGGTATTTCGGCCTGCCCCAAGCACTTTGCCGTCAACAGCCAGGAGCTGCGCCGCATGGCGTCGGATTCCGTGGTGGATGAACGCACCCTGCGGGAGCTGTACCTGACCGGGTTCGAGATCGTGGTCAAGGAAGCAAAGCCCAAGACCATCATGAGCAGCTATAACCTCATCAACGGCACTTATGCCAACGAGAACCGCCACCTGTTAATGGACATCCTGCGCGGGGAGTGGGGCTTTGACGGCGCTGTGGTAACGGACTGGGGCGGCAGCAATGACCATGCCCTGGGCGTGCAGAACGGCTCCACGCTGGAAATGCCCGCCCCCGGCGGGGACGCGGTGCGCGAGCTGATGCAGGCTGTGCAGAGCGGCAAAATTACCGAAGCGGATGTGGACGCCCGGCTGGACGAGCTGCTGACGCTGGTGTTTGATACCCATGCCGCCGTGCAGTCCCACAGCCGCACCTTTGATGCGGATGCCCACCACGCGCTGGCCCGCCGCGCCGCAGCCGAAAGCATTGTGCTGCTGAAAAACGAGAACGACCTGCTGCCGCTGGCCGAGGGCGCAAAAGTTGCCGTGATCGGCGACTTTGCCCAGACACCGCGGTACCAGGGCGCTGGCTCCAGCGCGGTCAACTCCATCAAGGTGGATACCTTTTTGGAATGCCTGAAAGAGAGCGGCCTGGCCAGCGTGGGCTTTGCCCCCGGCTTTGACCGCCAGGGCAAACCGGATGCCGCCAAACAGGCCGAGGCTGTAGCCCTGGCCCAAAAGGCCGAAGTGGTGCTGCTCTGCCTGGGGCTGGATGAAATCAAGGAAAGTGAGGGTCTGGACCGCGGCGATATGCGCCTTGCGGACAACCAGATCGAACTGTTAAAGGCCGTGCAGCAGGCCAACCCCAACACCGTTGTGGTGCTCAGCGCAGGGGCTTCGCTGGAAACCCCGTGGCTCAAACACTGCCGTACCCTGGTGTACGGCGCGCTGGGCGGCCAGGCCGGTGCCGGTGCCATGCTGGATGTGCTGACCGGCAAAGTGAACCCCAGCGGCAAGCTGGCCGAAACCTGGGTCAACGCCTATGCGGATACCCCCGCCAAGGATAACTTTGCCGGGCCGGGCCGCATGGTGCAGTACCGCGAGGGACTGTATGTCGGCTACCGCTATTACCAGACCGCCGGTGTGCCGGTGGCATTCCCCTTTGGCTATGGGTTAAGCTACACCAGCTTTGCCTACAGCAATTTGCAGGCCTCGTCCAATGGCGTGACCCTGACCGTAACCAACACCGGCAAGCGCGCCGGAGCAGAGATCGTGCAGCTGTATGTGGCAAAACCTGGGGCAGAAGTGTTCCGCCCCGCACAGGAGCTGAAAGGCTTTGCCAAGGTGCAGCTGCAGCCCGGCGAAAGCAAGACCGTGACCATCCCGCTGGACGACAAGGCATTCCGCTACTGGAACACCAAGACCGACAGCTGGGAAGTGGAAGGCGGCAGCTATGAGCTGCGGGTCGGCGCGTCCAGTGCGGACATCCGCCTGACCGCCGTGGTGGAAGTGGCCGGTACCGGCGCACCCAACCCCTATGCGGGCAAGCATCTGCCGCACTATACCAGCGGCAAGGTGCAGAGCGTGCCGGATGACGAATGGGCCACCCTGCTGGGCCGCCCGGTGCAGCAGGGAAAAGTTAAAATTGACCGCAACATGACCCTGGGCGAGCTGAACCACAGCCGCAGCCCGCTGGGCTGGCTGATCTGGCTGGTGCTTACCGCACTGCTGAACGCCAGCTACAAGCGCGGCAAGCCGGACCTGAATGTGCTGTTCCAGTACAACATGCCGCTGCGTGCCCTGGCCAAAATGACCAGCGGTGCCATCAGCATGGGTATGGTGGATGGCATTGTGATGGAATTACAGGGATTCTGGATCATCGGCCTTGTGCGGGTGATCATAGAAGCCGTGAAAAACCTGGTACTGAACGCACAGCTGGAACAGCGCCTGCGCAACAGCTGAGGAAAGAGAGGGGCTATTTATGCAGCTATGGAATAATTTTGCGGCAAAACACCCCGCCGCAGCCAAGTGGGTGCGCGAAGGCGGGCTGTTTGTGATCGTATCCAACCTGATTACGGTGTTCAAATACCTGCTGCTGCAATTTTTACCGGCGGCGTTCAGCAGCCTGCCGATGGTGGATTTTGGCTGGCCGGGCATCCCGGTTACGCTGTTTGGCGAAACCTTCCAGTGGAACATCCTGGGGTATGATTCCGCCCATGGCGGTCTGCCGTACTTTTGCGCCTACATGGTTGCCATGGTGGTGGGAGAATGCATAAACTTTCCCATCCAGCGCAACTTTGTGTTCCGCAGCAAGGGCAACCTGGCCAAGCAGATCGCCTGGTATGTGGTGGCGTTCTGCTTGATCACCTGCATCGTCAACTCCATCAACTGCGTGTGGGTGGCGGTTGCGGGCCTGCTGGTGCCGGATTTCATCTACAACATTGGCACCACCGTGCTCAATGGCGGCATTTCCATGGTGATCTTCTTCTTTGTGAACAAGATCATCTTCCCAGAGGGCGCACAGGCAAAATAAAGCCCGGCAGGATCACTGGTGCTTTTCCCGGTACTCGAACAGGGCGGCGGCACGGTACAGGAAAAAGTCTTTTGGATGGTATAAAAATGTGATTGCCAGCAACGGCGAAGATCTGAACGGATAAAGAAGAATGCTGCCTTTCCCTGATGTGGAGAAAGACAGCATTTTTATTGCGTTTTTCGGAAAGAGGTGAGCAGCGGCCCCTACAAATGGGTAACGGCTGGCCATAAAATGGCGCTATTACATGGTGTGCTTTGTGAGAAAGCGCTGTAGTGTGATGATATAAAACGGATGGGTGCATGGTGTGCGCCCCTACGGAATTACAACAAAACACCCCCGCCCGTGCGGTAAATGAACTGCATAGGGCGGGGGCACCGTTATTTTACAAAGAAAACACACAGAGCGGAGATTTTAGGCAATACCGCACAATTCTAAGTGCCGCAGCCGCCGGAGCGGTGCTTAAGCCGTCAGGCGGGAATTGTGCGGTGTTGCCTTTACTGTTCCACGGCACCGGTGGGCAGCTGGGGAACAGCGGTCAGGATGCGCATGAACTCTTCGCCGGTGATGGTTTCTTTCTCGTACAGGTACTTGGCGATCTCGTCCAGCTTGCCGCGGTTTTCAATCAGCATCTGTTTGGCTTTTTCATGCTGCTGCTTGACGACTTCCACGACCTTATCGTCCACTGTGGCGGCTGTGCGCTCACTGCAGGCCAGGCTGGCATCGCCGCCCAGGTAGGCGTTGTTCACGGTTTCCAGGGCAACCATGTCAAAGTCGTCGGTCATGCCGTAGCGTGTAATCATGGCGCGGGCCATCTTGGTGGCCTGCTCGATATCGTTGGATGCGCCGGTGGTGATGGAGTTGAACACCACTTCTTCGGCGGCACGGCCACCGGTCATGGTGGCAATTTTGGCCAGGATCTCTTCCTTGGTCATCAGGGTGTGGTCGCCGTCCTCTACCTGCATGGTGAAACCCAGCGCGCCGGAAGTGCGCGGCACAATGGTGATTTTCTGCACGGGGGCGGAATGGCTCTGCAGGGCGGCAACCATGGCATGGCCGACTTCGTGGTAGGCCACGATGCACTTTTCTTTGTCGCTCAGGATCTTATTCTTTTTCTGGGCACCGGCCAGGATGGTATCCACGGCTTCCTGCAGGTCGTACTGGGTAACGGCCATGCGGTGGTGGCGCACAGCGCCTAGGGCGGCTTCGTTGATGATATTGGCCAGCTCGGCACCGGAAGCACCGGGAGTCATGCGGGCAACCACGGCAAAGTCACAGTCGGGGCCGATTTTGACCTTTTGAGCGTGCAGGCGCAGGATGCTTTCGCGGCCTTTCAGGTCGGGCAGCTCCACGGGCACACGACGGTCAAAACGGCCGGGGCGGGTCAAAGCGGGGTCAAGGGATTCAGGACGGTTGGTGGCGGCCAGAATGATAACACCCTTGGCGGCGTCAAACCCGTCCATTTCGGTCAGCAGCTGGTTCAGGGTCTGCTCGCGTTCATCGTTGCCGCCCATACCGGAAGCACCGTCACGCTTTTTGCCGATGGTATCGATCTCATCAATAAAGATAATGCAAGGGGCTTTTTCGTTGGCCTGTTTGAATAGGTCACGCACCTTGGAAGCGCCCATGCCGACGAACATCTCGACAAATTCAGAACCCGCAATGGAGAAGAAGGGAACACCGGCTTCGCCGGCAACAGCGCGGGCCAGCAGGGTTTTACCGGTGCCCGGGGGGCCGACAAGCAGAACGCCCTTGGGCATTTTGGCACCGATATCCTCGTAACGCTTGGGGTTATGCAGGAAGTCAACGATTTCCTGCAGGCTCTCTTTGGCTTCGTCCTCACCGGCAACATCGGCAAATTTGATGGACTTGCCATCCTCAACGACATACTGTTTGGCACCGGATTTGCCGCCGCCAAAAATCATGCTGTTGGCGCCGCCGGTCATTTCACCGACCCGCTTGCGCATCATGCGGTTGAACCAGACGATCAGGATGATCATGGGCAGCAGCGAGATGACCCAGCCCAGCAGGGTATCCACCCAGGTGGTCTGGTTGTACACCTTGCCAAAGGAAACGCCGGCGCTTTCCAACCGGTTGACCAGCTGCAGGTCCTGCGCAATGGAGTTGGTGCAGTAGGTGGTATCGTTTTTGTCCACAAAATAGATCTGCTGATCCTGAATTTCAACGGTGCTCAGTTCGCCGCCTTCGAGCATGTTCAGGAAGGTGCCGTAATCGACCTGTTTGACCTGGCCTTTCATCATGGCGGGGAAGGCCCAGAAATTGAGCAGCAGCAACACCACAAGGATCACGGCATATACAATGCCGGTCGTCTTTTTGGGGTCGCGCGGCTGTTGGGTTTCGTGCATAACAATTCCTCCAGTTGGGGGCGGTAATAGGGGCCCCCGATAGATTCTATCATGAAGAATAAAAATGAACTGCGGATGAACAAGGCATGAAATAGCTGGAAATTCCGGTAAACTTTGCGTGAACAAGGGCAGTTTGTGGGCAAAAACAGGAATGCAGACCGCGTAACGACAGGGAAAAAGTGAAGGCAATACCGCACAATTCCCGCCTGACGGCTCAAGCACCGCTCCGGCGGCTGCGGCAC
>OLRQ01001510.1_pt1 | contig 17529 bp, 13 predicted proteins | sample 1671971 | NCBI WGS metagenome assembly OLRQ01 (sample SAMEA3136631, study PRJEB25190) | human gut metagenome | biome: human gut; feature: human-associated habitat; material: faeces | place: Austria | collected 2013 | reverse complement strand
TGGGCCGCCAGGACCTCTGTGTCCGCCAGGGCCAGGACCAAATGGACCGCCAGGGCCGTGATGATGGTGATACGGGCCAAAGCCTCTGTAGCGACGCGGTCTGCAAATTGCCATGAGAATTAAAACGATTATAATAAGTGTTAACATAATTTTTTCCTCCATTTTTTCTATCTAATCAATAATTTAGCTTGCCATTCAAAATTTTAATACTGCTTCAGTCTCCTGAGAATCTGCTCCACCTGTGCAATCGCGTCATCGACCTGACGCTTTGCATCATTGATTTTCGACTGTACCAGCCAGTCGGCAACCACGCCGTCCCAGAAAAAATCGGCAAAGGTAAGAAAACCGCCGCAGTCAATTGACAAATCCGTATTGATCGTCACGTCCCTAAGCTCTTTCTGGAACTTCTTCAGATCATACTTGGCATTTTCCATCAGGTGGGAAGCGTTATCCACTTTGGAATGCTTGATCAGGTTTGTAATAAATCCGCCTCCAAACAAATCCACAATTCCCCAGTTCCCAGCTTTCTGAAGTTCTTCCCTTGCTGCCCTCAGGCTGCACAATGCGTTTTCACCAGCCTGTATCGCTTCACTCATTTCTTTCTGTAAATTGTAACCTTCCATTTCATTTCCCTCTTCTTTCGTGTTATACTAAAACCAGTCCGGAAAGCCAGTTTAAAAAGCTTTCTGTAATCTTTAACAGATGTTGTATTGAACTTTATGGGATGATTATAGTGTTTTTGCCTGGGAAAATACACCGCATTTATTGCGGAATAACCCCAATTATTCCGCAGACGCTGCGTAATATGAATTTCAACGCAGCACAAAAAACCAAACGCATCCGAAATGTTCGTAATACAGCAGGGAAAGGAAAAATCCATGGGAAGAAAATCCACCAGAGAAAATAAAACCATTTACCAGCAATTGCGTGAGGAAGACAACCTCCCCCGGGAAAAAGCCTCTGAACTTCTCGCATTTATTTCCGAGGACCGCTTAGAGCGCATCGAAAATGAGAAGGTACAGCCTGCCCCCGAGGACGTGATCCGCATGTCCCAGGTTTACAATGCCCCGGAGCTTTGCAACTACTACTGCTCACATGAATGTCCGATCGGTATGAAATACGTTCCTTCTATAGAGATGACCGAGCTTCCAGCAATCATTCTGGAAACCGTTGCCTCCTTAAATGCGGTCTACCCGCTTACCAACCGCCTCATTGAAATATCCAGAGATGGGAAAATCTCCGAGGACGAAATTCCTGATTTTTCCAATATACAGGAGAATCTGGAGAAAGTTTCCCGGGCTATTGAAGCACTTCAGCTGTGGGTAGAGAAGGAAGTGCCCGCCAACCAGAATTAGACTTCATATGCGCCTGTTTTCCTCCTTGACTTGTTTAAATCAATGGTTTAAAATGTTTAAATATAAACATGAGCAAACCATACAGCTCCACCCGTAAGCAATTTTCACCAACCACATTTCCCCGGAAAGGCAGGTATCCCTATGAAAATAAAAATGGTCGATGTCGCCAGACATCTTGGCATTTCCAAAGCCACCGTCTCCCTCGCAGTCAACGGCAAACCCGGCGTAAACGAACAGACCCGCCAGAGGGTTTTGGAATGCATAAAAGAACTGGAAAACAACGGCGGCGTGCTCCCGGAAAACTCCTCCTTCCAGAGTCCCGACGCACCGCACCGTCTGATCAAGGTGCTCATCATCAACCACCGCAAACAGGTTGTCTGCGACCCGGAGCTGGATTTGTGGACCGAAGTTCTGCGCACCTTTGACACAGAAGCAAGAACCCGCGGCTATCTCTACGGCCTTTCCTACATTAATGAAACGGAATACGAAACCAATGTGGTTATCGAAGAATGCAACACCGAGCTTGTTGCCGGCGTCATTGTTTTTGCCACGGAAATGCAGCCTGCTGACTATCCCATTCTGGAAAAAATCAACAAGCCCATTGTCCTTTACGACTACGAAGCCCCCGACGGCAAATACAACAGCGTCTGCATCGACAATGAAAGCGCGGTGAAAAACAGCCTGAACCTTCTGTACCAGGCAGGTGCATCCGATATCAAATACCTGTGCACCGGCAAAAGCATCTACAATTTCCAGAAACGGCGTGATGCTTTCCGCAACACCATGATCGGCAACGACCACATGCCCGCCAAAAGCGATATCATAGAGCTTGGTCACAACATTCCCACAATTACCGAAAATATGCTCACCTGGCTGGAGCACAATCCCCTCCCGGAAGGATTTCTTTTTGAAAACTACCAGATTTCCATTGGCGTCACTACCGCTCTTCGCAAGCGAGGAATCAAATTTCCTGACCGTGTAAAAGCAATCGGCATTGACGAAATTCCCGATTACATCCTTTCCGGTGCCAAGCTGACTCAGGTCAGAATTCCTCACGCTGAGCGCGCTGCCATGGCCATGGACCTGCTGGACAAAGAAATCCACCAGCAGTGGACTACCCGGGTCAAAATATACGCACAGCCAGATATTCTGCTGAGACAAAGCCTGTAAACAAACACCCTCATCCAGGGCGGATTTAAACAAAATCGTTTAAATCCGTCCTATTTTTACATCATTATGTTCAAATTCCACAGAATTCCTTTATATAAAACAGAGAAAACCCTGTTTTTGTGATTATTCTGTTGAATTTTTGTTGAATTATGATTAAAATATAGTTATAAAGTTTAAAACAAGTTTAAGAAAACGTACGGAGGTAAACAAAATGAAAGGCACAGAAAATGCATACGAAGGCGAAAACCGTTCCCTGCATATGAAAGAACGTATCGGCTACGGCGTCGGTGATTTCGCAAACAACATGATGTACACACCAGTCAACTCCTTCTTCACCTATTTCCTCACAAATGTTGCAGGACTTGGCGCAGGTGTGGTTGGAACCATTCTTCTGGTCTCCCGTCTCCTGGACGGCGTCAGCGACCTGATCGTTGGTTCCCTGATGGAAAAGATCCACAGCAAACACGGTAAAGCAAGACCCTGGCTTCTGTGGTGGTGCATTCCATTTGCAGTGTCACTTGTTCTCATGTTCACAGCACCGGATTTTGGAACCACAGGTAAAATCATCTATGCGTTCCTCACTTACAACTTGGCAGTAACTGTTGTATACACAGCGATCAACCTGCCATTCGGTTCCCTTGCAGCTCTTATGACCAAGAACCAAACCGAGCGCGGCTATCTGAATATTTCCAAAATGGTATTCGCATTTGGCGGCGGTATGGTCGTAAACGCAGCAACTCTTCCACTTGTTAAATATTTCGGAAATGATTCTTCCGCATGGCAGAAAACATTCCTGATCTACGGTGTCGTTGCGATCATCTTTTTCCTGATCGTATTCTTCACCACCAAAGAAGCAGTTACCGAAGAAGCAAAGAAAGCCGGATCTGAAGAAAAAGTCAACATCCCACAGGCTCTGAAAAGCCTTATTAAAAACAAATATTGGATGATTCTTCTTGCAATCTTCTTTTTAAACAGCGTAGTAAACGCTTTTATCGGTGTAAACGTATACTATGCACAGTACATTATGAACGATGACAGCCTGGTTGGAAACCTTTCCATTTTCCAGAACATCGCTTCCTTCGCAGCATTTGCAGTATGCACAGGTATCATCCGCAAGATTGGTAAACAGAAAATCGCCATCTCCGGTGTTGCAATTTCCTTCATCGGATATGCAATGGTACTATTAAATCCAACCAGCTATGCAGTTCTTTACATTGCAGCAATCATCAAAGGTGTTGGAAACGCAGCTCTTTCCGGTGTTATGTACGGAATGCTTGCTGACACAGTTGAGTACAACGACTGGAAATCCGGCATCCGCGCAGAGGGCCTTGTTTTCAGCGCAAACTCCATCGGACAGAAAATCGGTTCCGGTATCGGCTCCGCAGTTCTCGGCTGGGTACTTGCAGCATTTGGTTTCGTAAGCTCCTCCGCTGCACAGCCAGCTTCCGCAATCAGCGGAATCCGCGTCATCTTCTTATATGTACCGCTTGTTGTGTTCGCGATCATGTTCATCATCCTGTTATTCTACAAGCTGGACAAAGAGTATGGACATATTGTAGAAGACCTGGAGAAGCGTGCTAAGAGAGCATAAAAGTTTTCAAAAAGAAGGGAAAAATTATGGCAAAAACAGTAGAAAAATATAAAGTATTTGACCTGGAACTTTCCGGAACATCCCAGGGAAATCCATTTCAGGATGTACAGCTTACCGCTGATTTTTCCAATGGAATCCAGAAGCTTACCGTAAAAGGTTTTTACAAAGATCAGGGAAAATATGGCATCCGTTTCATGCCTCAGGCAGAAGGTAACTGGACTTATGAGACACACAGCAGCGACCCGCAGTTGGACGGCCAGACAGGTGAATTTCTCTGCACACCAGCCGCAGCAGGCAACCATGGACGTGTGTGCCTGAAAAAAGATGTACTTCCAAAGAAGGAAGTAAACTTCTATGTAACAGAAGATGAATTCCATTTTGCATACGAGGACGGCACCAGATTCCAGCCTTTTGGAACCACCTGCTACGCATGGGTCAACCAGTCCGAACAGGTGCAGGAGCAGACTTTGGAAACACTGAAAAACGCTCCTTTTAACAAGATCAGAATGTGTATTTTCCCAAAATTCTACACCTACAACACCACAGATCCGGAAAGATATGCATTCCAGGGAAACGCAAAAGACGGCTTTGATTTCTCCAGATTTGATAATGTGTTCTTTGAAAATCTGGAAAAAAGAATCCAGCAGCTGGATGAGCTTGGCATCGAAGCAGACATCATTCTTCTTCATCCATACGACCGCTGGGGCTTTTCCAAAATGACAAAGGAGCAGGATATTTTCTACTTATCCTATGCTGCAAGACGTCTTTCCCACTTCAAAAATATCTGGTGGTCCATGGCAAATGAATACGATCTGATGCCTCAGAAAACCGTAGAAGACTGGGATACTTACGCAAGAGTTGTAATGGAAAATGACCCGTACGGACACCTTCGTTCCATCCACAACTGCGTTCCGCTTTTTGACCACAACAGATCCTGGATCACACATGTAAGCGTTCAGCGTGTAGATGTTTACAAGACCGCAGAAATGGTTACAGACTGGAGAAACCAGTACCGCAAACCTGTGATTGTAGACGAAGTTGGATACGAAGGAAACATTGATTTCGGATGGGGCTGCCTGACTGCACAGGAGCTGACCAGACGTTTCTGGGAAGGCTGCATGCGCGGCGGATATCTGTCCCACGGCGAGACCTATGTGGACCAGGGCGACCAGATCTGGTGGGCTCACGGCGGCACCCTTCACGGGGAAAGCACAGCCAGAATTGCCTTCCTGAAAGAGCAGATGGCTCAGCTTCCAGATGACATCCAGCCTCTTACTCTCACCCCGGAAAACCACGAAGAAAACTGGGATTCCGTATGCCTCCACGACGGCGAAAGCTACTTCCTGTACTACTACGGCTTCTTCCGCCCACTGTACCGCAACTACACTTTGCCAGCAGGAAAGAAGTACAAGATCGAACTGATCGACACCTGGAATATGACCACAGAAGAACTTCCGGAAGTTTATGAAGAAAAAATCCGGATTAAGATGGGGGCTAGACAGTATATGGCGGTGAGGATGAAAGAAGTGAAATAACTGCCGCGGATAGGCGCTGTCGCAGAAAGTTATTGCTAACGCATATCTGAAAAGTTCGTATAATATATGTATCACGATCTATGAAAAATATCGTTTAAGTAAAAACGATGTAAGTTGGCCGATCATTTATGTGCTTTTTATCGCACAAGTGATCGGCCTTATTTCATACAAAATCTAATATTGGAGCTGAAATATTTGCATCATCATTCCAGCTGCCTTTTACTTTACAGCTTTAATTCTCACCGCAATATATTCCTTACCCGGCAGCTGCACACGGAATTGTCCTTTGTGAATTCCGCCGTCTGTGATGGTCATTTCCCAGGTATCAATGATTTCTACCTGATACTCTGTGGTATCGTCGAAATAGAAGTCACGGAAGCTTGGTCGCATAAATGTATAGTAATAAATGAAATAGTCTTTTCTTGCAGGGAAGCCAGCTGCGCGGCAGGCAACTTCATCCCATTTGCATGGCATTGGTTCTACGCCAAGACCTGGGGTTTCTTCCATAATTTTTGCCAGGAATTTAATGCGCTCCGGGGAGGTTCCGTGCAGAACTCCGCCGTGTGACCACCAGAGAATGCGGTCCGGGCTGAGGTAAGTTTCACCGTGTCCCGGATATCCTCCGCGGCAGAATGCCTCCCAGAATCTTCTGGTCATTTCCTCACCGCTGATGTTTCCCCAGCCAAACTGAATGTTTCCTTCATAGCAGATTTCATCCAGAACAACTGGCTTGTGGTACTTCTCGCGCCACTCGTTTACCAGCTCGGAGGAACGGTAGGTTTCGGTTCGCTGGATGCTGCAGTGAGTTACCCATGGCAGGTTATAGTCGTAGTAAGCTTTGCAGTTGTGGATGGATCTCAGGTGGTGATATGGATCTTTTTCGCAGATGATTGCGGCATATCTTTCCCAGTCTGCGAGAGTTTTCTCATGCATCAAATCGTACTCATTGGCCAGTGACCACCATACATTGCGATATGCGGAAAAACGTGCCAGAACATATTTCCAGTAGCGGTCGTCATCTTCTGCCTTCATCATGGAAAATCCCCATCTATCGTATGGATGCATTACGATCAGATCTGCTTCGATTCCCAGATTCATGAGTGCTTGAATACACTTTTCAATATGCTGGAAATGGGCTGGATTGAATCTGGTAAAATCCCAGTCATTTCCTGGGGCACAGCCGTTGTATTCGGCAAAATTGTTCTCATTTAATTCAGAATTATCGCAGGGAGTTCCTTCGTAAGGATAAGTAATCGGTTCATGAAGGTTGTAGTCATAGTGCTTGGGGAAAATACAGAAACGAATTTTGTTAAACGCATTTTCCTCCAGAGTTTTCAGTGTCTGCCTCTGTAATTCTTCGTTCTGCAGATTCCATACATAACAGGTTGTTCCAATGCAATGATAGGGTGTTCCATCCTCATAAGCAAGATAATATGTACCCGCAACACGCACCGGACCATGGTTGTCCGCTGAAGGAGAAGTTACAGTGAAACTGCCTGCCGCTGCATTTTCAGCATTATCTTCTTCCCCCGCCTTAACATCAAAGGAAGCCTCAATTTCAAAGGTATACTCGTCTATAAAGGACGGCATAAATCTTATCTTATAAACACCGTCTCCGTCATAAAAACCATCTACAGTTTTCTTCTCATTTTTACAGCAAAAAGTGCCTTTGATCCACTGGTCACAGAACGGATTTCCCTCCTTTGGTCCGCTTACTGTTACTTCTAAAACATCCCATTTTTCTATTGTTTTTGCATAGTCTAAGCCCATAATCCGATACTCCTTTTACTAAAAATTCTCCTTTTCCATAAGCAAAAAAGCCCATGTTTTCTGATACCATAATAAGCCAGGAAACATGGGTTTTGCAATGCAACTTTATTAAGAAAATGTAGGAATTTATTAGCCTTTAACAGTTCTCTGTTTTTTTAATAGGAACCTCAAGTATTCTGCGTCTTCAGCGTTTTCATTTGAGATTCAAAACAGATACTTACTGCATGTCATATACATCTTGAATGGACTGCATATACTCTTCGCCTGACATTTCGCCGTTCAGCAGAGGCTGTACATTTTCTTGTGCAGTCTTGGAGATTTCGCTAGGCATTTTTGCTTCCCACCACGCAAATCCCTCTGTGGATTTGTCAATCTCGTCAAGAACAAGTTTGGTATAACCGTCCATATCCTCTACTGCAATATCGTATGTGTAACCTTTAACTGATCCCTGTTCTTCCATTGCAAGATTTCCGATGTTCTCCATGAAATATTTTAAGAACCAGCCGGTAGCCTCATCATATTTATCATTATCAAGAGCAAGAATATTACCACAGTTCATAGAATAGGAACTTGAAGAACTAATTGACTCATCAACAATCGGAATATTAAAGAATCCAATTCCGTCTTCACCCGCCGGGTTCTGGGTATCATCCGTCAGATTCTGTGTAAACCAGGTACCGTTGTAGAAAATAGCAGCTTTTCCACTCATCATCATAGAACCTGCTGTATTCATATCAACTGTTGTGATGCCTTCTCCAAAATATCCTTTCTCTGCCCACTCTGAAATCTTATCAGCTGCAGCAACAAGTTTCTCATCTGTGTAAGCAATTTCACCGTCAGCTGCTTTTGTCATAATATCATTTCCTGCTGTTCTTACCGCATAAGCATTGAGTAGACGGGTTGCTCCCCATTTGTCAGCGCCTCCAGCTGTAAGAGGCTGGATACCAGCATCGGCAAGTTTCTGAAGAACCTCTTCAAACTCATCCCATGTTGTAGGAACTTCGCATCCTGCCTGCTCGAACAGAGCTTTGTTGTACCAGAAGCCCTCTACGTTCATTCCAAAAGGAAGATCATAAAGATCATCTGTTCCGGATAATCCTTTCAGTAAATCAACAGCACCACTGTTTAAACAGTCAACAGTTCCAAGTTCATCAACAGCCTCAGAAATATTTTTCACTTTGCCGGAATCAATCAATACGTTAAGCGGAGTACCAGCCTCATAAGCAAATATATCTGGAAGGTCATTGGATGCTGCCAGTGTAGCAATCTTCTGCTGAAGGTTATCTGAAGCAACCATCTCATACTCCCATGTAAAATTCGGGTTTACATTCTTCTGGTAATCTTCACAGATTTTGGTTAACAGGTCATCCTCCTCTGCCCAAATTGTAAGAATCTTAATATTTTTCTTAAGTTGCGGATCCTCTCCTGAGTAGTCTGCTGCGAATGTAGGAACTGCAAACATGGTGCTTGCTGTTAATGTTGCCATTAAAATAGTTAATACTCTTTTTTTCATTATTATAATCCACCTTTCTGAAAAAGACACCAAAGGGTTGCGAAACATGCTAGCTGACTTTCGCTTTATATTGTATTTTAGTAAAGAATAACGTTTAGGTCACTCTTTCTCCCCCCAACATTCTGCTACAAATTTCTTTGCAAGAACTTCAAACCTATCACAAACTTCTTCTATATCCAGATATTCTGGAAGTTCTTTTAAATAAATATGCATTCTTCCATTAAATGGACGCGTCCAGTTTTCTGGAATATTATCAATTCCAATTACTGCTCCAGCAATACTTCCTGCAGTTGCGCCTGTACAATCATTATCGCCACTCATAGCAATTGTTTCACCTATGATTTTAGTAAAATCTCTTTCTCCTATATCTAACCCCATTACAACATGAATAGCATTTGTTAATGCACTTCCATTAAACATTCCAGCATATCTTTTCCATGTTTTGTCCGCTGCTTCCTGATAATTTTGGGATTTATTATCAAGTGCCCAACGAATACCTTCTGCAAACAAGCAATTTTCTGGAATTTCTGTGAGACCAATTCTCACAGCTTCCATTGGATCATCTACTACAAATGCAGCAGAAATTGTAGCAGCCATAAACATTGCACCATATACACCATTTCTCCTGTGATTGATGGAACAGTCTTTATATGCCAGATAAGCAGCTTTTTCTGGCCAGCCAGGACATACATATCCATAAGAATCTGCTCTCGTCCATCCTGCAATATTCTGGAGATTGGGGTTTCCATTAATGCCCGCTTCAGAAACATTCATACCCTTCTTTAAATTCAGCATCATAATGCGTTCACCCCAATAGCATCCCCAGCTTCCATTCTCTCCTTTTATTGGAAGGTACTTCTGCCAGATTTGTGCCATATCTTCATGGGTAAAATCCATTCCATATTCTTCCATGAGCAGAAGTCCCAGAAGAGTATAAATAGTATCATCATCCGGAGGCACTGCATCCATATGGTTCTTCGTAAGATCTATATTTTTTCCTGTAATATAATGTGCATTCATAGGATCCTTGATCTTACTCCAATAATCGGTAAGAGGAAATGAATCTCCATTATATTCAGCCCACGCTTTCATGGTTTCAATTGGATTGAATTCCAGTGCTGCTCCTAATGTACAACCGGCCATTCTGCCATAAAATGCACCACGCAACCTTGTTTTATAATCTTTCGGAAGATTATCTGTCATTTTTCGTGGTCCATCTGGCCTTAATTTTCTTATTTCTTCAATATCATCAGGTTCATCAGGATCTTTTTGCTGCAAAACAAGTTTCTGAAATTGGCTAATAAGCTTTGTAAGTTCATTTTCAAATTCATTAAAAATCTTTTTGCCACTGTCAGCGCAGCCAAATTCAGCTGTCAGTCTCAGGTATCTTGCAATCTCGTCTACTTTTTCCCATAGCTCATCCTGAGAACATGGAACATATTTCACATTTTCAATTTTCATTCATATTCTCCTATAAAAATTTATTTTATATTTCCGTGTGCGCACACGTAATTATCTATAATTTAAACAGATATAAAAATATCTGTTTAAACTACACATATATACTAAAGGCTTTCGCCATCTACAATTTCATACTCTAACAAACATTCCTGATTATCTATTTTCTGTTCCATATTCTGAAACAGCATATCTATTGCTATTTTCCCCATACGCAAAACTGAATACTTTATGGTCGTGATTCTTGGATGTATATATTTCAACTGATCCACATCATCATACCCCATAATTCCAACTTGCTCAGGGACATGAATTCCCTTATTCTGCAGATACGTCATAGCATCAATTGCATAAGAATCACACAGACAAAGCAAAGCAGTTTTACTAGAAAAATCATTTTGTTTAATAAATTTTTCTAGTTTTTCTTCCAAACTACCTTTCGTTAAAATAGAAACCTCATCCAACAGGTCTGCGCCCTTCATTCCATCAAGATAGCCCTCTGTTCTTTGTCTTAATGTATAGGTATTCAATCCTTGTTTTTCCTGCGCTCCCATATCAGGTGTAAGATATGTAATTCTTTTATATCCCTTACTGGCAATATGCATTACTGCATCTGCCATAGCATTCCTATCATTTACACCAACAAATGGAAATCGGTTATCCAGCTTGTTGTAAATTGTAACTATCGGTATTTTCAAATCATACAAAGCCTGAATGTATTCTTTGCTTAATCCAATCGGGAATAATATAATTCCATCAACCTGTCTCTCACTTAAATATTGCAATCCTTCTTTTTCTAATTTAAACTCTCTATGAGTTAATATCAAATATATAAAATATCCCTTTTCTTTGGCATGTCGCTCTATCGTATCGATCAATTCCGGAAAAAAATTATTATACAGATCAAAACATACCATACCAATTGTCATTGTCCTGCCTGTAGCTAAACTCTGTCCCATATAATTAGGGTGATAATTCAGCTCTTCAGCAGCTTTCAAAATACGATTTTTCGTTTTTTCACTAATCCCAGACCGATTGTTCAAAGCTCTGTCCACTGTCCCTACAGAAACCCTACAATGTTCTGCAATATCTTTAATTGTAACTCCCATCCCATCACCGTGTGCGTTAACGTTTTTTACTATGCATAGTATATAGCATTTTCTCAAAAAAATCTATTATTATTTAACGATAAATTACCTTCTAAAATTTGTATAAACTGTCAAAACCTGTATATTCTATTATTTATAAAGTGAAATATCATTTTAGTCTGTACACATTTCATGATACACTCAACGCAAATATTTATATTTCAGCACCGCTCACTTTTTCTTATAGGATAAGTATAACCTCTCAGAAATTTTTTTTACAGTCTTTCCAGAAAAGAGACTGCCTTTTACTTTCTCACAACCTCAAAATAATCAAAATCCGCATACCGTCTCCCCCCTGTCATATCATGACAATACATTCCGAAATGAGCTCCGGTGAAACCTTCGCTCTGCTCGTCGGTGAGGATGTTGGTGGGAACTCCCGCCAGTTCCTGATAGTCTTTTCCATCCAGAGAGTAGAAAAATTTCGCATAAAGTCCTTCCTGGGTGGTGATTACGCGCAGATATACAGGACCATCTTCTGGAATGGAAATTGCCGGAATCACATCTTCTACATCAAAGTGATCGCTCTTTATCAGGCGCAGCTTTGCAGGCTTTTTCAAATCAAGTGTCTGGGAGCCAAACTCTTCCTCTCTGGTCTTTACCAGAAGATAGAAATTGCCAGTATCATACATATAGGCAAGACCTGCCATCTGCTCTTGGCAGGTCGGAATAAATTCTACACAGGTTTCCACCTGAACGTGGCTCTCCTGCTGCCTCCGTGCCACCAGACTTACGTTATAGCAGGAATTCAGAGATTCCTGACCGTAGAGGCGGAGATAGCCAGGACGTTCTGTCAGGCTGGTGTAGCTGTCATAGGGCTGGCGCAGGGAGGTGTAACGCACATCTAAGAGCGCAGATGTCTTCATACCGTCAGATTCTGGCAGCACATTGAAATCATCTCTTCCATAATCCTTCCCCTCTTCCTCCGGAAAAAGATACTCCGGAATACCAGTCGGCTCCTCAGTCTCCCACTGTCCAAATCTTCCGCCGCAGGCCAGTCTTAACCAGCCCTCTTTGTTCCATATCATCTTCTGAATTGCGGTTTCACGCCCTAACACGCACTGTCTGCTTTCCTTCGGCGGCCTTGCGCAAAGATGCACCATGTACCACTCCCCATTTTGAGTACATACAAGATCTGCGTGTCCGCATTTCTGTAGTTCCTCTGGACTTTCCACATCAGAAGTAAGTACCGGATTGCCTGGATCTTCCTCGTATGGTCCCCAGATAGAGCGTGATCTTGCCATGGTTGCCATATGCTCATAGCTGGTTCCGCCTTCTGCCATCAGCAGATAATAATATTCTCCAATATGGTAAATATGCGGTCCTTCTGTATAATTTCGCCCCGTGCCCGGGAAAACATTCTTCACCTCTCCAACCAGACATTCCTGCACCGGGTCATACTCCTGCACCAGGATCCCTTTGAAATTATTGATCATATTCACCACATATTTTTTCCCATCTGTATCATGAAACAGTGAAGGATCGAACCCAGAACTATTCAGATAAACTGGTTCCGACCAGCCTCCCCGGATATCCTTTGATTTCACCACGTAATTATGGGTATTAAAAAATCCGCTGGTACGAGTCTTCACATCTGTATAAATCAGCCAGAAATACTCCCCGTCCCAAGAAATATCCGGAGCCCACACGCCGCAGGAATCCGGCTCTCCTACCATGTTCAGCTGGCTCATCCTGGTCAGTGGTGACGGCAGCTGCTCGTAATGCTTCAAATCCTTTGAGTGGTAAATTTTCACACCCGGCCACCACTCAAAGCTTGAGTTGGCAATATAATAATCCTCCCCCACACGGATAATACTGGGGTCCGGGCAAAATCCCGGAAGAATTGGATTTTGAATCATCTCTTCTTACCTCCACTTTATAAAAAAAGATTGTAAAATCGCAACCTTGCTACAATCTTACAATCTTTTTCAATATACATTTTATGATACCAGTGGCAAAAAACCTTTTGCCCCCAACATCATCATTTTATTTCTCATACAACGACTGCAGACACATCGGTTTCTTTCCTTCCAGCTCATCTGCCATATTCAGCGCCAGTATATTCCAGTTGATAAAACCTCCATTCATAACCGGTTCCCCGTTAAATGGATTGTAATACTCATGAAGACTGCCTGTTTTTTCCAGATCATCTCCAAGAAGGCGCATGGTGCGCTTGTACATAATTTCCGCCTCCATGCGGTATCCGTAATTCAGAAGTCCTCGAAATACCACATAGTTTGCAACCAGCCAGATCGGGCCAAGCCAGTTGGACGGATTGTTGGTAACAGACAGGTCAAACATTTTCTCATCCTTTGAAAGCGTGGTCAGGCCAAAGTCTGAACCAAAGGTATCGGGATCAAAAATATGCTTCACCATATCTGCTGCCTGCTCTTTAGCAGCAATTCCTGCATACATGGGGATAAAGCCAGACCATACACGAATCTTGATAGGCAGTGTTTTCCAGAAAACTCCAAGTCCCTGATGGAACCAATCGTATTTTCTGGTCTTAATATCCACATCGACGGAATAGAAAAAGCGGTCACGCTTATCCCAGCATTCCTGCTGGATAGCTGTAATCAAAGCTTCGCGTTTCCCAAGAAGCTTCTCTGCCTCTTCCTCTTTTCCAAACTGGCGGTACAGCTTTGCGCCAGCCTCAAACTCTACGCACATAAAGCTGTTCAGATAAATATTTGCAGTGGAAAATGGCGGGCGTCCAAAAGTCGCCGGGTCATTGTCCATACCGATCATAATATCATCCTGCCATACATACAGCCCACTGTTTTCGTGAAAATAATAGTGATCATAACAGTCGAAATATTTCGCTACACCAGGCAGAAATTCCTCAGTCCAGCTGTAATCTCCTGTGTAATCACTGATCAGGCACATCTGGCTGCAAAGGAAGGGCTTATGCATATTCATAATTTTTCCTTCTTTGTGCCGCATATTCAGATACGGCTCCGGCCAGTCTGCAACCTCGATCATCATAGGAATGTATCCGTCTTCAAGCTGATGATCAAAAAAGTTGCGGATATTTCCCTGTGCATGCTCTATAATTCTTGGCTTCACAGACGGATCCTCGTAAGAATTCGCCAGATTCAGGAAGCCGTATACGGACCAGTAGGTATCCCAGTCCCATACATTTCCATCATAAACAGAGCCTGGATCAATAAATGGATAGCGGATAAAGCTTCGCGGATTCTTCAGCACATCCTCCGTGTGAGACATTACAAATTTTTTCAGTTCCTGTCTGTACTGCTCTGTCCTTTTATCTTCCATAATATCAACCCTTTACAGCTCCTGCTGTCATACCTTCCATCAGTTTCTTATTCAGTGCCATGTACAGGATCAGAAGCGGGAATACACTCATGGATACAGAAGCAAAGATTGCCCCCCAGTTCTTGGATCCAAACTCATCAGAGAAATACAGAAGTCCTGTCTGAACTGTCTTCAGTGCAGAATCGCTGATGAATGTCATGGAAAACAGAAGGTCATTCCATTTGAAGAAGAACTGAAGTACCAGTACGGTTACAATGGAGTTCTTCATAAGTGGTGTTACAATATGCCACATCAGTCTGTAGATACCGCAGCCATCAATAACGGCAGCTTCCATAATGTCATCCGGGAAGGAGCGAAGATATCCCTGAACCAGATAGATGGAAAGTGACAAACCGAAAGCTATGTAAGTAATGATCAGACAGGTTCTGGTATTCAGCATATTTGTTTTACTGTAAATCTGGAACAGCGGGATTAATGCGATTGCAACCGGAATCATAATACCGAAACGGAAATACTGTGCAACTGCATTTCTGAATTTCCATTTCATCTTGGTTACAGCGAAACCAACTGTCACAGAGAAGAATACGATAAATACCAGTGCCACTAATGTGGTAATCAAGCTGTTCTTAAAGAATGTGGACATGTGGCCTCTTGTCCATGCATCAGAGTAGTTCTGGAAATAAAAGCCATCATTTAATGCATAGGCAGGTTTCTCACTCCACTCAGCCTGTTTCTTGAAGGATGCTGTAAGCATCCAGAACAGCGGATAAATTTCAATCATGCAAAGAAGGAAAATTATAATTCCTCGAAAAGCTGCTTTTACTTTTTTCATAATATTTCCTCCCTTCAGTCTTTCACATCAAATTTGTTAATAACAAGAGAACCGACTACACAGATCAGGAAAATCACGATTGCGATAACGCTGGCGTAACCCACCTTATTGTATGTAAATGCAACGTCATACATATACATGGACAGTGATTTGGTTGCGCTTCCTGGACCGCCCTTTGTAAGAGCCATAGCGGACTCAAACATTTTTACAGTACCGGAGAAGCTGAATACAAGGCTGGTGATTACCATCGGACGAAGCAGTGGAAGAAGAATATTCTTAAATAACTGCCATCCGCCGCAGCCATCGATTCTTGCTGCTTCCAGGATATCATCGGAGATATCAAGGAGTGCACCATAGAAAATTACGGAATAGAATCCCATGGCTACCCAGATATCCATTACACACAATGCCCAGAGAGCTGTGCTGGACTGGCCGATCCATGGCTGAACAAGGTTTGTAAAACCAAGAGAGTCAAGTAAGGAGTTTAACAGACCATAGTTTGGCTGAATCTCATAAATCTTTGCAAACAGCTGACCTACTGCAACAGTAGGAAGTACTACAGGGAAGAAAACCAGGGTTCTTACGATAGTTTTGCATCTCCTCAACCAGAATTTAAACATCAGGGAAAGTAAAAGTCCCATTCCAACCTGGCCAATGGTTACTACTAATACATATTTACAGTTTACTGTTAATGCATTTAAAAAGTTCTTGTCTCTAAAAAGTCTTGCATAATTGTCAAATCCGGCAAATTCCCACTGAAGTCCCGGGCTGCCGCTGAAGAATGAATAATACAACGACCAGATAACCGGTACCATTACGATGATGGTGTAAACAATTAATGCCGGAACTACGAAAAGGGATATCGCTTTCTTATTACCTAATACCTTGTTCATAAAATTCCTTCCTTTCTGATTTCTGACATAAAAATGGGAGTGTCTGTTGGCAAACACTCCCATTTGAAGTTCAAAGCTTATATTGCCAAAGCTGATACTTACTGCATGTCATATACGTCCTGGATGGACTGCATATATTCTTCGCCAGTCATTTCGCCGTTCAGCAGAGGCTGTACATTTTCCTGTGCAGTCTTGGAGATTTCGCTAGGCATTTTTGCTTCCCACCATGCAAATCCTTCTGTGGATTTGTCAATCTCATCAAGAACAAGCTTGGTGTAACCATCCATATCATCTGCTGCAACATCATATGTGTAACCTTTAACAGTTCCCTGCTCTTCCATTGCAAGGTTTCCGATGTTCTCCATGAAGTATTTCAGGAACCAGCCAGTAGCCTCGTCATATTTATCGTTATCAAGAGCAAGAATGTTACCACAATTCATAGAGTAAGAAGTTGCGGAGCTAACGGACTCATCTGCAACCGGAATGTTAAAGAATCCGATTCCGTCCTCGCCTGCCGGGTTCTGGGAATCATCTGTCAGGTTCTGTGTAAACCAGGAACCATTGTAGAAGATAGCAGCTTTTCCGCTCATCAGCATGGAACCAGCTGTGTTCATATCAACTGTTGTAATACCTTCTCCGAAGTATCCTTTCTCAGCCCACTCTGCAAGTTTATCAGCTGCAGCAACCAGCTTCTCATCTGTGTAAGGAACCTCGCCGTCAGCTGCTTTTGTCATGATGTCGTTTCCTGCTGTTCTTACTGCGTAAGCGTTGATCAGACGGGTTGCACCCCATTTGTCAGATCCGCCGGTTGTAAGAGGCTGGATACCAGCATCGGAAAGCTTCTGAAGAACTTCTTCAAATTCATCCCATGTAGTAGGAACCTCACATCCTGCCTGCTCAAACAGAGCTTTGTTGTACCAGAAGCCTTCTACGTTCAGTCCAAGAGGAAGATCATAAAGATCATCTGTTCCGGATAATCCTTTCAGAA
>OLRQ01001509.1_pt1 | contig 17532 bp, 19 predicted proteins | sample 1671971 | NCBI WGS metagenome assembly OLRQ01 (sample SAMEA3136631, study PRJEB25190) | human gut metagenome | biome: human gut; feature: human-associated habitat; material: faeces | place: Austria | collected 2013 | reverse complement strand
CCTTCGTGATTGACAGTGTTTTTATTTCACTGTCTCTCATAAAGGGAGCGTATCAGAGCGCGGATGCAGGGGTGCTTTATTATAATAAGTAGAACTGTGCAGCGTCTCAATCCAGATGCAGCTTGCGGCGGAGATTTACGGTCTCGGCGGCGCAGACGTCGCGGAAGGTGGTGACGAGCTTTGACACGTACGGCTTATTCTTCCACGCGATGCTTATCGTGAACGGCTCGCCCATCGGCACAGCGGTCAGGCGCCTGCGCTTCTCCTCCGGCAGTGTCGTGGCCAGCACGTCGGGGCTGAAGCACGCGCCCATGCCGTCGGCGCACAGCTCCAGCAGCGTCTGGATATTGCCGCAGCGGAATATGATCGGCGGCTGGATGTTCGCCTTTTCAAGCAGCGTCTGGCTCATTCGCCCGATGATATCCGCCGGCTGACCCAGCAGGAAAGGACAGTCGGCCAGCAGACGCAGATCGCGCGTATGCACAAAGGCATCCAGCTTGAACGGGTTTATCAGTCCCCCGCACAGATACAGCATCGTCTGCGCATGGTAGAGCTCCTTGTAGCTCAGCTCCGGAACGTCGCTCATCACGCGGCCGATGACAACATCCAGCTCATCTTCGATGAGCATGTTCACCATCTCTTCGTTGCTGCGCTCCTTGACGCGCACCTGCACCTTCGGATACAGCTTGTTGAACGCGGGGATGATGCGCGGCAGCAGCACGCGGCCTCGCGTATACGCAATGCCGAGACGCAGCAGGCCGCCCTGACCGGAATTGATGTCGCGGAACTCGTCCTCCATCGAGGCGCTGAGCCGCTGATAGCTCTGACAGTAGCGGTAAAAAACACGCCCCTCGTAGGTCAGCTCAAATTTCGGGCGGCGCTGAAACAGTTGACATTTCAGCTCTTTTTCGAGCGCGGCCATGTGCGCGCTGAGCGTCTGCTGCGTTATGTGCAGTTCCTCGGCGGCGCGGGTGATGCTTTTTTGATCGGCGACAACTATATAATATTTCATCGGGAGCAGATTCACGGCACTTCCTCCTCACAGTAATTATACTGTATACTACCACAAGTTTCGACAGTTTGCAATCTGGTTAAGTGCGACTTATATTTTTTTAAACCAAAGTCAAATACAATGAGTAAAAATCGAAACAGGAGGTATAGCTAATGTTCAAGTATAAGACCGCGTATTTCTGCGCAAACGCAAAATTGTCCACGCAGGTCGCAACGCCCGTCGTAAACGGCTGCCTGACGCTGGGGCTGCTGATCGATCTTGCATCGGAACGGATTGAAGATGTGTCCGTTTCGCTGAATTCTGATTTAGCGAGATGCATAGTCAAGGAATATTTCGTCGGAAAGCGTGTTGTTAAAGATTCGGCACAGATAATCGAAGAGATAAATATGCGCCATCGCGGCAACGCCGTAAAGGCAATAATCAAGGCATACACCGATATTCAGCAGAATTACATCAGTTATGCCCATACATATTCCGATGGTAGAACCTGCTCGGAACCTGACTGAAAGCGGAAAAAATGCAGTATCGGCGGCGTATGAACCGGCTGTTAAAAAAAAGATATGGCCAGAATTCACAACAATTTTTTGTTGATTTAGCGATATTTACAGTAAAAACAAAAGGTGATATATAATTTATATAACCTGAACAAAGTGAATATCCGGTTGATTTGATGTCTGCCGCTTATCCCAAAAGCGGGGCTCGACATAGAATGCCAACTGCACTTCCGATATGCTGTATTTATTGTTCTGTATGCACAGCGCTTCGGAGGCGTAGTTGGTTTTGTCTTTCCCCGAGGGGTACAAATAAACCGGATGCGCACTTCTTCAATATTCAGGACAAGCACATTTTTAAGGAGAGAGAAAAAGAGATGCAAAAGAAACGTCTGATCACTGCAGCGATCCTGACTATCCTTTGTGCGGCGCTCGCATTTGCACCGATGAACGGCCTTGACCCTACCGGCAAGGGCGTTCTTCTGGTGTTCCTGTGGGCTATCCTCATGTGGATCGTCAGACCCATCCCCGAATACCTCGTCGGCGTACTCGCCGCCGCCATCCTCGCAATATTCTTCGGCCAGAAGGCAAACGTCGTCTCCGGCTTTGCGACCTCCGGCTGGTGGCTGTGTCTGTGGGCCGGCTTCATCGGCTCCGTCATCAAGTTCTCCGGTCTCGGCGAACGCGTCGCATACTGGATACTTGTCAAGCTCACCAAGAGCGAGCTGAGCGCAAACTACGCGACCAGCCTTGCAAACACCGTCCTGTCCCTGATGATCCCCTCCAACACCGCCCGCGGCGCCGTTATGAGCCCCATCTGCGACAACATCTGCGAGGGCATGGGCTACAAGCGCGGAGAACATAAGGGCGACGCCGCCATCATGCTCTCCAACCTCTACACCAACACCACCAACACCTGGCTGTTCTACACCGCAGTCGGCGCAAACGCCATCGGTATGGCACTCGTTGAGGAAATGACCGGACAGTCCATCTCCTGGACGGGCTGGCTCAAGGCCACCTGCATCCCCGCCGGAATCATCGTCCTGCTCATCCCCCTCATCACAAACTTCCTCTTCGGCACCCGCAAGGGCGAGAAGCGCAGCATCGACATCGAGTTTGCAAAGAAGAAGCTCGAAGAGATGGGTCCCCTGACCGTCAAGGAAAAGAAGGCCGCTATCTACTTCGCCCTGACTCTGCTTGCGTTCTGCACCAATGGCATCCACCATGTCGCTCCCGACTACGTCGTTTTTGTCACCATTTTCCTGATGCTCTGCCCCGGCATCGGTGTCTGCTCCTTCAAGGATGTCGGCCCGAACTTTGCCTGGCCTGCATTCATCCAGCTCGGCTTCGCGATGTCCCTGGCCTCCTGCGTCAATAAGACCGGCGGCTTCCAGTGGCTCGTTGATGCCATGTTTACCACCAACCCTGCTTTCTCCGCAATGGATCCCACTCTGTTCATCACGATCTGGCTCGCGTTCGTTGTTGTCAGCCACATCATCTTCGCCGGCATGAACGCTATGGAAGCCGTTCTGGTTCCCGTCAGCATGACGATGGCCGCGGCTCTTGGCTTCGACGTTTACACCATGGGTCTGCTGACCGTTATGGCCATCGCCCCGAGTGCAAACTTCCTGCCCTTCAACAGCGCTCCGAACCTCATCTACGCTTCCACCGACAGATTCTCCACGGCTCAGCAGCTCAAGGGCGCAATAGTCATAGCGGTGCTCGTCATCATCGGCTTTGTGTTCCTCGTGAACGTCTGGTTCCCCGTGATCGGTATTCTTTGATAAGCACTGAACGCAGGGAGGGATCGATATAAAAAAGAAGATATGTCTGTTACTGGGTCCCGCTCTCTTCCTGCTCGCATTTATTCCTTACGCCGGGCTGGATCTCAAGATCCGCCTGGCGCTGGGAACGGTGCTCTGGATGGGAGTATGGTGGGTTACCCTTCCGGTACCGGCAGCAATAACCGCATTCCTGCCCGTAGCGATAAATGCCATTTTCTCACTCACCGATATGCAGAGCGTAATAAGCTGCTATTCGGCGGAGCTGGTTTTCCTTCTGGCGGGTTCTGATATCATAAGCATGGCATGGGAGACCACAGGCGTTGACCAGCGCATAGCGGCGCGCTCGCTCGCCCTTGTCGGCACCTCTGTCAAGCAGCAGATCCTTGTCTGGTTCATCATCGCAACGCTGCTCTCGTCCGTCCTGCCAAATACGGTCGTGGCGGCGGTGATGTGCTCCATAGCAATGTCCATGCTCAAGGCGGTAGGAGAGGGCGACGTCAAAAACAGCAAGAGCGCCTCGCTTATCCTGCTTGCCATCGTCTACGGCGCGAATAACGGCGGTATGCTGACCCCGCTCGGCGGAGCGATGAATCTCGTAACGGTGTCCTACATTGAGGGCTTCACCGGCACCGAGTTCCTCTATTCCGACTGGGTGGTGCGTATGCTCCCGTTCACCTTGCTTGCGACCGCGGTCACTGCGCTGTTCCTTGTCGGCGGAGACTGCGGCAAAAAGCATTTTGACTGCTCGAGAGAGCATTTCCGTGAGCTGTGCCGCAGCTTCCCGAAGCTCGACCGCGCGGGCAAAGCGTCGATGGTGATCTTCTTCGCCGCGGCGATACTTGCATTTACGCGTGGGCTTTATCAGCAGCTGCTACCCGCTCTCAAGCCCGGCTACATTTTTCTCATCGGCGGTCTGCTGATGTTCTTCCTCAAGGATGAGCATGGCGAAGCGGTCGTCACCTGGGAGAAGGCCGAGAAAAATCTGATGTGGGGTCTGTTCTTCCTCTTCTCCGGCGGCACGGCGCTCGGCGCGCTCGTCAACGGCAGCGGAGCGGCGGATACCCTCGCAGAGATCATCTCCGGAATCAATTTCCACAGCGAATTCACCCTTATCATAGCGATAGTCACCCTTAACGTTATCCTGTCGGACGTCGTCAACAACACGGCCTGCGCCGCGGTTACGATTCCGATAGTCATCAGCATTGCACAGGGACTCGGCCTGCCCGTGATCCCCTACCTCTGGATAGCCACCGTATCCTACAACCTGTCCTTCACCCTGCCCACCTCCATCCGTTCCATCCCCGTGGGCTACGGACTCGACACACGGTTCATGTTCCGCAAAGGCGTTGTTGTCACCGGATGCATGATCCTGCTTGTCAGCGTGATGGGCTGGCTCTTCGTGCGGTACTGGCCGGCATTCACGGCTCTGTGATCCAATTATAAATACAGCATCAGCTGTGCATATACCGGTCTTAACGGCATCCCCGTAAGGCAGAAAGCGTATGCAGCCGGCGAGTGGGCGTGACCATTTCATCTCCTGTTGCGCCCCTGCCGGCTTTATATTTTATAGAATTGAGGTTTTGACCATGAGAGTTAAAAAGCTTGAAAACAGCGGCCCTAAGCTTATGCAGGGCAACGAAGCATGTGCAGCCGGCGCTCTGGCGGCCGACTGTCGGTTCATGGCCGGTTATCCTATAACCCCGGCCACTGAGATCCCCGAATACCTCTCCAGTAAGATGTTTGAAGCCGGCGGCGTATTCATGCAGATGGAAGACGAGCTCGCATCCATCAACGCCGTCATCGGCGCAAGCTGGGGCGGTGCGCGCGCAATGACCGCCACCTCCGGCCCGGGCTACTCCCTGATGATCGAAGGCATCGGCTACGCTGCCGAGACCGAGACCCCGCTCGTCGTTGTCAACGTCATGCGCGGCGGCCCTGCGACCGGCCAGCCCACCTGCACCTCGCAGGACGCGATCATGCAGACCCGCTACGGCGGACACGGCGACTACGAGATAATCGCCCTCACCCCGTCCTCCGTTCAGGAAGCCTTTGACTTCACCGTCCGCGCCTTCAACCTCGCAGAGAAGTACAGAGTACCCGTGTTCGTGCTGTCCGATGAGACCGTCGGCCACACCCGCGAGAAGCTCGTCATCCCCGAGACCGTTGAGATATTCGACGACAAGTACGAAGGCAAGTGCGACGCCATCTACAGACCCGACGAAAACGGCATCCCCGCAAGAGTCCGCTTCTTTGAGGGACAGCATGTTCTCGTTGACGGCCAGCTCCACGACGAGCGCGGCATCCGTGCCGGTACCGATCCCGCGGTATGTTCCGCAGCCATCCACCACTACTGCGACAAGATACTCCGCAACATCGACGATATCACCTCCGTCGAGGAATTCTTCCTTGAGGATGCCGAGACCGTTCTCGTTGCCTACGGCTCCGTCAGCCGCAGCGCGCTCTCCGCGGTTCGCCGTGCACGCGGCGAAGGCCGCAAGGTCGGCATGCTGAAGCTTAATACCGTATGGCCTGTCCCCGAAAAGCAGATCCGCGCCGCATGCGAAAAGGCAAAGCGCGTCATCGTTCCCGAAATGAACGTCGGCGAATACAAGCGCGAGGTGCAGCGCATAGCGGGTTACGACAAGGTCGAGGGCTTCAACTCCATCGGCGGCGCGTTCCCCGCTCCGAAAGCAATTTACGAAAAGATCGTTGAGGTGAAGTAATATGAACAGTATCGCAGAGAAATACATCCGTAAAGAGACCCTTCCTTTCATATTCTGCCCCGGCTGCGGCCACGGCATAGTCGTCAACGCCTTCCTGCGCGTCCTTGACAAGCTGAACATCGGCGAGAACGAAATGGGTCTTGTCAGCGGCATCGGCTGCTCCTCCTGGGCTCCCGTATATATCGACATGGACTGCCTGCACACCCTGCACGGCCGCGCTCTTGCTCAGGCCGAGGGCCTGAAGGCCGTCAACCCCGACAAGAAGGTTGTTGTCTTCTCCGGCGACGGCGACTGCGCCGGTATCGGCGGCAACCACCTCATCCACGCCGCGAAGCGCAACGTTGACATCACCGTTATCATGATGAGCAACTACATCTACGGCATGACCGGCGGCCAGCGCGCCCCTACCACTCCCTACGGCGCCATCACCAAGACCTCTCCTCTCGGCAACGAGGAGCACCCCTTCGACATGTACAAGCTCGTCACCGGCGCAGGCGCTACCTACTACGCCAGAGCCAGCGTCACTCATCCCATCCAGCTCGAGAAGGCCATAGAAGAGGGCATCAAGCACAAGGGCTTCTCCTTCATCGAGGTTCTCTCCCCCTGCCCGACCACCGCAGGCAGAAACATATTCAGTTTCAAGACCCCGACCGAAATGTACGACTGGTACGAGCAGCAGGTCGCCGTTCTCAAGCCCAGCCAGACCGAGGCTCCCGACGGCAAGATCGGTCTCGGCATTCTCTACGTCGATGACACCAAGGAAGAGCTGTGCGACGTTCAGGCAGAAAAGAAGGAGGAAGCGAAGAAATGAAGATCACAATAGATTCCGCATGGTGCAAGGGCTGCGCCCTCTGCGTCAGAGCCTGCAAGAAGGGCGTGCTTGAGATCGGCCATGAGCGCAGCCGCGGCGGCTACCTCATGCCCTACGCCAAAAACCCCGAAGCCTGCATCGGCTGCCGGATGTGCGAGCGCACCTGTCCGGATGTCTGCATCAGCGTCACCAAGGAATAAGGAGGAGATCAGCTATGCGTAAAGATTTCAGATTCGGCGGCTCCGGCGGACAGGGCGTTATCTCCCTCGCCGTGCTGCTTGCAAACGCCTACGGCGTACAGAATAATTTTGAGGTCGCCCAGACCCAGAGCTACGGCCCCGCGGCTCGCGGCGGCGCGTGCAAGGCGGAGCTTGTAGTCTCCGATGAGAGAATTGACTACGTCAAGGCCGACGTGCTCGACTGCTTCGTGGCCTTCAACAAGCCCAGCTTTGATAAGTTCAAGGGCGATATCAACCCCAACACCCGCGTTTTCGTTGACAGCACCTTCGTTCCCGAGGATGATGTCAAGGACTGCGGTGCGAAGGAGATATACATGTTCCCCGCCACCCAGTACGCCGAGGAGAATTTCCGCGTCGTCTGCACCAACATCGTCATGATGGGCTTCTTCGTGGCCAAGAACCCCGAGCTCACCAAGGAAAACGCGCTCGAAGCCATCAAAGAGGTTATGAACCCCAAGGTCGTCGATCTCAACCTGAAGGCCTTTATGTTCGGTTACGAAAAGGGTCTCAACGGCTGAACGGAGTTTGATCAATGGAAAGAGTAGCAGCTTCCCTTAAAAGCAAGATAATGTCCGCCGAAGAGGCCGCGCAGCTCGTCAAGAGCGGCATGTCCATCGGCCTCAGCGGCTTCACCAGCGTCGGCTATCCGAAGGCCGTGCCCAGCGCGCTCGCCGCGTCCGGGCACGCCAAGGATCTGACCATTCTGGTCGGCGCCGCGGTCGGTGACGACTGCGACGGCGCGCTCGTCCGCGCGGGATGCGTGAAAAAGCGCTTCGGCCACCAGACCAACAAGGATCTGCGCACCGCGATCAATAACGGCAGCGTATCCTTCAGCGACATTCACATTTCGCACTTCCCGATGAATCTCAACCAGCAGACCCTTCAGGGCGTTGATGTTGCGATCGTCGAGTGCGTCGCCATCACCGAGGACGGCCTGTACCTCTGCGCCTCCGCGGGCAGCACCGACGCCGCCGTGCACAACGCGCGTTTCGTCATCGCCGAGGTCAACACCTCCGTCCCTATGGGACTTATGGGCATGCACGACATCTTCGAGGTCGGCATCCCGCCCCACGCCCGCATCATAAACATCACCGACCCGCGCGACCGCATTGGCACACCCTACGTGCCCTGCCCGCCGGAGAAGATCGCGGCCATTGTAATGACCGATAAGCTTGACCCGCCCCAGAAGTTCAAGCCCGTCACTCCCGCGACGCAGAAGGTCGGCGAAAACGTCGTAAAGTTCCTCAAGGACGAGATCGCCGCCGGACGGCTCCCCGCAGATCCCGGCCCGATACAGTCCGGCGTCGGCTCCGTCGGCAACGCTGTTCTGAGCGTTCTGTCTGCATCCGGCTTCAAGGGACTCACGATGTACACCGAGGTCATGCAGGACGCGGCCTTCTCGCTCATCGACCAGGGCGTTATTGACTTTGTCTCCGCAAGCTCCATCGCGCTTGCCGCCGACAGCCGCGAACGCTTCTTCAAGAATATCGACCAGTACCGCGACAAGATGGTCATCCGCCCGCAGGAGATATCCAACCATCCGGAGGTCATCCGCCGTCTCGGCATCATCGCGCTGAACACGCCCGTCGAGGTCGATATCTACGGCAACGTAAACTCCACGCACCAGATGGGCAGCAAGATGCTCAACGGCATCGGCGGCAGCGGCGACTTCGCCCGCAACGCCCGCATCAGCATCTTCGCCACCGAATCCACCGCAAAAGACGGCTTGATATCCTGCATCGTGCCCATGGTTTCCCACGTTGACCAGACAGAGCACGATGTGGCCGTCATTATAACCGAGCAGGGTATTGCCGACCTGCGCTGGAAGACTCCGAAGGAGCGCGCCGAGCTGCTTATCGAGAACTGCGCTCATCCGGATTACCGCCCGATGCTGCGCGAGTATTACGAGCACGCTCTGGCGACTTCCGCAGGCAAGCACACCCCGCACGATCTCACCAAAGCGCTTTCCTGGCACCAGCGTTATCTTGAAACCGGCACAATGAAAGAATAAAAAATTAAAAAGGAGAGAGAAAACATGAGCGATAATGTTGTACTTTATTGCGAAAACCTTCCTACCGAGGGTATGGAGACCCTCATTGCAGAGCTTTGCCCGCCTGAGCTCGACCTGCGCTTCCTCTACCCTGTCAAGAACGGCAAGAAGGGCGACTTCGAGGATGCGGATTACATTCTCGCCTCCATCCATAAGATCGGCAAGGACGAGATGGACAGAGCAAAGAACCTGAAGCTCATCCATGTCCCCGCAACCGGGTACAACCATGTTGACCTCGAGTATGCAAAGCAGAAGGGCATCCCCGTCTGCAACTCCAACGGCGAGAACGCCACCACCACCGCAGAGTTCACCATCGCACTGATGCTGGCCTGCATGCGCCGCCTCTCCATGATCGACCGCCGCTGCAAGCAGGGCGAGTGGCACAGCTGGACCTGGCGTCACGACTCCTACGAGCTGCGCGACAAGGTCATCGGCGTCGTCGGCGGCGGCAATATCGGCCGCATGGTTCTCCAGCGCCTTCAGGGCTGGGAGTGCAAGGACTTCCTGTACTACGATCCGTACCCGATGCCCAAGGAGCTTGAAGAGAAGCTGCACTGCAGACGCGTTGATCTCGAGACTCTGCTGCGCGAGTCCGACGTCGTCTCCCTGCACTGCCCGCTGACCAAGGATACCCGCGGTCTTATCGGCGAGGAGCAGTTCAACATGATGAAGCCCAACGCCATCATCGTCAATGAGGCGCGCGGCGCTGTCATCGATGACAAGGCTCTGGTCAAGGCTCTCGAAGAGGGCAAGATTTGGGGTGCCGCGATTGACACCTGGGAGAAGGAGCCTCTCGATCCCAACGACCCGCTGGTCAAGATGGAGAAGGTCATCACTACCTCTCACCTCGGCGCTGCAACCCGCGAGACCGTCGTCCGCTGCTTCGGCGTAGGATATGACAATATCATGCGCATGAGACGCGGCGAAGAGCTGCGCAACCGCATCGTCTGATACGGCAATAAAAGCGCGGAGGAATTCCCTCCGCGCTTTCATCTGGAATATTTGGAACGCCAAAGCGTCCGCTGTTTTCAGCGGACGCTTTGGCGTTTATTTCGATTTAGTCAGCAGACACACGGATTCATTTTGTGTATCATTGTCCAAACTTAGGGTAAACTCTTTTTCTATAATCGGCAACTTAAATTCTATGGATTTCAGCCATTGTCCATTCTCTTTACGTTCTTCGTAAATCTGCACATTATCCACTAACTGTGACAGGAACTCTCGTTTCTCAGCTTCGTTCATTTGGGCATACAGCTTATCAAAGATATGAAGCGTTTATTTTGATATTCCTATTTAAGGACAAAACTTTCTTTTGACTTCATTGCCCTGCTAAACTCATCAAACTCCACATATTGTAAAGCTATCCCCGCCTCATCTGCAAATTGACATATTGCGTAAATAGCCTGGTCATAATTTTCTCCTGTCTCCAGGTTATATTCAAAAGTATCAATAAATCGATCAAACATTTTTCTCTGACGTTCTTCACATCGAGCAACATGCTTTTTGAACTCTTCATGATACTCATCCATTTCACGTGCTGACTCTAAAAGAATAGCTGTCATTCTGTCATACTCGGCAGCATTTAAATTTGCATTCTTTATAATCTCACGTGTACACGTAACTACATAACTTGCAGTAGTATATACAACCATCGGAAGAATTGGATTTACCGCAGACCCCATAATAGTTCCAACTGCCTTGGTAAAATATATGGTAGTCGCAGCTTTGGCAGTTGTATCCACTAACTGCTCTTTAAGTTGCTGCTCATCAATTTCACCACGCGCATATGAATAAAGTGCCACTCCTCCATCAATAATTCCACCTGCCATAACTGTCGCAGCAACTGAATCACTAAGTAAAGCACTTCCAGCTTTTATTCCTTTATATCTAATTGCAGTACTTACAATGCCAGTTGCGCCACCTCTTGCTGCTCCCTTTATTGCATCTGCTCCAACATCATGTAATGCAGCATCCAGTTCTTTCTTGTCCTGAAATACTTCGAACATATTTGTAACCCCAGATACTATTCCTGTTGTTACAAAACTGGCCTTAGCCATATTGACTGCTGTACACTTCATTTCAACTTTGACTGCTTTTCTTTCAAATGCTTTTGCATACTTTTCCGGCGTTTCATATGCCATCTGAACTTCTTCAAAAGTAGTTCCACCAGATGTTGCATCACCATAATGTAATTCATCTGTCAGATGCTCATGAACATCCCTAAAATCACCTGCATGTATATCCTGCGACTCTGCTCTATTCTTTGCAAGTTTTTTTGCTTCTTTTAGCATAGAACCATCCGCATTGTAATGCTCATCTTTACGTATGAGTCTATCCATACCATTGTATTTTCCCCAATGGTCTCTCTGACCTCCAGCCTGATCAAATACACTGTTAGCAGCACTTCTCTCAATTCCTTTACAGCTTACAGACTTTACAAATTTAGCCTGAACTTCTTTTTGTACACGACCTCCATCTTTAATTAATATGTCTGCCGCCGCGCCCTGATTATAAACATCGGTAACAACAGCTTTTGCTGACATTCCCTTACTTGCAGCGTCCGCATTAAACTTTGCTGCTTCTATATGTATCTTCTTAGCTTCAGCAAGCTTTTCTTTTCCTTTTGCTCCAGCAATTACCGCTGCTACGGCTACAATAGGGGCTACAACAACCCCAGCAAGTATTAATTTACCGCCTGCCATACCTAATCCACCTGCTGCCTTAGCACCACCACCAAACCAAGCTAATGTAGCGTTTGTTTTCGCAGCACCAGAAAGAGCTGCTATAGCTGTTCCTGTTGATGCTGTACCAAACATCATTGCTCCACCATAAGAGGCAATACCAACCAATGCACCTGTTCCTAAAGCAGCAAAACCTGCTTTAGCAACTTCATTAGCAGTCATTGATGCATTCTGAATGTTCATAAGCATCTGCTTAGGCTCTTCGTCAGAACCAATAAAATCCATATTAGAATCAATTCTTCTATCCATTTCCACATTCTTAAATGTACCGAATGCAGTCACAAAAGAATCCATTCCTTCCGTCCAAGCATTAACTTTGACTTTTCCAAGATTCTCCAAACGCTTAGTTGTCTGTTTCTTCTGTGACTCAAACTTATTTTTTGCGTTATCATACATAGATTGTGCCTCATTTAATAAGCTTTCAATCTCTTCTTTATGAGTAATTGGTTCCAACAATCCCATAGCACCTACCACCTTATCTATAACGTAAACAACTTAATCTAAATCAAATATTTTCTTTATAAGTTTATCAATTTCCTGTGCATCAAGACTTCCATCATCTCCATCACAGGTAATAATAAGATTTTTGCCTTCAATTATTCTATGCTCTGCATAATAAGATTTCTTCTTTTCCCAACGCATCATATTTTCAGAGTCTGTTTGCATTCCTACATGCTCCAAATATCAGAAAATATCAGCATTGCCAGGACTATAAGCAATAAAGTCTAGCCTAAATTTCTTATCCCACACAGTTACTTCCGGTTCATAATCATTTCATAATAGCTTTTTCTTATAAGCAAAATCATCCTATAATTCACTTGGAACCATCTGAAAATACTTCAATGCCGCCTCGATTGCTGTTGCCTTCTCCTTTGGACACTTGGGCTGTCTGACATCATCTGACTTTACTTTGTTGTAATTCTCACGCTCTATGATTCCATACTTAGCTTTCACCTGTGCAATATACAGATTAGACACCTTCATCCCATCATTATGTTCTGCCACATATTTCTTAATTTCCTCATAAGTAGCCTTACTCTCCGCAGAGGTAATATCTAACTCGTCCATATCCAGTCGCACATTCACATGATGCTTCGCTTCATGAAGTTTGGACAAAAGACAAACCGTCTCAACGGTATTACCTCTTTCCCACAAAACTTTCCTTACTTCCTTACCGTCACGATATATCGGAAAATTGAACTCTATTGATTTCAACGGCATTTCCGACTCTCCGTTTGGGTATATTTGAATTTCTTTTATGAGATAAGAAATAACGCTTTTCTTTTCTTCATCACTCATTATAGCATAGAGCTTTCCAAAATTCTTCATTATTTTGTAAACATTCTCCAGAGTAATGGCTTCCATCTCAATAGAACTTCTTCGTAATTTTGCATCTTCAATTCGTTCCTCCAACTCAACAATCGTATCGTACAGCCCATCAAGTCTTAATGTCATATCGTGGATTTTTCTCTCACGATAACGGGCATCAGCAGGAAGATTATCAATCTCCCGTTCCAGACGAGCTTTATTCAAATCAACCTCCTTCAGCTTACTTTCATAATTTGCAATTTCCTTATCAACATTACTTGTATCTGTCTGTATTCCAATTCTGCTTTTTATCTCTCTGGCAAAGTACTTGTCACTTACCAACTCTTTGACTGCTTCAATAACAAGCGGCTCAATATCTGTTTTTCTCAAAGAAGCCTTATAATCACAATGATGTCCTCGCTCCTGCTTATTTCTCCCACATATATAATAATAGACTTCCTTATATGTACCGTCCTTATTTGTCCAAGCGTGTTTGTTAGTATACATTGAGCTTCCACACATAGGACATTTCAATACACCTGTCAAAAGATGCGACCTATCTTTGCCAACCTTTGACGGTTGCTTAATTCCCGTGGCGATACGCTTTGCACGAACCTTTTCCCATAATTCCTCGCTGACAATACCCTCGTGCTGTCCTTCCTCTAAAATATAATCATCGGTGTGAACCTGTTTATACTCGTTTTTAGTTCCTTTTACTTTCTCCCTTGTTCTTCTTCCGTAAGCAATTTTACCACAATAAACAGGATTATCTAATATCTGCCGTATAAGATGGCTGCTCCAAGTTTCCAATTTCCCATTCTGGCGTGGTATCTTTTTAATTCCTTGAAGATTAAGATATTTCGCCACTCCGCCAAGTCCAATATCAGAATTACCAAACTTCTCAAAGATAATGCGAATAGCTTTCGCTTCCGTTTCTTCTATTAAAAGCTGATTATTTTCAAGATAATATCCGTAAGGAGCAAAGCCACCATTCCAACCGCCCTGTCTGGCTTTTTCCCTGCGTCCATTCATTGTCTGCTCTATAATATTTTCTCTCTCAATTTCTGCAACAGCAGAAAGAACAGATATTAAAAGCTTTCCGCTTGTCTGTGATGAATCAATTCCTTCTTCAATACAAATAAGGTTTATGCCATAAGACTGAACGAACTCCAATGAATTTAAGATGTCTGCTGCATTTCTTCCGAAGCGTGACAACTTATATACTAAAATATAATCTATCTCTAATCCGTTTTTTATATCAGACAGCATTTTCTTAAATGCAGGTCGCCCCTCAATAGATTTTCCTGACTTTCCTGCGTCCTCATATACACCTACAATCTCCATTTCCTCTCTGTCTGCAAATCGTTTCAAACTATTTTTCTGACCTTCAAGGCTATATCCATCAACCTGCATTTCTGTACTTACTCTTGGATATAAAACACATTTCTTTCCCTCTCTGTTCATTCTGTTACCTCCGATAGTTTAGAAAAATGTGATATGTAAGGTTGCGTAAGATTACGCAACACAATCTAAATCTTGCAGAACTGATTTTCCGTATTTTTCAACTATCTGCACCATAGCACTGATAAAAGCGTCAAAGTTTTCCTTTTCATCAGCTACAATGTCAGGCTGCTGTTCTGCATTCTCTATTATTTTTACATTTTCCATCTGAATACCTCCGCAAGAGCAAAGCGGCTGTTCACTCTAAATTATAGAGATACAGTCGCCCTTTGGCGAATGTGCAAATCCACCCACACATTCACATTTACACATTTTTATCAATTCTTTTTTCAAGCGAAACGCTGATAGCCAGAGCTTTATCAACAGCAACAAGAAAACGCCCATCAAGGGTTCCTAAATACTCTTGCAGGCGTTGTTTATCAATGGTACGAATTTGCTCCAATAAGATAATGGAATCTTTATCAAGTCCATTGACATTGTGTACGATAGTGTGTGTCGGTAGTTTTTTCTTTGTTCCAATCTGTCCTGTAATCGCCGCTACAATGACCGTAGGGCTGTGCTTATTCCCTGTATCATTAGAAATGATAAGTACAGGTCGTGTACCGCCCTGCTCCGAGCCGATGACGGGGTTTAAATTTGCGTAGTAGATGTCGCCACGCTTAATGATTCTATCCATAGTGTTTGACCTCCCATTTGGATTTAGGCAGGAGCATCCTGCCTATGTAACAGCCAAACACAAGGAAGTATTTAAGGTCGGAGCATTGAGTATGTTTTCCCTCTTGCTTTCCATTGCTTGATAGAAATCTGCTCCGTTTGATAAACTTCTTCATTTTGATAGCCTGTGCAAGTGACGGGGTAGCGTCGCTGTACTCCATCGCTTCAAGCAGAGTGTATTGCTGCTCTTCGGGCAGATAAGAGATTTCCACCGCAGGACGAAAAGCAATCTGCCTGTCATCGACCATTTGCAGAATTTCGGGAACAAGCTCGGTAAGGCGGATATAGCGGCGTATCTGGTCTTTGCTTTCTCCTACAAGTTCGCCCAATTCTTCATCGGAACGACCTTTCGGTAAATTAGTCGCCAATGGCGACGCATTTTCTTTCGGGGGTCTGCCTGCTTGCCGCTTCATTGCTTCAAGCCGCATTTTATAGGCAAAGGCTTTCTCACTCGGTAGAATCGTTGACCTCTGCAAGTTGCTCTCCACCATTACAATAATGGCTTCATCACGGCTTAAATCCTTAACCTCGCATTTCAGCGTTTCCAATCCTGCAAGCTCACACGCCTTTTTCCGCCTGTGTCCGCTGATAAGCTCATACCGTCCGTCCTCTTTGAGCCGAACAGTCGCAGGGGTCATTACACCATTTCGTTTAATACTATCGACAAGCTGCTCCATATCCTCGTCTATGAAAACCTTAAACGGGTGGTCTGGGAACTCGTCAATTTCTGAAATGGGAATATCCCTTATCTTACTGAGCTTCGCTTCTTCACGGCTCTGGTCTGTTTCAAACAGGTCATCGTAAGCGGTCAGCTCGATTTTTGTTTCTTTGCTTCTCGCCAATGTCTGCCACCTCCTTTCCGAACTGCTCATAAGCTGCGGCAACCTTTCCGTTTTTGTCATAAGCGAAAATGCTTTTTCCCTCTGCCGTGGCTTCAACTGCACGGATGGAGTGCGGTATCTGGGCATCAAAGACTTTGATGTTCTGACCGTATACACTCTTTACCAATGCAGTCACTTCCTTAGAAATGTTGGTGCGTGGCATTACCATCGTCATTAAGATACCGTCAATCCGCAGGTGGGGGTTGATTTGCCGCCTGACTTTTGACACGGAGCGTAGCAACAGCTCCAGACCTTTCGCTGAAAGATAATGCGGCTGCGTGGGGATAATCACGCTATCAGCCGCCGCTAATGCGTTGATTGTCAACATCCCCAAGCTCGGCATACAGTCGATAAGCACATAATCATAATTCTTTTTAACCTCGCTCATACAGGTCTTTAGAACACGCTCACGGCTAATAGCGTTAATAAGCCTTACTTCCAGACCAGACAGCTCAATGTTAGAGGGTAACAAGTCAACGCCCTCACCGTGGTGCAGGATACCGTTCTGAACATCTATGGGATTATCGTCAATGATGTCCTGCATAATGGTGGCAAGGGAGATGGGTAAATCGTCTGGTCGTGGATAGCCAAGCGACATTGTAAGGTTAGCCTGTGCATCCGCATCGACAAGCAGAACTTTCTTTCCCTGCTGTGCCAAGCTCACGCCCAGATTGACCGCCGTTGTTGTCTTGCCGACACCGCCTTTCTGATTGGTCAGAGCAATTACTTTGCAATTTGACATTTGTGCGTCCTCCTTTCGCATAGATTTAGCCGCTTTGTCAAGGCGGCTATGTAAGAGTAGCAGAGAAAGCAGAACGCAAAAAAACCGCCTACTCTTAGTAAGTTAAGAATAAGCGGCTCAGATGATTTGTACTTTATACATATTCAATTCTCAGCTTCTTGACAGGTGCGTTTGCGACCTTAAATATAAGTTCGTCAACGCAGTCTGCATATCTGCCTTGCTGTATAAGCTGATTTTTCAGCTCTACAAGGCTATGTAATAAGGTTGTCTTTTGGCGACTATCCAGATATATGTGATATGTTTGCTCTCTCATAAACAGCACCTCCGTTTCTGGTTTCATTATATATAGAAGCCCAAAACTGTTCAAAGGTGCAAATTTGAGCGAAAAAAAATAAGCGTACCACTATTTCTAATGATACGCTTATCCGTTTAGATTACCTCAAAATACTTCAAAGCATCTTTGATTGCTTCTACTTTTTCCGCTGTTGGATGTTTTCTCGGATTTTTTAATTCCTCTACCGCATTTGGAGCATCATACATCGGCAAACCTAAATCTCTCTTAACCTCTGCGATAT
>OLRQ01001507.1_pt1 | contig 17560 bp, 10 predicted proteins | sample 1671971 | NCBI WGS metagenome assembly OLRQ01 (sample SAMEA3136631, study PRJEB25190) | human gut metagenome | biome: human gut; feature: human-associated habitat; material: faeces | place: Austria | collected 2013 | reverse complement strand
GGTCGCGCGCGACGCCGCGGGCCGAGGGCCTCCTCTTGCCGAGCTCCCGCTCGACGGAGGCCTGCTCCGACCTCGTGAGCCTGAAGTAGCGCTTCTGCTTCCTCTCTGCCATGATCCTTGCCCCTACGCGGCCGCCCCCTTCGGGCCCGCCCTCGGACAAGGATTCTCGGACTCAACCGTACGCGTTCGGCTAACTTCAAGAGAAAAGGCATAGTGTTCAGTTCAACTTGCTAATCAACTGATAGGGATTACGCGATCCTTGTTCGTGCAGTCTCGTGGTCAGTTATTGTGCAGATGGGCATGCTTGCATATAATCAAAATGTTTTGCGCATCTACGTTTGGATCAATATTGCTATTTTGTGTGCTTTGCTGTGCTCGTCTTTGATAAAGAGCGATTCGAAAGTTAGCTCGACATCAGCGAAATGGGTTCTGAACAACAATATTGGTAGAAAACCACGATGATCAATTCGCTATCAGGCAAAATACCAGAGTGGCCATTTCTTTGACAACCAAAACCCCTGTTCAAGTCTAAATCTTGGCATAACGGCCTACGCCCTGGACAGGGCGATTTTTCGCAGGTTTGGTTGTCGGCGCCTTTAGGGCGCGCCTGGGCCATGCACACCGGCTTATCTTCGCGCAGCAGCGCAGCTTTGCTCAAGAGCCTCACTTCCCGGTCTGTAAGAGTGGTTTGTCGGCGCCCTGGATCCTCGAACTTCACGCCGTTGGGTTTCATACCTCGTCCGATGTGCGCATATATCCCGGCATGAGCAGACGGCGCCTTCTCATGCGCTTGAATGTCTTGAACCCGTAGCCCATCCGCCTCATCGCCTTGATGGAGTTGTCGAGGCCTTCTGCCGTGGCGTTGGCCTTATTGAGCCTGCAGCCGTTCAGCGCGCCTTCGCTGTCGCGCTTGAGCGTCTTGGCAGCCCGCTTCATCTCGAAGACGCCGCTTCGCTGCGCAAGGGAAATCCATCTGGAAAGCGAGTTACGCTTGTCTGTGCACCACGGCATGTCCGGCCAGTCGCGGAGCAGATGCATGAGCTCGTGGGCGCGCTTGGGGTCGGGATCGGCTTCGAGCAGGCGCGCGACCTTGGTGGTGCGTGCTTCTCGGGGCTTGAGGTGAGAAAGATCGACTATCCCTTCTTCGGTCAAATCGGGCGTGGACATGAGCTTGGGCAGGATCTCAACCGGATATCCGGTGTCGCCGTCGGCCACGGCGACGGCCATCTTGCCCTCGTCGGCGTCGGCCTTGAACTCTTCGATGCAGAGTGCTCAGGCAAGTAGCTCGCATCAAGCACCGCCTGATCGAGCACGCAGTTCACCATATGTGGGCTCGGGTTGTTCTTCTCACTCGTCGCCTTAACCGGCTTCTTGTCCATAAGGCCGGCCGAGATCGCATCCTGCACATCGACGCTCATGTGGATCGATGCCATGCCGACCATCTCATGGCGCTCATTCCAAGATTTCTTGCACTTCGTGCACTGCATGCGCGTGACCTCGATCATGAGCATGAGCGGGCAGTTGTGGGCAGGTGTGTGCCAGTCTTTTCTCTGGCGGCGTCCTTTGACGTGGGCGTGGCCGCTGCGTGCCGGGCACTCCCTTTCGCGCGCCTCGCGCCCCAAATAGGCCACATCGCAGTCTCCCTGCCTGCCGAGCTTGACCACCTTGTAGTCTTGGGAGATCCCCAGCACTTCGTTGATCTTAAGTGCGCGCGTACTTACCATGGCTGCCGCCCCCTCAAGATAAGCTGGCGGCAGAACGCCCGCAGATGCCGGGACATCCCGTGATGGGAACATGTCCGATCGCATCCCAGGGGGATATGAAGTCGCCCGGGCAAAAGAGCGCGTCGCATACGTGCGCGAGCTGCTCAAGCGCCTCGAGGTCATCTTCGCTTAACACTTCGAACCTGAACGCCCGCTCGACGAGTGCGGCGTCAGTTGCGGGCAGAAAGCCCTTTCCCTTGATGTCATCCTGTGCTCCATGGCATTGCTCCGATCTACCGCGGACGCGGGTTGCCATAGGGCGGCGAGGGGAGTGTCGTCTCCCCTCGCCGCCTGCCTTACCGGCGCGCGGGCACGCCCGTGCCCGCAGCGATCAAGGTGTTTTCACGCGCCGATCGCATCAATTGTAGGACAGGTGCATACCACCCAACAATATTTGAAGGCTGGGAATGTTTTCCAGAACTGGAGGGAAAGATGGGGGAGGCGGCCTAAATGCCCGAAATCGAAACAGTCCCCCAAGCTATTAGGAAGAGCCCGAACAAACGTGCATTCTCGGAGATCACGTCGACTCTCGATACGATTCCGATGACTTCTTTGAGCATAACCGCTAGTCATCATCAACTATGTCCCTCAACTTTTCCTTACGCTTTGCGAATGCTGCTAAGGCGGCGGATTCAAGCTCTGTGCTCGACTTAGGGCGGAGCTCTCTCGCGTCCTGAGCATCACGGCACCCTAGACGCGTTCAAGCTCCTCCTCAAGGTGCGTGTAGCCATCCAGAATGGCTTTCACGTCCTCGTCAGAAAGCGGTCATGCAGCAGCTTTGGAGGGCGCTGCGCTTTTCGATATTTTCAATCCCGGCTCCGCATGTGGAGCCGGGATTGATTAGCTTGCACTTTCGCGCGAAGGCGCCCGAGCAAGGCGGGGCGTTGAGCCGGTCGAGAGTCTCTGCCGGCTCCTTGGGCGCAATGCCGTGGAGGGGCCTGTTTGGTGACGATTGAAGGATAGAGCAATGACCCGGGTAAATACGTGGCAAATCATTTGCCTATTTGATGGTTGAGCAGTACCATCTGGTCCGTCTAAGCTTTGGCGGATGCTATATTCGGTTGATATTTATTATCTCATCAACCATGGCGAGAACCTCCCGAATCTCCGAAGTAAGCGTTTTTTCGCTGATATCTATAGCTGGTTGGAACACGTTAACATTCCATTCGTAATGACTAAAACTATTAAGTAGTGTCTTTTTGGATAGCATTTTTCGGTGCCAACGCTTTTCGTTTCCGTTTTCGCCGTCTCGCAAGCAGGCTCTAATGTAGTTGTATAGTTTTGGTCTTGAAGGCAGCGATGCGTCTGGACAGTAGCTTAATAAGGCGTGTTCTACCTTTAGCCTTAAAAGATAGAATACGTAGTTGTGAACGAGCGTTCGATTCAGGAGAGGATAAAGGTCTTCGTCAACAATAGTCTCCGGAAGGGTTTCGAGGTTTTTTGCTGCTAAGTCAGAGGGAAGCACGGCTGTATCGCCGATCAAATCGGCTTCGAATACCTCATTAAACAGGGGCGTTATCTCGACTGGCAATGTGTCTTGATGTTTGCAGTGCATCAGCGCGCAGCATTGTTCGTAAGCCTCGCTTTTTCCTGTCAAATTGGCCCATGAGCGAATATAGGGAATCAAAGAGATGAGAAAAGCTTCATTGTCTTTAATTCCCAGCGACCCATGATCGAGCAGGAGCTTCGGCAGATTGTTTGCATAAAGAAGAAGACGCATCTCGTTTCGATTTACCGGCTCGAAACCGTTCAGTCCGCCTTCCGAAGCTGCGAGCATATACAAGTTGAAACAGTCTTGATGTTGTTCGTGCAGGAGTCTCACGAGTTCGAGATTGTGGGTAAGAACAATGACCTTTTTGTCCTTGAGCATATCCAGAATGAGGTATGCGATACGGTTCTTATAGATGGAATCGAAGCTAGAAACGGGATCATCAATCACTATACAGTGGGCATTTGATCTCTTTGCCCTCGTCAGATCTAGTAAAAGCGAGAGGAAGTTCTTTTCTCCGGTGCTGAGCGGGAACTCCTGCGGATGACTTGGAAGCTCGGAAGAGGAAAGCTCGATCTTGAGATTATTCCCTGAAGTAACTTGAATGTCAAGTGTTTTGCCGAGATAGCTTGAAGCTACCTCACTCATGAGCTCAATATCCTCCCATGCGTTGTCAAAGCCTACTTTGTTGCGTATTTCTTTATATTCCTTCCACACTGCCACACAACCGCTTTCCCGAATCGTTTTCGCTAAGGTGTATTTTGCGAACTGAGCCGCTTCTCGGATGTCATTCTGGATGTTCTCGAGTTCTCTCTCTAGAGGATCTGCATCGCCGTTTTCGAGGAAGCGCGTGTATGCCTTAAATAGATTTGGATTAGTTTGAGAGAGGGCTCCAATTATCTTTTGTTGCTTAGCGTTAAGCGTTTCGGTTATGTTTCCAATTTTTTGTTGAAGACTCCGATAAGCATCGCTCCATCCGCTCCATTTTGCTCCGCATGTCGGGCAATCTTGCATATCGGGTTGGAATTGAAGGAGCAGTTCCGCCTCTTTCTCATACAGTGGCAGGGTGCCGGCTTCTGCGACCCTTTCAGGGGTTGCGGAGTCATTTTTTGCAGCAATGGTTTTATATGCGCCTCCTCCTTCTTTGTCGGCTAAACAATCGCGCGAGCTATGCCCTTTAATACGGCCAACGCCCTCGAAGGGATTGCTGGCATGCCATTCGGAGCAAGCTCGATCCATGAAGTCGAAGAGTTTTTCGCGGGTGGTTGAATTGCCGAAAACGAGGTCGATTGCCTCAACGAGATCGGGATCGGCCTCCTTGAGTTTTGCGGCAAGCGTGTTGCCTTTGACCGTTAAGCCGACCTTTGCGAATTCCGACTTCAAAGCTTTTTTCATAGCTTGGAATTTGTCGGTGAGCAGATCGTCTAACTCCAGCTCCCTCGCAACATCGTCTCCCAAAAGAAGAGCGCGGCCCCCTGGCAACTCGGCTACATTTCGACCTTCTTGATCTTTGATCAGGTAGAATTCTTTATTCCCGTTTAACGAAGAGAATTGAGAGACAGAAAAAACGCCTTCGCAATGCATCGATGAGTCGGGAGTGCCGCAGAGCGCGTGAGCAATTGTCGATTTGCCGCACCCATTCGGGGCGTAAATGACGGCGTTGCCTTGTTGGGAAAACTCTACGACATTTAATTCACTTAGATGAGTGAATTCGCTTGGGAGTCTTCCGGGGGCTGTTATTGAGCTAATTATCAATTCGTCGGGTTTCATACGTCGCGCCTCTCTTCGTGGTCGGACATTGGGTCCTTTGTCTCGTGTATGGTTTTGCCGGAACGCGGGCATATCTGCGCCATCACAGCATAACCTCCTGCTCGATGGTCACGTGGTGCTTCAGTAGGGCCTCTATAGTCTCGGCGAACTGCGCGTACTCCGGCTGATCCAACAGCGCTTCGAGCTGCTGGAAGTACTCGTCGCTCCGCGACAGTCCGTTTTTGCAATAACGCTCGACGTCGCTAGCCGCCATGCGCATGGGCTGGAGGCGGGGAATGACGGTCGCAAGCAGGTGGAACATCCTCATCCCGCCCAAATCGATGTCGGCCCAGAAGCGGAATTGCGTTTCCGGTTCCGCATGCTCGGTCATCATCCTGAAGAACCTTCTCTTGCGGGGGCTGGAGAACCCGCCGTGGTAGACGACGACCTCGTCCGGGTCGCGCCGGGCGTTTTTGTACGCGTCGTAGTTCGCAAGGTTCTCGATGAGCGTCACCTGACGAACCCCCGGCAGCCTGATAGCCAGGTCGTCAGTGAGCGCATCGCTTGAAAACGCCGCGCCCCCACTGCCGAAGAAGGAGAAGTCGCAGATCCCCTGTGCGCTCTCCATGACGACCCTGCCGGAGAACTCGTATACCTCATGGTTCGTGTAAATCCCCAGAAACGCCAGCAAGTCGGAGCGGCTCATGGACTCCTCGGCATCGGCATCCATGAGCTCGGTGCAGTAATGCTGTGCCACGTATAAAAAATCGTTGCGGACAGTGCGCTCGAAGCGCTTCGAGTCGTTGAAGCACTCGATGCTGAATGCCCGCTGGGCAACGTCGTCGCCGCCCAGACCGTCGTAGACTATGAGTGCGCGCAGAAGCTCCTCCATCGAAGCTTCTCCCTTTTTGCAGAGAGCCGTAAGCTTTCCCTTGCCGAGCTGTGCTGCCTGATCATCCAGAAAGGCGATGATCCAGGGCTTCTTGCATGACCTCCGGGCTTCCTCCAACCGCAGCTTGCAATACTCCAGCTGCTCTGCCAAGGACTTCCTTCCCAACGCCGCGTAGGCGTCCTCGACGCGATCGAGGTCGAGCCAGATGCGTTGCAGAATCTGCCCCTCCTGCCCCTTTGCCCACTCGTAGTGCGCATACCCGCATGCAGTCAGCGCAAGCGCCGCCTCGTTGTAGGCGTCCTTGGCAGAGGCATCCTCGTAGCGGTAGATCAGACGCTTCTCGGTCATGCAGTTGATCATGACGCGCCGCGTCCCCGCGCCGGGCGAGAGCGCATGGCTGCTGTGCTCGTATTTGTCCAGGAGCGCATCGAGCATGCGTGCCGCAAAGGATTCTTCCAAGAAAGGTTCTTTGTGGCACGGCGCGAGGCTCCTATCAGGTGCGGCCTTCGTCATCAGTGCGTCCCGCCTTCCGTTGCGGCCGCCTCGATCGGTTCCGAGTGGCTTTTCCTGCTCGTGTAGATCTGCATGCGATACGAGTCCTTCAGAACCAGCAGCGTTCGGTCCACCTCAGGCGATATGTCGGGAATCTTGTCGGGCGGCGTGCAGATGATCGCCTGCAGGCCCATGTGACGCAGAAGGTGGATGCTCTTGACGATGCGCTCGGTGTCCATCTTGCTGAACGCCTCGTCGAACACGACCAATCGCATGGTGTTGCCCACGGCAGTGGGGTCGTTCACGTGGTAGAGCTGGGCGAACGATGCGAGCACGGCAATGTAGAACGGGGTTTGCACCTCGCCGCCCGACTTCTTGCTCAGCTCCCTCGAAAGCAGCTGCTTCTTGCCCTCGCGGTCGGTCGTCTCCAGGTCGAAGCGCAGGTACGTTCTGAAGTCCGTGAAGCGCGCGATGTTCCTCGCCAGCTCGCTTTGCCTGCGCGCGTTCAACGCCTCGTCGTCCGAGACCACGATCATGTTGAAAAGCGATTCGACCAGCTCGCCGTAACGATCCATGAACGCAGTGGCGAACAGGCCATCCTCGTTGTCCATCAGCAAAGGGTCCATGATCATGTCGTAGTACTCGGCGTAATCAGGGCTCCGCTCTACGAGGAAGCGGTAGCTGTCGTCTCCGAACTCCATCTGCTTGAGCGCTTTGTTGAGGGTTTGCACGGTGCTCTGGATCTTTTCGATATTCGACTTCAGCTTGGATAGGAAGTCGTTTCTGAACTGCTCTATGGCGCTCGCGTGCGCCTCCTTTATCTTGGCACGGTACTTGGGCAGGTCGCTGTTCTGCAACTGCGACAGGTAATCATCGAACTCCTTGTTGTCGCGCGCGTTCGGGTTGAACGAGCAGGGCTGGAACTCGTGAATGTATCCTTCGCGCAGCTGCAAGAGGCTTTCACGCGCCCTCTGCTGCGCCGTGCGCGTCTGCCCGAGGGCCGGGCCGAAGCGCTTTGCGATCTCGAGTGGATCGGACTCCTTCGCAAGCTCGGATAAGAAGCGCGGCTCTCCCGTCTGCGATCGGTAGTCGTCGTCGAACAAGCTTTCCAGTTCGCCGGTCAGCTCGTCGAGGCGCTTTTGCCCCTCCGGCAGCTCTTTCTCCTCGATGGCGCGCACGCGGCCTCTCAGCTCTCCCTGACCGGCTACGATTTCGTCTTGCGCCTTGCGGTTATCGCCCTGCTCCTCTTCCACTTCGGCTATCCGGGTATCGAGCTTCTCCAGATACGAGAAGTCCATCCTCCCCATTTCCTCGTCGATGGCCCGCACGCGCTTGCCGTTTTCGCAGTACCGCCCGTACCTCTCTATGTCTTCCTGGGCTCCTTGCGCAAGGTAGCGCTCGGAGAGCACGAACCCGTACTCCGCTTGCCGCTTCAACGGGGCTTCACAGGAAAGGTATCCTTCGATTTCGCGCTGGCGCTCCTCCTGCTCCTCTTCCAAGGCTGCCTTGCGAAGCTCGACCGCGCGCTTTCCCACGTACGCATCGTCCATCTGCTCGCGAGAGAGGGCGCGAAGCACGTAGCCCTGGTAGAGCATTCCCTCGGCGGTGAGCGCGACCTGATGCGAGCGCAGCTCCTCTACCCGGTTGCAGCAGACAACACCGCCGAGCAGGTAGTCGACATAGCTGCGGGCCAGCTCGTTTTCGGTGCTCACTTGCGCGGCAAGGCTGTCGGGCCGATGCCCGCTCCGCTCGCGCTTGCGCAGCTTTTTTATATCCACCAGGCCATATCCCTTGGTGCCTTTCGCTTTCTTGTAGGCGTGGAACAGGCGTTGCGCTTCTTTGTAGCGCTCGGGATCCACGAGCAGGTAGAACTTCCTTCGTCCCAGATACCCCTCGACCGCTCCCTGCCATAGCTCGTTCGGCACCTCGATGACGTCGGCAAGGACGGGCACCTCTTCGCCAAGCTCTTCTTCCAGGTGGCTCTTAAGGTTTACGAGTGCTGCCGGATAGTCTTTTATGCCGGCTCCGAGCTTCTTGAGCGTCGCGTCGGCTTCCTGCACGTCGAGCCGCGCCCTCTCCAGATTCGCCTCGAGGGTATGGTATGCCTTCTGGCATGCAGAGCGGTAGTCCGCAAGGGGAGCTAGCAGCGAGGCGAAGGCTGTCTGCGACATGGCAAAGCTTTGCAAGGCGAACTTCTCGAAAGGCGCCAATGCGGCCAAGGCCGCTTGGGAGCTGTCTCGGGCGGCGGTGAGCCAATCGTAGGTGGCGGTATCGCGCAGCCAGGCGTCGAAGCCTTGCAGCATGAGAACCTCCTGCGCGATGTTGGATGCGGCGCGCTCAAGATGCTGGCGGTCTTCGCGAATGCGCTCTTCCAGCCGCTCTGCTTCTTCCACAAGGCGCTGCCGCTGTCGGCCCTCGTCGCTGGTCGCTTTGTCGTTTTGCAGGCGGAGGTACTCTGCCCTGAGGCGGTCTTCGATATCGACGAGTTGCTCCCGACTGCTCTCCAGCTCGGCGATTCGGGCTTGCGCATTCTCTTTCTCGTTCCGCAAAGCAGACAGGGCTTGGCCTTCGGCATACTGGTTGGCGCGCTTTATCAGGAATTCTTGTATGGCCTCCCGGTCGTCGTAGGCCGTCGATTCCTTGAACGCCTTGCCTATTTCCACAAGGCGCCGCTCCTTCTCCTCCTGCTTTTTTGCCATGTCGAGCTGGCGCTGGTAATCGCGGATGTTCTGCTGCATGGAGGCGATGTCGGGGTGGTCCGGGAGGTCGCAGATGTTTTCGGTGATGAACTTCTGGATGTCTTGGATGGACGGAAGGAGACGGCCTTTTTGAGCAGTGAGAAAACTTGGGCGTTGTGAACGTTCCACATGGCCAGGATGCTCTCGCGGTAGTTCTTGTCGGTGTCGTATATGCGGTAGCTGGTACTGAAGCGAGCCTTCAGCTCTTGGCGAAGCTCCGACTTCGTGCGGGGACGATTGTCCGTGACGAACACGCTTTCGGCGAAAGCGCCTCGGAAGGTGAAGAAGTCGTGGCGATGGGAGCCGTCTTGGCCGCACGAGAAGACGACGCCCTGCACGAAGCGGCTGTCTTTGACGTCGTCGTAGCATTCGCAGACGATGTAGGAGTTGAATTCCTTGCCAACGCGAGAACGCGGATGCTCCCTTGAAAGGTCGGTGCGCAGGTATCCCTCGAGGGTGCGTTGGGATTTCTCGTCGGCGGCCTTGTTGAAGTTCTTGGAGCTCGCTTCTCCCAGGAGGACGATCTCAAGCGCGTCGATCAGGGTCGACTTTCCTGCCGAGTTCTTCCCGGTCAGGAAGTTTATATCCTCGAATTCGACCAGCTGCACGCTGTAGTAGAACCAGTTGAGAAGGAACAGCTTGGAGAGCCTTTTCATTCGCCGGCTCCTTCTTCCGCTTCCATTTCCGCCTCCGTGCCGCCGCTCTCGTTTTCTTCGGCCCTGAGCTGCTCGGCGACGGCTCGGATCCTGTCCGAGGGGACGGCGGCCAGAATGGTGGGCAGGATGGCGAAGCGCCCTGTAGGCTTCTCGTACGAACCCTCCAACCGCGCGATCAGGTTGTGCGCGTCCATCTGCCGCATGCAGGCCCCGACGTCGCGGAAATCGGGGCGCTTGCCGAGTATGCCGTAGTCGGTGACCACCTTCTCCAGCACCTCCTGGACGCTGCATTCCAAATCCTGCGCAAGGCCAAGGCGACCCTCGTTCTCCTCGTAGAGCAGTCTCAACGCCAGCAAGATGCCGGTGGCCATCTTGTTGAACACGAGCTTGTTGGCCTGCGCGGCGTTTCGCACGTAGAAGAACCCGTTGAAGTCGTCTCTGACGAGCTCCCAGTCGATCAGCGAGAGGTAGTCTCTCACCAAGGAGAAGTTGCGGGAAAGAAAGCTGTATTCCGGGTTGTTGATCGTCTCGCCGCCGGGCTTGACCAGCGTTCGCAATACGAACGTTTCGGCAAGAAGGCGGTTGCATACGGAGGTGAACGTGTCCTTGTCCTTGGAAGAGAGCTCCTCGTATTCCGGATAGGCCATCTAGCCGGCCTCCTTTCTCACTTCGAAGCAAACGTCCGGGAGGCTGTAGCAGCCTGCTTTCACGAAATCGTTCGGGCGCTCCGGCGTCTTTCCGCATGCAGGAGCGCCTCCTGCCGCCCTGGCGGAGGGCTTTATCCGGTAGAAGCAGTCCCTGCTGTCTGCATGCATGATCGCGAGAAGGGTGACGATGTAGTCGTTGTCGTCGGCGAGGGGCATGTCGGCCATGGGGAGCTCGCGCCTGGCCCCGAATGCGTCCCTCATGTGCCGGTACACCCCCTGCTTGCTGAAAGGGTTGCGCAGCACCGTCTCGGCGTGCGCGCGCTGTTCGGCGGTTAGGGGGGCAGGGGCTTCGAGCGCGACGAGATCCCCCTTGCTCCTCTCGCGCAAGGCGGGCGAGGTGTACAGGCTCCGCCCGCCTCCTGCGACGTAGGCTTGCTCTTGCAGCTGAAACGCGTCCTGCAGCGAATCGAGCGTTTGCGCGCTGGCGGGGTCGCGCTCCTTGCAGTTTGCCAGGCGCATCATCAGGTAGCTCAAGTGCCCGCTGGTCGTTCCATCTTTGTTGGTGAGGTTCTCCAGCTTCTGGGTTGTCGCGCGCGTGTACTTCGCCACCTTCTTGTCTATCTCGTCGAGGTACTCGCTCCCCAGGTTCTCGTAGCTCTCTTTGATGAAGTAGATTTTCCTCAGGATGTCCGCATGGGCGCTTTCGGTCGATTCGAAGCCGTATTCCGCGACGGCGACCTCGGCCATCTGCTCGAGCAGCTCGGCGTTGTCGATCCAGCCGTCGAGCGCGTTTTCGATGCTCACCCGGTATTTGGGCACCGACTCCCGCACTTTGAGTGGTTTCACGTACATTTCGATAATACGCTGCGCGAAATCGTCGTAGTGCATTTTGAGGATGTCGTTGATCTGGTCGCAGTCGGTTTGCCTGTTGCAGTAGTTGTTTATGTTGTGGTAGACGGACTTGAGCAGGTGAATGAGCTGCTCGGTTTTCTCGGCTGCCCCGTACAGCACTCCCAGGGTGTCGGAGGCGCTGAGGTCCTTTCCTGTCGACGCCGATTTAAGCGACGAATACGTGTCGTACACATATGAAAATCCTCTCAGCGGCTTGTCGGCAACGAGATCGGCGAAAAGCTCGATAAGGCGAATCGCATAATCCGGCACGGTGATGTACTCTTTGAATTCCTCTCCACGTTCAAAATCGATCCAGCCCTTTTCTTTGAGTTTGCGAACGAGGAAGCGTGCGCGGCCCTGTGCGTCGCAGAGTTCTTCCGGGGTCGGTTCCTCGTCGGCAAAGTCCATTGCGATAAGTTGCTCCTCCAGGCTGTCGCGGAGCATGTGCGTGTACGATTCGCGGGGGATTTTCAGAGTGCTTTGGAAAGCGCTGTTCAGCACAAGCAAGGCGTCGCTGTACACGGCCCGGTTGGGGGAGGCTAGCAAGCTGAACAGGTCGGAAGGTATGATCTCGAAGAAGCGCAAACGGCGTGCTCCTTTGGTTACGTCGCCTACAATGGCAAAGACCTCGCGTCTCATTGTATATCAGTAAATAGGTAAGTTTTTCATCAAATTGAGCCCCTGGCGTCTTCTTCGCGTTTTGGGTCTGATTGTCGGAGAAGCCCCGTTTACTTGTGGCGGGCTGACTGAGCCCCTTCTTTTCCTATTCTTGCCCCAGCAGGTCTTTTTTCTAGACGACTAACCGATGTGTGTCTCTGCCGTTCTCTGTTCACATGCTGCTATTAAATGATTCCTTTTTGCGTCCCAAAAATAAATTCTGTGTCCCATGTGCTATAATCATCCCAAAAGGAAGCAATCTAGAGGGTGATGTGGGTGAAGAAGAAGAGCGTCATCAACCTTATCAGGTACTACTCCGAGAAGAACGACGCAGGATTTCGCAGCGAGGCTTACGAGATAGCCCGCGAGTTCGACAAAACGGGCGACATCCAGCTCTCGGAATACATCATGGCGCTGCTCTCGGATGCGAACGCGTTCGTGCCGCAGGAGGTGCGCGGCGAGTCCGCTTACCTCCAGAAGGCCTCGGGCTCGCCTAAGCCTCTGCCGCTTCCCGATGTGATCGCCGACGATGTGAAAGGCGTCATCAACGCCATCGGCCACAATGCGGGCATCAACAAGTACCTTTTCGAAGGATCTCCCGGAACCGGCAAAACCGAGACTGCGAAGCACATCGCGCGCATTCTTGAGCGCGAGCTGTTCTCCGTCGATTTCGACGCTCTTCTCGACAGCCGGCTCGGGCAGAGCGCGAAAAACATCGCGGAGCTGTTCAGGGAGATCAACGGGTTCGCGCATCCTGACAAGGTCGTCATCCTTTTCGACGAGATCGACGCGCTGGCGCTCGACCGGACAAACTCGAACGATGTGCGGGAGATGGGTCGGGCGACCACCGCCGTGTTTAAGGGTCTCGACGGCCTTGACGACCGAATCGTGCTGATCGCCACGACGAACCTGTTCGACTCGTTCGACAAGGCCTTGGTGCGGCGGTTCGACTCCGTCGTCGACTTCAACCGCTACTCGCGCGAGAATCTGCTCGACGTGGCGGAGGCCCTGCTGGGCAGCTATCTCAACAGGTTCAAATTCGCAGGGCGCAACATGAAGCTGTTTCGGAAGATTATGCAGCTCATGCCCGAGATTCCCTTCCCGGGAGAGCTGGAGAACCTGCTGAAGACCTCCATCGCGTTCAGCGACGTTGGGAACAGCTTCGATTACCTGCGAAGGCTGTACAAGGCTGTTGGTGCGGGCGATCCCGACGATCTGAAGGAGCTGCAGGCCCAAGGTTTCACCATGCGGGAAATTGAGATTCTCAGCGGCGTGTCCAAGAGCACGGCCGCGCGTGAGCTGAAGGAGTCCTGATGAACCAGACCTTGAGGCTGAAGGGGGAGTTCAACCAAAAGCCCAACTCCTCGCGGCCGGGACCGTCGACCATCCCGGCAGGAGCGCAGGTGACCGCCGACCACCTGCGGAAACTCGTCGATGACCTCGCTCGAATCCTCGACTATTGGAGCGGTGTCTCGTTGGTGGAGACACCGCTTGTGAGCGTCTACTACAAGAGGGTCATCGCCAAGAGCAACCGCCTCGGCAAGCTGCTGGCAGATGGGCGGCGCAGGCCGAACGATACGATCGTCGGGGCGAAGTACGCCGAAGGGCCCAAGCACGTCATCACCCATTGCGTGTCAAAAGCGTCGATTCGGCGCTCCGCCGACCTTCTGCTTGCGTGCGCCCGTGTGCTGGAAGGGGAGTTCAACGGCTGGATCGACAAGGAGAAGCTCGATCGGGTCAACAACGGCGAAATCAAGCTGCGAACGAGCGAGCTGTCGAAGTCGCTTTTCGCGAACATCGTGAAGGACGCCTGCTATGTCGAGCGCTTCGGCGTCGAGCTGAGCCGAGAGGACGTCGACGATCGAACGGTCGTGACGTTCTACGACACCGGAACAGGTGCACGTGAGCTGCTGAGAAGGATCGGTATCGACGACTTGACGATTCGCTCGATCGACTCGAACACTATGGTCTTGTCGAAAGATCAGGTCAAGCGCGTCCAGCATGAAGCGCCCTACCTCATCGCGATGGCGGTGAGCGATTTTGCGCGCCTCTCCCATGACGACTTCTTCGAGAGGCGGGACGACATCGCCCCCTTGTCCATTCCCTCGCCCAGTACGGAGCCCGTCATCGGAGTCATAGACACCATGTTCGACGAGAGGGTCTACTTCAACGAGTGGGTCGAGTTCCGCAACATGCTGGACGCGGACATCGAGCTTCAGCCGAAAGACTTCGAGCACGGAACCGAGGTTTCGTCGCTCATTGTCGACGGCCCCTCTTTCAATCCCGACCTCGACGACGGGTGCGGCAGGTTCCAGGTTCGCCACTTCGGGGTGGCGACGCAAGGGCGGTTCAGCTCGTTCGAGGTCGTGCGCATGATCGAGGAGGTAGTATCCGGCAATCAGGACATAAAGGTGTGGAACCTGTCTCTCGGCGCCGAAGCGGAGGTGCATCCGAACTTCATCTCGCCTGAAGCCGCCGTGCTCGACCGGCTCCAGTGTGAATACGACGTGCAATTCGTCGTCGCCGGAACCAATCTTGGTCGTCAGGAAGGGCCGCGCAGGATAGGAGCTCCCGCCGATTCCATCAACTCCATCGTGGTCAACGCAGTGGGCGCAGATGGCAGGCCGGCGCGGTACCATCGAACGGGCCCGGTGCTCAAGTTCTTCAGCAAGCCGGACGTGAGCTGCTTCGGGGGCGATGCTGACAAGCTCATGTGCGTCTGCTCTCCGACAGGCGCGCAGTTTGTTCGGGGAACGTCGTACGCCGCACCCTGGATTGCTCGGAAGATGGCCTATTTGATCCAAGTTATGGGGTTTAGTCGCGAGGAAGCGAAAGCGCTTCTCATTGATTCCGCCACTCATTGGGAGGGCCGCGAAGGCCCGCTCGAGGCGATTGGATTCGGGATCGTTCCTGTGCGCATTGCCGACGTGCTCGATGTGCCCGATGGCGAGATCAGGTTCGTGACATCTGGCGTTTCCGAGGCGTACGATACATACAGCTACGACCTCCCGGTGCCGCTGCACAAAGGGAAGCATCCCTACATCGCACGGGCCACGCTGTGCTACTTCCCGCACTGCTCTCGCAATCAAGGCGTCGACTACACGAACACCGAGATGGACTTCCATTTCGGCCGCCTTTGCGAGTCGGGCATACAACCCGTTGACAACAACATGCAAGGCGAGGAGGGCCTTCATGTCCTCTACGAGGAGACCGCTCGCGGCGAGTTCGGAAAATGGAACAACGTCAAGCAGGTGGGAGAGGTGTTCTCTGAGCGCCTTCGCCCGCGCAAAGCGTATTTCGAGAGCGGTCTGTGGGGCATGAGCCTGAAGACGAAGGAGCGCCTGAACGGTCACGATGGGGACGGAATGCGGTTCGGTCTGGTCGTGCGCTTCAAGGCGCTCGACGGCGAGAACCGCATCGAGGAGTTCATTCAGCGTTGCAGTCTCAGGGGCTGGCTCGTGAGCAAGGTGGACGTCGAGTCCCGCATCGAAGTGTTCGCGAAAATCCAAGAAGAGATCGAGTTCGAGGAGTAAGGGCTCAAGATTTAGTTATCAGCTGGAAGGAAGTCGGATGGGAAACGGTGCGGCAGAATCTCTGAAGGCATTGGTCGAAGAGATTGATTCCCGAGGCAGTTACGGCAATTGCCAAAAGAATTCGAAAGCCTATGTCGATTGGTGCGATTGGATCGAAGGAATCAAGGGGAGACTGACGGTATACTCTCGGTTTCTCTCTGAGGATACGCGAACTCAGATAGGGGCCGTGGAATACGACTGGGATGATTGGCTTTCGGTCAGCGCCGCTATCGAAAGGATTCACGCGATCAGCGATCTTGTCAGAGACGATCTCGCCGGAAGCGAAGGAAGGCCTAATTCGTCAAAAAAGGTTTTCGAGACTGCATCCAGCAATTACAGGAGAATCCAGGCTATCGGCAGCGGCGGAGCTGGGTGCGTATATGAAGTAGAAAGTGAAAATGGGGATCGGTATGCTTTGAAGCTTTTGAGCAAAGAGGCTGCCAGGAACAGCAGGAAGGCCAAACGTTTCCTGCAGGAAGTTGGGTACTGTCGCAATGTCGACGGAGAGCCCATCATCACCGCAGTCGACGAGGGCTTCATTGTTGCTGACGATATCAAACGACCCTTTTACGTAATGCCGCTTATGACCAAGAGCTTAAGAAGCTTAATGGACGACGAGGAGTCTCCTGCGGAAGAGAATCTCGCCCTGCTTCTTACGATGATGTCGGGACTCAAAAAGTTTTATGCAAAAGACAATGTCCACAGGGATGTGAAGCCTCAAAACATACTGTTCGACAGCGCGAAGAAGCGTTTGGTGTTGGCAGATTTCGGCATCGCTCACATCGTTGACGACATTCCGGGAGCGACCGTTGAAACTGTTTCCGCAGAAAGGCTCGCAAACTTCACTTATGCTGCCCCCGAGCAAAGGGTGCCGGGAGGGGTAACGGATCAGAGGACGGATCAATATGCTTATGGATTGATCATAAACGAGCTGTTCACTGGAGAAGTCCCGCAAGGCTCATCGTACAAAAAGATCGCCGAAGTTGACGCCTCCTATGCGTTTTTGGACGACGTAGTGTCTCGGATGATTTCTCAGAGAGTGGAAGACAGGTACCCGTCCTTGGAGGCGGTGCTTTCAGACATTGATGCTCGGGAGGCGATAGCTTCCAAGCAGCATGGTTTGCGAAAGGCGTTGAACGAGGCGGAAAACTCTTCGGCTGTCTGGAAGGACGTTTTCCTGGTAGGGAAAAGGTGGCAATCAGGGGATATCGTGTTCACGCTTGATAGGGAGCCGGGAAGCGTTTGGGAGAAGGTGTTCAGATCGCATCCTGAAGATTTCTGGAGCACCGATGGATATAAAGGCGGTCCGAAGCACTATCTCGTCAGTGGGAAGGAGATAACGGTTCGGGCGGTTCGGCGTGATGAAGGACGTATCCGGGAAGTCTGCGAGAAAATGCCCTGGTATGTTGAATGGGCCAATCGGCAGACTGAGGCATACTTAATGAATGAGGAGGAGAAGACAAGAGAGGCGGCAGTCAAAGCAAGGCGGGAAGAGCTCGAACGCATCTCTGAAAATTTCGAGATGAATAGTCTTCTCGCTGAATTATGATGCCCCTTTGCTCTTCACAATGTATCGCGTCAGCGTCAGGCGGCTTCTCTGCTGTTTGTATAAAAGAGGAGAAGGGTCACAGTGCTGCGTAGGTTGCGTCCGGATGCTCGAAATGTGGTTCACTTCCATCTGCCTTCTTTGAAAATCCTTAAGCCCGGTCCTCGATCGTAGCCGTACAACCACGCTCCCGATCTTCGTGTAACTATTTCGTTTCCCGCCTTGCCAAACGTGCGGTTCTTTCTTACGATGATCCGTAATGATGTCGCGGCGCATTTTTGTGCAGGTGCACGAATTCGCGAGTCTGCGTCGCATCGAGCCGGACAACACGTCCGGCGCAACAAGCAAGCGAGGGATCGACATGGCCATCAAGACGGGTATCGTGGGTGCGGCGGGGTTTGCGGGCATCGAGCTGGTGCGCCTCGTGCTGCGCCATCCCGACCTCGAGCTCGCGGTTGCCACGTCCAA
>OLRQ01001493.1_pt1 | contig 17675 bp, 16 predicted proteins | sample 1671971 | NCBI WGS metagenome assembly OLRQ01 (sample SAMEA3136631, study PRJEB25190) | human gut metagenome | biome: human gut; feature: human-associated habitat; material: faeces | place: Austria | collected 2013 | reverse complement strand
CCAGGGTGCCACGACTCCTGCCGTCACGCTGGGCATCCCCGACCGCTTCATCGGCCAGGGCCCCGTGTCCCAGCTCTTCGCCGACCTCGGCCTGAACGCCGAGGGCATCGCCGCTACCGTGCGCGAGGCGCTGCGATAGCGCCGTTCGCGCTCGTGCCGATCTGGATTAGACCAGCTTCTTCTCCATGATGTAGTCGTCCATGATGTAGCCGTCGCCGATGTCGGTTTCCACGGCGTCGATGACCTCGAAGCCCTTGGCTTTGTAGGCGCGGATGGCCATCTCGTTGTGCTTGTTCACCGTGAGGTAGAGGGCGTCCAGGCCGCGCTCGCGGGCGAGGCGCTCGTAGAAGCGGATGGCGGCTGAGCACAGGCCCTCGCCGCGGTGCTCCTTCAGCAGGTAGATCTTCGAGATGAAGAAGCGGTTCGTGTCCGCCTCCACGTGTCCACCGGTGTAGCCGACGATGCGGGGGACGGCGGCGGTGCGGGCGAAATCCTCGGTGTCGCGGGCCAGCTCGCCGTCGCGGTCGGATTCTATGTCGTCGTTGACGCGGCCGGCTACGGTGTCGCCCTGGTCGTGGATGTCGGCGCCGTGCGTCGCCGCGCCCAGCTCGTGGGGCGTTTCGTCCTCGTGCTGCATGATGAAGAAGTACTCGTAGCCATTGTCGGCGATGTCGGTGCGGAAGGCATTCAGGCTCTGGAACTTCTCCACCATGTAGTCGGTTTGTGCTTGGCCGATGATGGCCGGCCAGTACTCGTTCCAAATATGGTAGGCCATATGGGCCAGGGCCTCGACCTCTTCGTCGCGCTCGACCTGTCGAAATGTAACGCTCATGGGTGCATCCTTCCGCGTCGTGACAAAACTTTTCGAAAAAGTGGTCACAAAATCGAGTTCTGGGTTTTCTTTATGAGAGATACGACCCAATTAACGGCTGCGAGCCTGCGCAATATAGCGTTTGGCGATATATCCCTCTTGTTCTCATGCTGCCTTGAGGCCTGTAAAAACCCAGAACTCGATTTTGTGACCAAATCGCGCCGATTTTTTGCAAGGGCAGCGCTGCCATTGTAATGCTTTGGCGGTTCGTGACGGGACACGCGGGCATTTGTTTCCGCCCAGTAACAAGGATTGGTCGCCAGTGTTAACACTTATTTTTGAGGGGGTTAACAATCATCGTTGAGCGCGCGGGTCACCAGGTGCCGTGGAACAATCGGGTTGTCCTTGCCGTTGGGCACCTTGGGCGACAAGGGGTGGGGAGGCCCGCGCGGTGCGGCGCGCGGCGCCTCCCGACCTCTTTTCGCCGAGGGCCCGCGAACTGTGAAAGGGGTTGATCACGATGATTGACACCGGTTCCACCGGGTTCATGCTCGTCTGCGCCATGCTGGTGCTGCTCATGACGCCCGGACTCGCCTTCTTCTATGGGGGTCTCTCCCGCCGCAAGAACGTCGTGAACACCATGGTGATGGTGTTCGGCGTGCTCGGCATTGTCGGGGTGGTTTGGGTTGTCTGCGGATGGTCGTTCGCCTACGGCGGCGATGGGTCGCTGCCATTCTTTGGCGGCTTCGACCAGATCGGGTGCTTGAGCGTCGTGAACGACATGGTGGCCGAGGCCGAGGGCACGCCCGATGCCTTCGCGGTGCTGTCCGGCCAGGGTGCGCTGGCCAATGACCCTGAGCTGGCAGCGGGCTACCCGGCCATCATCGACATCGTCTTCCAGATGGCCTTTGCCATGATCACCTGCGCCATCATTACCGGTGCGGTGGCCGGGCGCATGAAGTTCGGCGCCGTGTGCGCGTTCGTGGCCGTGTGGGTCGTCGTGGTGTACGCGCCGCTGGCGCACATGGTGTGGGGCGGCGACGGCTCGCTCATTGGCGACATGATCGGGGCCTTGGACTTCGCTGGCGGCGACGTGGTGCACATCTCCTCGGGCCTCACCGGACTCATCCTGTGCCTCATGCTGGGGCGTCGCAAGGGGTTCGCCGTGCTGTCCTACCGTCCCCACAACGTGCCGTTCGTGGCCCTGGGCGCGGCGCTTCTGTGGTTCGGCTGGTTCGGCTTCAATGCCGGCAGCGAGTTCGCGGCCGACGGCGTGGCCGGGCTCGCGCTGCTGAACACCGTGGCGGCCAGCGCGGCCGGCGTGCTCTCCTGGATGCTTACCGAGCGCATCACGGTGGGGAAGTGCACGCTCGTCGGCGCAGCGACGGGCCTGGTGGCCGGTCTTGTGGTCATCACCCCGGCGGCCGGGTTCGTGGAGCCCTGGGCGGCGATCGTCATGGGGCTGATCGTGAGTCCCATCGTGTATTGGGCCATCTCCCAGGCTAAGCGGCGCCTCGGCTACGACGACGCGCTGGACGCCTTCGGCTGCCACTGTGTCGGCGGCATCGTGGGCGGTATCCTCACGGGCCTGTTCTGCGTGCCCGGGCTCTCCTGGACCGAGCACGGCGGCCTGCTGTACACGGGCGACTGGTCGCTTCTGGGAGCGCAGGTGCTGGGCATTCTGGTGACTATCGCCTTCGTGGCCATCGCCGATGTGGTGCTCGGGCTCATCATCAAGGCGTGCTTTGCGGGCAGCCTGCGCGTGAGCGCTGAGGACGAGGCGGCGGGGCTCGACGTGGCCGTCCATGGCGAGTCGGCCTATCCGGCCTACCTGGGTCTGGACTAAAGGTTCCGTTCGCCCTGCGGGACGAACGGACCGGCCGACGCTGCGGATCCGACAGGCACCTGCCCTTGCCCCTTGTTTTGGGCTCGGCGTTGCGCGAAGGCAACTTGGCCCAAAGGCGGGGCAATTGCAGGCACCTGTCGGATCCTCGCTGACTTTGCCAAGAAAGTTGGATGGTGTAAATAGGAGGATATTATGAAACGAGTAACGGCTATTGTGCGGCCTGAGAAGATGGAGCCGCTGAAGGATGCCCTGTTCGCGGCCGATGTGAAGGGCATGACCATCTCGCAGGTGCACGGCTGCGGCGCCCAGCACGGCTGGAGCGAGTACGTGCGCGGCACCGAGGTGATGCTGAACATGGTGCCGAAGGTGAAGTTCGAGGTGGTGGTGGAAGACGACGCGGTGGACGCGCTGGTGGACACCATCGTGGGCGTCGCCCGCACCGGCGAGGTGGGCGACGGCAAGATCTTCGTGGCGCCCGTGGAGGAAGTGGTGCGCATCCGCACCGGCGAGCGGGGCGCGTCGGCGGTGTAGGCCAAGATGCGGTACAATCTCGCCGAAACAAGTTGCGAGAAAGGAACCGGCATGCACACCTACATTCCCCGCGGCGTCTGCTCCCGCCAGATCGATGTGGAGCTGGACGGCGACACCATCAAGAGCGTCCAGTTCACCGGCGGCTGCGATGGCAACTTGAAGGCCATCTCCAAGTTGGTGGCCGGCCAGAATGTCGACGACATCGTCGCCATGATGGAGGGTCACACCTGCGGGCGGCGCTCCACCTCCTGCGTCGACCAAATGACCAAGGCCATACGCGAGGCCCAGGCGAAGGACGCCGAGCAAGCGTAAGGTATCGGCTGTATGCCTAATCGCCCGAATGAGGCAAGTTCCAGGGCCCGGATGTTTCATCCGGGCCCCCTTTATGTCGTAAGCTAGCCTTTAAGCCAGGGTTGCAAGAGCTCGTCTGGGAAACGTGTTGTCACCAAGCGGCACGCTGATGAACGAGGCCGAGCACGGTGACGCGATCGGCCTCGTCCTCGTAGAAAGTAACGATATCGAAAGGTCCGACGGGGATTTTGCGCACGCCTTCGCCGTACTCGTATGCAAGGGCGGCCGCCACGTCGGTCGACCCCATGCTGGGTATTGTGGGCAAGATCTCGATTACCCTGAGGATGTCATCGAGAGCTTTGTCCGACAGAACGATCCCCAAATCCTCCTCGAAGCCCTCGGAGATGCGCACTTCGGCCATCAGAGCCCCCGCTTCTCGCGAATGCGGGCGACGAAACCATCGACATCGGTGGTGAAACGCCCCTCCTCGATATCGCGCTTGCCGCGTCGGAGAACGAATTCCATCTCCGCTTCGTAGCGAGCGTCTTCACGGGCTTGCTTGAGCTCTCGATCGAATATCTCTTCGGAGCAGAACACGTAAGCGCCGTTGCCGTTCTCGGTGATGTAGACGACTTGGCGATCGGCCACGTCCTTTACCTCGCGTTGGCGCGAGGCGAGGGCGGTAGACGAATAGATGGAGCCTTTGGGGGCAACCATGGCGTACCTCATTTCCTAGGATTTAGCTAGGTTGATCATATCACGCTTTCAGTAGGAAATTCTACAAGATATCATATTGGTGATAAAAGGAAAGTTCCCTTATAGAAAAGGCCTTACAGCATCATGAACAGCTTGGCCAAGGCCCAGCCGATGAAGCCGCAGCAGGGGAAGGTGAGCACCCAGGCCCATACCATGCGGCGGGCGACGCCCCAGTTCACGCGGCGGAAGCTCTTCGATGCGCCCACGCCCATGATGGAGGCGGTGGAGCAGTGGGACGTGGAGACGGGCATGCCGGTCATGGAGGCCACGAACAGCGTGATCACCGTGGAGAGGGAGGCCGCCACGCCCTGGTACTTCTCCAGCGAGACCATGTCCATGGCCACCGATTTGATGATGCGCTTGCCGCCGAGCAGCGTGCCCAGAGACATTGCCGCCGAGCAGATGATCATGAGCCACAGGGGGAAGTCGGTGGCGCCGCTTGTCTCCATGCCGAAGGCGAGCGCGATGCCCAGAAGCCCGATGGACATGAACTTCTGCCCGTCCTGGGCGCCGTGGAGGAACGACAGCGCGCAGGCGCAGATGTCCTGCAGCACCATGCACACCTTGTTGCCGCGCTGGCGGTTGACGCGGGAGAAGAGAAACTCGATGATCTTGGTGGTCGCCATACCGAGGATGAAGCCGCCCACCAGCGAGAACACCATGCCGTAAATGACGAGCATCCACTCGGAGAGCACGACGCCGGCCAGCCCGTTCAGCGCGATGGCCCCGCCGGTGACGCCGGCGATGAGCGAGTGGGACTTGCTGGCGGGGATGCCCCAGAACCAGCAGAAGACGCCCCAGCCGATAGAGCCTATCATGGCGGCTATGAGCGCGAGGAGCGCCTGGTGGGTGTTGCCGGAGAAATCGACCATGTTGAACATGGTGTGGGCCACGGCGGTGGAGATGTAGGTCATGCCCACCAGGCCCACGAAGTTGAACACGGCGGCCAGAGCGAGGGCGGCGCCGGGGGTGAGGCAGCGGGTGGAGACCGCGCTGGCGATGGCGTTGGGGGCGTCGGTGGCGCCCGAGATGATGGTCACGCCGATGACCAGCGCCAGAATGCCGAGCAGGACCGGATGGTCTCCTGCCTGCGAGAGGAACACTGAAAGAGTCAATTCCATGCCTGAGCCTTATCCCGATGAAGCCGACCGGACGCAAACATATCTTCCTATTCTAGCGCAACGGCTGCACGCACGAAAGATGACCTTGCGGCTCAGGGCAAATCGCGGGCGCTGCTGTCTGACCCTGCCGCGCCGCCGCAGGGTCAGAGCGGGTCTGCGGTCGCCTTGTGGGCGCCCTGCGAAAAATGTCGGCACTCGGGGAAAATTCACAGAGAAGCGCGCGCGAGCGGTGCTATACTGGGCGGGCTTGCCGATAGGCGGCAAGTGTAAGTAACTGTTGGCCCCCGAGACATGTTTGTTGCACCGCGATCCTTGCTTCTGCAAGCGAACATGGTACGTATCAACCATCATGACGAAGGGTCCCCGATTTAGTTTTTGAAAGGGGTCCGTTTTGACCGAAATCAAGAACACCTCCGTGATCGACTTCTCCGACATCTCCGATGAGCAGATGAACGAGATGATCGACGGTACGCTGACCGAGTTCGACGAGGGCGATCTCGTCGACGGCACCGTCGTCAAGCTGGAGCACGACGAGGTGCTGGTGGACATCGGCTTCAAGAGCGAGGGCGTCATCCCGGCCCGCGAGCTGTCCATCCGCAAGGACGCCGATCCGTCCGACATCGTGAGCCTGGGCGACAAGATCGAGGCGCTGGTTCTCCAGAAGGAGGACAAGGACGGCCGCCTCATCCTCTCCAAGAAGCGCGCCGAGTACGAGCGTGCCTGGATTTCCGTCGAGGAGAAGTTCAAGGCCGGCGAAGTGGTCACCGGCGAGGTCATCGAGGTGGTCAAGGGCGGTCTTATCCTGGACATCGGCCTGCGCGGCTTCCTTCCGGCGTCTCTCGTGGACCTGCGCCGCGTGAAGGATCTGGACGCCTACCTGGGCACCGAGATCGAGGCCCGCGTCATCGAGATGGATCGCAACCGCAACAACGTCGTGCTGTCCCGCCGCGTTCTCTTGGAGGAGGGCCGCAAGAACGAGCGCGCCGAGATCCTCTCCAAGCTCTCCAAGGGCATGCGCCTCAAGGGCAACGTTTCCTCCATCGTGGACTTCGGCGCCTTCGTGGACCTGGGCGGCATCGACGGCCTGGTGCACATCTCCGAGCTGTCCTGGAACCATGTCAACCATCCCTCCGAGGTCGTCAAGGTGGGCGACGAGGTGGAGGTCGAGGTGCTCGACGTCGATCTGCAGCGTGAGCGCATCTCCCTCGGTCTCAAGCAGACCACGCCCGACCCGTGGATCCAGCTGGTGGAGAACTACCCGGTGGGCACCATCGTCGACGGCAAGGTCACCAAGATCGTGCCCTTCGGCGCCTTCGTCGAGCTGGGCGACTCCATCGAGGGCCTGGTGCACATCTCCGAGATGGCCGGCCGCCACATCGACACCCCGGCGCAGGTCGTGCATGCGGGCGACGATGTGAAGGTGAAGGTCATGGAGATCAACCCGGATCGCCGCCGCATTTCCCTGTCCATGAAGGCTGCTGCCGAGGAGCTCGGCTTCGAGATCGACGTGGACGAGTCGGTGCAGGCCGAGGAGAAGCCGGCCCGCCGCAAGAAGGACGAGGCCCCGGCCGAGGCCGAGGTCGTCGAGGTGGAGACCGTCGACGCCGAGTAGCCTCTGCGGGTTCGTGCGACTGCGAACGACCAGTGACTTTTCAAAGGCCGCTCTTCGGAGCGGCCTTTCTCGTGTATGATGGTAGCGGAAGTTTTGCAGGGCAATCCCGTAGGGGGCGACCTTGGTCGCCCCTCCCGAGCGGTGAGGTTTCTCAGTCTGGGAGGGCAGACCAAGGTCTGCCCCTACGGATCGCTTCTGTGGGATGTTGGAGAACCCGGGGCGGTGCGCCGGGGTAACCCGGAAGGGGAGGTTCGCATGAAGAAGCTGTTTCTCATCGGCGGCATGGGCGCCGGCAAGTCCACGGCGCGCAAGGCGCTCACCGACGAGGGCCTGGCTTGGATCGATCTCGATCAGGTGGGGCACGAGGTGCTCATGTGGGATACGGTGAAGGACGACTTGCGCGGCGCGTTCGGCGACGACATCTTCGACGAGAACGGGGAAGTGGTGCGCAGCGCCCTGGCCGCCAAGGCCTTCGCGACGCCGGCCGCCACGCGCAAGCTGAACACCATCACGATGCCCCGCATCGAGGAGCGCTACACCGACCTCATCGACGGCTTCGAGGCCGAGGGCAAGCCGGCGGTCGTGGTGGAATACTCGGTGTTCCGCAACCGCCAGAGCTCGCTGGCCTACGGGGCCGATGTCGTCATGGCCGTGCTGGCGCCGCTGGAGACCCGCATCGAGCGCGCCGTGAAGTCGGGCTTTTCCGAGGAGGACGTGCGTGCCCGCATCGCTCGCCAGATCACCGACGCCGACCGCATCGAGGCGTCGGATGTCGTCTTCAACAACGACGGTACCCCCGAGGAGCTGCGCAACGAGGTCATCTCCTGGTGGAACGAGTACAAGAAGACGATCTAGCGAGTTCCGGAACACGCCCTTAGAAAGACGCCTCGAAACTCGAGGCGTCTTTTGTGGGCGGTACGAGTGCGACTCACCCGCGAAAGGAATGCCGTGGACCTCGATGCGAAAAAAGAACTCGTCGCTTTTTACGAGCGGCATTTCGACGAACTGGTGGAGGTGTGCCTGGAGGTTTCCTCGCGCAAGTATCGTCTGTCTCCCTTGAACACTTTGCCTTTCGACGAGCGTCGGCAGTGGGTGAGTGTCGGATTCAGGGAAATCATTCGGGCGATGCTTTCCGAAGATGATTCCGTCGAAGGCTCGTCGCTCCGCGTCTATTTTCCTCGCGTGTCGGAACTTGCTGACACGCCGCTGTTCGGTATGGCGGACGTTATCGATAGCTGCGAGTGCGCACTTCTGCCCGATGACGGCATTCTGCCGCTTCTGTGGGAGGATTATGGCGAAAGCCCCGAAGAGCTACTCGCGCTGGTCATGGAATTTCGTCGGGCGCAGAATAACATGATCAAGCTGCAGGTGCGGTGTCAGATCGAAGACTATGAGCGCTTCATCGCCTTTGCCAAAACGCTTGCGGTCAATGAGGAGCGGTCGCGGCTTGAAGGCGAGATTTATCAGCGGTTTTACCTCGCACTGCGCTCTCTGCGCGAGAAGACAGGAGAACTGTACGCGCTCGTTGGGTCAGGGGCGGATCGGGCGATGCTCTCGACGGAAATCACGCAGCTGAAGATGATGGAGGCCGACCTTTTGGCCGAGGTATTCCGTGTGAGCCCCGAAGCTGATGCCGAGCATGGCGCCGCGCCCGCCCCTCCGCCAAAGCGCACCTTCTCCGAGGCAGCTGTGGCTCGTGGGCTTACCGAGCGGGAACGGGAGGTGGTGGCGCTGGTTGCTCGTGGTTACAACAATAAGGCCATCGCCAAGCGCCTTCAACTTGCGGAAAGCACAGTGAAGAACAATCTCAGCAACATCCTCTCTAAGCTGGAGTGCGAGAATCGTGCCCAAATCGTGGTGTTCGCCGCCGAGAACGGGTACTTCGAAGATGCTGATGGAGATGCTGTCGGACGCTAAGGCGCTGTTTTGAAGAGGGCTCCTTTCCGTGGAGACAAGCCAGCTTTTTCGTGCGCTTTATGAAGCGGCGTAGGTACTTTTGTCTCTAGCCGCGGTACTTGAGGGCCTTTGAAAGCATTTTCAGTGCAGAAAACCTGACGACACTGTTGAAAGAGTGGCACTTAGTCTCCTCCCTTCGAATCTAGGAGAAGTCCCCGTATCTCTTTAGAATGCCTGATCGTAGTAATGAGCCGCGCATGCGGAAACCGCTAGGGAAGGGGACTCCCATGAGAGAGCGATCGATAAATACAGTGAGCCGTCGTAGCTTTATCGCCGGCGCCACGTCTTTGGGCGTTGTGGCGCTTGCATCGATGGCTGGCTGTGCACCGAAGGCTAAGGGCGAGGATAAAACCCCCGTTGCTGCCACGGGCGGAAGCGATGTGCCTTCAAGTTGGGATATGGAATCCGACGTTGTAATCATTGGCGCGGGCGGTGCTGGTATGTCTGCTGCTTGCACGGCCAAGGAGGCCGGTGCTTCGGTCCTCGTGCTGGAAAAAGGTGGTGTCACAGGTGGCGATACGGCGCTCAGCGGCCAATCGGCCCTCGGCCCCTGGATTTCCAAGCAAAAGGAAGCGGGCATCGACGAGTCCGTTGAGAAGTACATTGCCGATATGGCCAACAGCTACGTCCATGGCGCTTTTGCCGAGCAGGGCCGCGAACTTCCTGCCGAGCATCCCTTTACTCAGCTGCAGACCGAGCTGACCGAGGAGATGTTCGAATGGACGACCGGCACTATCGGCATTGATTGGCAGTGCGATTTGGAAAGTCCCGTATCCGAGGGCGTGCTGCCCCAGCCTACATGGGATACCGTTGCCGGTCGTTCCTGGATGAATCAGACCCCCGATGCCTCCGTGATGGCGGCTTTCAACAAGGCTGCCAGGGATATGGCCATCGATGTGCGCCTGCGCACCGAGGTCGATCGTCTCATCAAGAACAGCGATGGCCGCGTGGTGGGCGTGTGGGCCTACGATGAGAACGACAATTCTGTGGCTGTGAAGGCCGCCAAGGCCGTCATCGTCGCCACGGGATCGTTCTGCTCGAACCGCGGTATGATGGAACGCTATCTGCCTGTGACTCGCGGCATTCAGGGCGGAGGGTGCTATGGCGTGACGGGCGATGGCATTCGAATGGTGCGCAACGTAGGCGGTTCGGTGTCCGAGCTCGACCTCGGCTGTCATTGGTACCCTTATGAGACTTCAACGAACTCGGGCCAGTTCTCTACTACCCTTATCTTCTTCGGCGGACTTCCGGGCCAGGTTCCTATCAGTCAGCAGCCCGGCGTGCTGCTGAACTACGAGGGCGAGCGCTTTGTGAGCGAGTCTGACGGATACCACCTTATCGGTCGTGCGACGGCACAACAGACGGGCCAGGAAGCATGGTACGTTTTCGATAGCTCACCCATGGTGGCTGACATGATTTTGGACATCATTCCGTACAACAACCGCGTGGTTCAGGCCGAGACTCTCGATGAGCTGTGGAAGATCACTCGCCTGCCCGCCGAGGCTGCCGACGCTTCTATCGAGGCTTACAACGCCGCGGTGGTCGCCGGCTCCGATGAGGCCTTTGGCAAGCTGCTCGACGGTTGCCAGCCCGTGGCTCAAGGACCCTTCTATGCTATCAACATTCGTCCGAAGCCCTATTGCACCTATGGTGGTGTGGACACCGATCTTGATGCTCGTGTTGTGGACGCGTCCGGCGCAGCTATCCCTGGCCTGTACGCTGCGGGCATCGTTACCGGCTCCTTTGCTGCTCGTGAGGGTTTCTACTACAACGGCGGTCTGGCTCAGGCGCTCATCTTCGGCCGTTTGGCGGGTAAGAACGCCGCAGCTGAGGAAGCATGGGAGGCGGCTGCTCCTACTGGCGCCGAGTCGGAGAAGCAGAACCTCAACGAGTTGGCTCGCTGCGGCGACTGCCATGGAGACAAGCGCGCCCCTGGTGAGCCGAACTATCACAACTTTTAGAAAGAGCATGGCGTCGTGGCTGGTACGCCTGCCGGAAGCTCTAGATTGCCTCCCCTCCTTAAGTGGACCCTCTTTGAGGGTCCACTTTTTGCCCTGGGGCTTTGTCGTTCGGTTGAGAGCTGGCGCGCTGCCGAGCTTGCGGGCTTCATTTCGCTTTGAGTGCTTAACCTTTGGAACTCTCCGATTCCTGAAAGAATTCCTCATAGGCCTCTCGGGCTGTCATCTTCGGAACGAAGGACGACTTGAAAGCCGCCTTATCGTAGCTGATGATGGCATCTACTTGTAGCTCCTCTGCGGCGACGCGGATAAGGCCGTCCTCGTAGTCGGGCTCGTCGGAATCGATGGACTCCAAGACAAAAAGTCCCGTAAGATCGACGAGATCAAACGTTTCGGCGATATCGCGCAGAGACTCCCGTGCCTCCGGCTCCTCCATGTAATGGCGATGCAGAATGTAGTAGACCTCGTTCAAGGAAGAAGAGAGGGCGTAGACGCTTCCCTGATTGAGGAAGGCTTCGTCTATGAGGCACGATATCTCATCGTGATAGATAGAATCGGGATGAGTCCAGTAAATAAGAGCATTGGCATCAAAGAGCAAGGAATTCACGATAGCGCTCCTCCTTCGCTTCGGCAATGAGATCTTCGGCTGTGATTCCGTCAGGCCAGGGCTTTATCTTTTTGCGCCGCGCCGCAATGCGCGCTTCGGCCCGTTTCAGCTGAGCACGGCGATCGTCGTCCTCTTGGAGGAGAGACGTTATGACCACAACGCCTTTTCTCGGGGATGCGATGCGCAAGGGCGTTTCTTGGTCGATGTCAGCCTCTTGCCGCAGTGCCTTCGGAAGAAGGACGGCCATACTGTTGCCGACTTTGGTGAGAGTTGCCGTTGCCATAATGGACTCCTTTCATCAGGAGCATTATAACACGTTATAACAAGAGCGGGAAGAATGCAGAACCTTGGTTACCACAGGTTGAGTAGATGTTGCATTCCCAAGCTGGCACCTGCTATGCAGATCCAGCAGATGAGGCCCATGAGGATGGGCTTTCCACCGGACTTCACCAGCTTCACGAGATCGGTGTTCAGGCCGATGGCGGCCATGGCCATGATGATGAAGAACTTGGAAAGCGTCTTCAGCGGCGCGAACGCCGCCGCGTCGGCACCGGCGGCCACGGCGATGGTGGTGATGATGCTGGCCACGAGGAAGAACAGGATGAACATCGGGAAGGCGCGCTTCAACGAGAAGTTGCCGAGGCCGTCGGCGCCCTCCTTGCGGGCCATGACGATGCCGAGCACGAGCGTGATGGGGATGATGGCGAGCGTTCGCGTGAGTTTCACGATGGTGGCGTCGTCCAGGGCGTTCGAGCCGGGATGCATGCCGTCCCAGGCGGCTGCGGCGGCGGTGACCGACGAGGTGTCGTTCACGGCGGTGCCGGCGAATAGGCCGAAGCCCTCGTTGGACATGCCGAGCATGCCTCCCAGAGTTGGGAAGATGAGCGCCGCCACCACGTTGAACAGAAAGATGACCGAGATGGCCTGGGCCACCTGTTCGTCTTTGGCGCGGATGACCGGGGCCGTGGCGGCGATGGCCGACCCGCCGCAGATGGACGAGCCCACGGCGATGAGCGTGGCGATGGCGGAATCCACGGACAGCACGCGGTAGAGGATATAGCCCACGATGAGCGCCGTGGCGATGGTGGTGAGGATGATAGGCAGGCTCTCGGCGCCTACGGCCGCGATCTGGGCGAGGTTCAGCCCGAAGCCCAGCAGGATGACCGCGTACTGCAGCACCTTCTTCGCGGTGAACCCTATGCCGTCTTGCACAGCGCCGCGCACGGGCTGCTTCCACCAAAGGGCGATGACCATGCCGATGAGGATGGCGAACACCGGGCCGCCCGCCACGGGCAGCGCCTCGCCGAGAAACCAGCAGGGGATGGCGATGGCGGCGCACAGGCCGACGCCGGGGGCCACGTTCTTCACGTTCGCCACGATGAGCTCCTCACGTCACGAGATGTCAACAGCGATTGCAGAGTATAGCACTCATCATTAGGGGAGGGGTGCCGGCGCTACAGCACGGTCGCGCTGTGAACTTTAAGCGAACATCTGTTCATTTCTTGCGGAAGGTGCTAGACTGTTCTCCTTATAGAGAATTACTGCGAGAGGAGGGACGCGCGTGTCCACTCATCTTTCCAATATAGAAGGCATGGAAATGGCGGGGAAGCTGCCCGAGGTGCGGCTGGCGAACACCCCGTTTAAGGTCGTCTCGCCCTTCGAGCCCTCGGGGGATCAGCCCGAGGCCATCGCGGCGCTTGCGAAGGGCGTGGAAGAGGGCCTGCGCTACCAGACGCTCTTGGGCGTCACCGGCTCGGGCAAGACGTTCACCATGGCCAAAACCATCGAAGCGGTGCAGAAGCCCACACTCGTCATGGCGCCGAACAAGACGCTCGCGGCCCAGCTGGCGGCCGAGCTGAAGGAGTTCTTCCCCGACAACGCCGTGGTGTACTTCGTCTCCTACTACGACTACTACCAGCCCGAGGCCTACGTGCCCTCATCGGACACCTTCATCGAGAAGGACGCCTCCATCAACGAGGAGGTGGAGAAGCTGCGCCATGCGGCCACCTCGGCTCTGCTCTCGCGGCGGGACGTCATCGTGGTGGCGTCGGTGAGCTGCATCTACGGCATCGGCTCGCCGATGGACTACGCCGGCATGGCAGTGTTCGTCGACAAGCAGAAGGAGATGGATCGCGACGAGGTCATCCATGAGCTCATCGACATCCAGTACGACCGCAACGACTACGAGCAGAAGCGCGGCACCTTCCGCGTGCGGGGCGACGCGCTGGACGTGTTCCCGCCCTACGCCGACCATCCCATCCGCATCGAGTTCTGGGGGGACGAGATCGAATCCATCGACGAGATCGACCAGGTCACGGGCGAGGTGCTGAATAGCTACGAGGCGCTGCCCATCTGGCCGGCTTCCCACTACGTTACGGCGCGGCCGAAGATGGACAAGGCCCTCGGCACGATTCAGGACGAGCTGCGCGAGCGCCTCATGCAGTTCAAGGAAGAGGGGAAGCTCCTGGAGGCCCAGCGCCTGGAGATGCGCGTGAACTACGACTTGGAGATGCTGGAGACCATGGGCTTCTGCTCCGGCATCGAGAACTACTCGCGGCATCTGGACGGCCGCGCGCCGGGCGAGCCGCCCTATACGCTCATCGACTACTTTCCGAAGGACTTCCTCTGCATCATCGACGAGTCCCACGTCACGGTGCCGCAGATCCGCGGCATGCACGAGGGCGACCGCTCCCGCAAGATCACGCTGGCCGAGCACGGCTTCCGCCTGCCCAGCTGTCTGGACAACCGCCCCTTGCGCTTCGACGAGTTCGAGGAGCGCATCCCGCAGTTCATCTACGTGTCGGCCACGCCGGGCGACTACGAGGAGCGCGTGAGCCAGGCGAAGGTGGACCAGGTCATCCGCCCGACGGGCCTTCTGGATCCGGAGATCGTCGTGCGCACGAGCGCCAGCCAGATCGACGATATCATCGACGAGGCGAAGGAGCGGGCCGCGCGAAACGAGCGCGTGCTCATCACGACGCTCACGAAGAAGATGGCTGAGGATTTGACCGACCATTTGCTGGATCAGGGCGTGAAGGCGCGCTACATGCACTCGGACATCGCCACCCTGGAGCGTACGGAGATCCTGCGCGATCTGCGCCGCGGCGAGTTCGACGTGCTCGTGGGCATCAACCTTCTGCGCGAGGGACTCGACTTGCCCGAGGTGTCGCTCGTGGCCATCCTGGATGCCGACAAGGAGGGCTTTCTGCGCAACCACCGCTCGCTCATCCAGACCATAGGCCGCGCGGCCCGCAATGTGTCCGGCCAGGTCATCATGTACGCCGACCGCATCACCGATTCCATGCGCCGGGCTATCGACGAGACGCGCCGGCGCCGCGACATCCAGATGGCCTACAACGAGGAGCACGGTATCAAGCCGCAGACCATCCGCAAGGCCATCAACGACATCATGGGCTTCATCACCGAAGACGTGGAGGGCACCACTGCCGAGCAGGTGAACAAGGAGCTGGCAGAGCTTTCCCGTGAAGAGGTCCTGCGGCTCATCTCGTCCATGGAGGACGACATGGCCGCCGCGTCCCGCGACATGGACTTCGAGGAGGCGGCGCGTCTGCGCGACCAGGTGGTGAAGCTGAAGAGCACCGTGGAGGACAAGTCCGAGGAAGACGTGCTGAAGGATTTGAAGAAGGGCGCGCGCAAGGGGAGCGCCTACGGTAACCGCAAGCACGCCGCCTACGGGTCGTCGCGCGCGAATTAGGGCCCGATGCCCGGGCGCCTCGCCGCTATCGCGGGCGCCTTTCGGCGCGGGGCGCCCCGACGGGATGACGAGACGCGTTCAATTTTCGTGGAACTCTTGAGGATTGCAAACTTTACGGAAATGTAAGCTGCTCTGCTGTGGACGTTCTGGCGCTTCGTCGTATAATCGCGAGAAAGCTCCTGCACCACCTGAAGTACTTCCAAAGGAATAAAGCGATGCCCGATCAGCCCGCCTCCCACGGTTCGAACAACCCCCGCAACAATCCGCGACAGCACAAGAAGCCCACGCGCCGCCATCCGGGTGCTCCTGCGCCGACTTCGGTTCCCCATGCCCATGGGGCCGCGGCGCCGCAGCCGCAGTCGACGGCCACCCCCTCAGGATATCAGACCCAGCCGGCACCGCAGGCGCCGACCCTCCAGCAGGAGTCGGTTGCGCCCCGCGAGCAGCCGGCCGCTGCCGCCCAGTCGCAGGATCCGCGCCTTCACGAGGTGCAACCCTATCAGCCGCATGACTATCAGCCGCCCCAGCCCCAGCCGCACCAGGCATCGTCGCCGCACGGCTACGCGGGCTATGCGGCCCAGGTGCCCCCGCGGGTCGTTCCCGCCACCAAGGCCGATGGCCAGGTGGCTCCCTATGCCGACATGGGGCGCTACAAGAAGAAGGGCAAGAAGAAGGCGAGCGTCGTCTCCATTATCGTCTCCGTGGTCATTCTGGCCGCCATCGGCGTGGGGGTGTACCTGTATTTGAACCCCCTGCAGTTCAACGTGACGGTCAACGGCATGACGCGCACGGTGGATCGGGGCACGACCTTGAACGACATGATCGCCGAGGGCGTGGTGTCCCCGCAGCCGGGCAACTTGCTCGCCGTCGACGGGGAAGTCCTGGAAGAGGGGGGTGGCGCGGTCTTTGCCGGCACGGTCAACGGCAACGAGGTGACCGACGGCGCGACCGAGCTGCACAAGGGCGATGTGGTTCAGCTGGACGACGGCGCCGACGCGACCGAGGACTACGATGTTTCCACCGAGGAGACGGTTCCGGGCCAGGTGGAGCTGGGCGAGGGGGCCATCCACGTGTACGTGCCCGGCGAGCCGGCCCAGGTGGAGACGCGCACGGGCAAGGTATCGGGCAAATCCGTGCAGGAGACGGTGAAGGAGGGCTCCGACAACGTCTATCTGAAGTACAACGCGAACACGAACGGCGAGAAGGTCATCGCGCTGACCTTCGACGACGGCCCGTGGCCCACGACGAGCGAGCTGCTCGACGTGCTGAAGGAGAACGACGCCGTGGCGACGTTCTTTACCATTGGTGAGCAGATATCCGATAAGACCGATTACGTGGAGACGATCCAGCGCATGGCGGCCGAGGGGCACCAGATCGGCACCCATTCCTACGACCATGCGGCCACCGGCGGCGGCAATGGCGTGGACATGACGCGCCAGAGCCCGGAAAAGCAGATCGAAGAGGTGCAAATGGGCCAGCAGGCCATCGCGGACGCGACGGGCAGCGAGGCGTCTCAGGTGTTCCGCTCGCCGGGCGGCAACTTCCACGACGAGATCATCTGGAATCTGCAACCCTATATCACGAGCGAGATCGGCTGGAACGTGGACACGGAGGACTGGCGGCGACCGGGCGCCGATGCCATAGCGGAGCGCCTGCTGTCGGTGAAGCCGGGGGATGTCGTGCTCATGCACGACGGCGGCGGCGATCGCAGCCAGACGATCGAGGCGCTCAAGGTCGCCCTGCCGCAGCTTAGGGCCGAGGGCTACAAGTTCGTGACCATCGACCAGCTTCTGGCCTACGACGATGCCAAGGCGCTCGCCCAAGAGCTGGCCTCTCAGCAGTCAGCGGAATAACAGCATTCTCCGAAAAACTTTTCAGACAACCTTTGTAGGGGGCGACCTTGGTCGCCCCTTGTCGCGAGCATGGCCATTGTCGGGAGGGCAGACCAAGGTCTGCCCCTACGGGTGGGGATGCGCGTCGGCCGTTGCCGGGGGTAGCGGCCGATCTGTGCGGAAGCGCCGGGTTATTGCCTGAGGAGCTCGCGGGCGTGGGCGAGGGAGGTCTCGGTGGCGGTGCCCGATAGCAGGCGCGCCACTTCGGCCACGCGCTCGTCGCCCTTGACGGGGGTGAGGATGGTCTCGGGCGTATCACCTGCGGTCTTCGTCACCGTGTAGTGAGCGTCGGCGAGCACGGCGACCTGGGCCAGGTGCGTGATGGCGATCACCTGATGGCTGTCGGCGAGCTCGGCCAGCACGGCCGCGAGCGCATTGGCGGTGCTTCCGCCCACGCCGGCGTCCACCTCGTCGAAGACGAGGGTCTCGGTACCGTCCTTCGCGCCCAAGGCCACCTTGATGGCCAGCATGACGCGGCTGATCTCGCCACCTGAAGCGATGCGTGCAAGCGGCCGCGCGGTCATGGCGGAGCCTGGCTTGAAGAGGAATTCCACCGCCGACGAACCCACACGCGTCCAG
>OLRQ01001492.1_pt1 | contig 17700 bp, 15 predicted proteins | sample 1671971 | NCBI WGS metagenome assembly OLRQ01 (sample SAMEA3136631, study PRJEB25190) | human gut metagenome | biome: human gut; feature: human-associated habitat; material: faeces | place: Austria | collected 2013 | reverse complement strand
TCCGGGGCATCGGCGGCCACGGTCACGCGGCCCTTGATCTTGCCGCAGATCTGCACGGCCAGCTCCACCTCATCAGCGCGGGCCTGGTCGGGGTCGTATTCCGGCCACGGCTGGTCGTAGACGAAGCCGTCGCGACCCAGCGCCTCGCGCCACAGCTCGTCGGCCAGGTGGGGCGTGAACGGTGCCACGAGTTTCACGAGCACCTCGGCCACCTCCGCATCGAGCACGCGATGATCCTCGCAGGCGGCGCGATCCTCGGGGCTGAACGCGCGCAGATACTCGCCGGCGGCGTTCGACAGCTCCATGATGGCGGCGATGGCGGTGTTGAAGTTGTTGCGCTCGATGTCGGCCGACACCTTCTCCACCACGCGATGGCGCTCGCGGACGAGCTTCTTCGCCGCGGCCACGGCCGCCTCGTCAGCCGGCTTCTGCGCGAACAGCGTCTCGTCGCCGGCCTTACCGCACAAGTCGTGCACCTGGCGCCACAGACGGTTCAGGAACTTGTACATGCCCGGCAGGCCGTCCTCGTTCCACAGCTTCTCCTTCTCGGGCGGCCCCAAGAACAAGATGTAGGCGCGCACGGCGTCGGCGCCGTATTCGGCGATCATCTCCTCCGGCGAGACCACGTTGCCCTTCGACTTGCTCATCACATCGCCGTGGGCGTCGAGCACCATGCCCTGGCACAACAGGTTCGTGAAGGGCTCGTCGAAGTCGAGCAGGCCGCAGTCGCGCAGCACCTTGGTAAAGAAGCGGCTGTAGAGCAGGTGCAGGATGGCGTGCTCGATGCCGCCGATGTACTGATCGACCGGCATCCAGGCGTTAGTCTTTTCCGGATTGAAGGGCGCGTGCACGTTGTGCGGGTCGGTGTAGCGCATGTAGTACCAGCTGGAGCACGTGAAGGTGTCCATGGTGTCGGTCTCGCGCTTAGCCGGGCCGCCGCAAACCGGGCAGGTGGTGTTCACGAACCCGGCATGGGTGGCCAGCGTCTCGCCGGCGGCCAGATCGATATCCTCGGGCAGGCGCACGGGAAGATCTTCCTCGGGCACAGGCACCACGCCGCACTTCTCGCAGTGGATAGCGGGGATGGGGTTGCCCCAGTAGCGCTGGCGGCTGATAAGCCAGTCGCGCAGGCGAAACTCCACGGTGCGCTTGCCGCGACCCATCTCTTCCAGCGCGGCCACGATGGCTGCTTCGCCCTCGGAGTGCTTACCGCCGGTCATGCCCGTGTAGGGACCGGATTGCACGAGGACGCCCTCGGCGGCGTAGGCCTCCGGCCAGTCCACCGTGGTCACCACGCGGCCCTGCTCGTCCTTGAGCTGCGGGTACAGCGGGTCGTCCTCGGGCAGGATGATGGGGATGATGGGCAGATCGTACTTGCGGGCGAACTCGAAGTCGCGCTGATCGCCGCAGGGCACGGCCATGACGGCGCCGGTGCCGTAGTCGGCCACGATGTAGTCGCCCACCCACACGGGCACCTTCTCGCCGTTGATGGGGTTCACCACGTAACGGCCGGTGAACGCGCCGTGCTTCTCGTGATCGCCCTGAGCGCGCTGGACGGCGGTCACCTTTTTGGCTGCCTCAACCAGCTCCATGACCGGCGCCTCGTATTCGGTGCCTTCCACAAGGCCGCGGAGCAGCTTGCTCTCCGGCGCCAGCAAGAAGAAGCTGCAGCCGAACAGCGTGTCGGCGCGGGTGGTGAACACGGTGATAATGTCGTCATCCGTGGGCTCGGCCGGCGCGTTGCCGTCGCGGTCGCACAGGATGAAGTCCACGTTGGCGCCCTCGGAGCGGCCGATCCAGTTGGCCTGCTGCTGCTTCACGCGCTCGGGCCAGCCTTCCAGCTGATCCAGGTCGTCCAGCAGCTCCTGGGCGTAGTCGGTGATCTTGTAGTACCACTGGGTGAGGTCGCGCTTCTCCACCTCGGAGTCGCATCGCCAGCAGCGACCCTCGATGACCTGCTCGTTGGCGAGCACGGTGCCGCAGCTCGGACACCAGTTCACCGGCGAGTTGCGACGCTCCACGAGACCGCGCTCCCAGAACTTCAGGAAGATCCACTGGCCCCAGCGGTAGTACTCCGGATCGCACGCCACCACTTTGCGATCCCAGTCGTAGGAAAAGCCCATGCGGGAGAAGCTCTTCTTCTGGGTCTCGATGTTCTCGTAGGTCCAGATGGCCGGATGGCTGTGATGCTTGATGGCGGCGTTCTCCGCGGGCAGGCCGAAGGCGTCCCAACCCATGGGATGCAGCACGTCGAAGCCCTGCATCTTGGAGTAGCGGGCCACCACGTCGCCATAGGTGTAGTTGCTCGCATGCCCCATGTGCATGTCGCCGGAGGGATACGGGAACATCTCCAGGACATACTTCTTGGGCGCATCGGAATTCTCCGGCACCGTGTACAGCCCGGCCTCTTCCCAGGCCAACTGCAAACGGGGCTCGATCTCATGGGGGTTGTAGGCTTTCATGGCACTCCCTCGAAAACGTGGCTTTCGACCGCGCGCATTCCCCGCGGCCGCGAGTTGATTTCCCCATTATAGCCATGATGCGCTCGCGGAAAAGGGGCGCCAGCGCTCGACCGCGCCCCTCACGGGACAGACGGCGGCTATACGTTCCGCCCCTAGCGCACCCGGCGCAGAGAAGCGCCGCAGTTCCAGCAGGTCTCCCGGGAACCGTCGTTGTCGGCAGCGCACACGGCACAGGTGCGGCGCCCCAGCGGCACCTCCTCGGTCACGGCCCCGGGCAGCGGCACGTCGGCCTCCTCATCGGCCAAGCGCGCCATGGCGGCGCGAATGCCCTGCACGCCCGTGATGTGCGCCACTTCCAGCGCATCTTTCCTATGATTTGCCGTCATTTCCGCGCCCCTTCGCCCTTCGACCGTCCAATTCAAGTACCATGATAGCGAAATACCGCGATCCCCTCCGCGAAGGAGCACCCATGAACTTCCACAACGCATCGTTTAAAGCCGCTTACGGCACCTCGGAGCAGCTGCCAGCATCCACAGGTCCCGAGGTTTCCTTTGCGGGACGCTCGAACGTGGGTAAGTCGTCGTTGCTCAACAAGCTCATGTACCGCAAGGGCCTGGCGAAGGTGTCGTCCACGCCGGGCAAGACGGCCACCATCAACTTCTACGATGTGGACGGCCACGATCTCGTGGATCTGCCTGGCTACGGGTACGCGAAAGTGTCGAAAGCAGAAAAGGGCCGGTGGAGTGAGCTCATCGAGGGCTACTACAATCAAGATCGTGACTTCGCACTCGTGGTGTCGCTCATCGACATCCGCCACGAGCCCTCGGCGCTCGACCGCAACATGGTTCAGTTTCTCATGGACGCCGAGCTGCCCTTCGCCATCGCGCTGACCAAAGCGGATAAGCTGTCGAAGCAGCAGCAGATGAAGCAGCGCGCCGCCATCAAGAAGGCGCTCAAGCTGCCGGGTGGCGTGCCCATGGTGGTGACGTCGTCGGAGAAGGGCGACGGCATCGACGAGCTGCGCGCCCTCATCAACCGCGCCATCGAGAGATAAGGGCCGCAAGCCCCGAGGCGCGTCGCAAGCTCCGAGGCGTACCGCAAGCTGAAAGCTCATCCCCCATGGAGCAAAATATGGCGGGATTTCCCGATTTCCACGCTCATGCATGCTCAACAAGCTGGAAATCGGGAAATCCCGCCACAAACGAAACCCCCTCCCAAAAAGGAGAGCGCCCCAGTGGAGGAACCGGGGCGCTGAGGAGAGGAGGGGCCGTCGTTGGCCAGAGCAGAACGTCGGGCCGGCGAGGCGATAGGTGTTCAAGCGTTATTCGGTGACCTCGACAGTGAGAGCCGCAGGAACCTCGGGACGCGTCTTCGGGGCCTTGGCCGCCTTCGGCGTACCGAAGAAGAACTTCATGAAGTGCACGAAGACGTAGGCGACCATCACGGCGGCGAACAGCGTCTCCACGGCGATGAGGGCCTCGATCACCGGGAGCGCCGGAATGGAGTAGCCGGCAGCGTAGAGAGCCTGCACGCCCTTGCCGAGCGCCATCGCGGAGATGACGAAGGGGAAGGTCATGGCTGCGTAGCTCGGATAGAACTGCAGGGCGAGGAACTTCGGCACCCGGGTGACGACGCCGATGAGCATCAGCTGGCCGAGGCCCATGAGCACGGCCACGAACACCAGGTTCGGATCAGGCATAACCGACAGATATCCCACCAGCGACAGACCCATAGGAGCAGCATAGATGCAGAACAGCGGGCGAGCGCCTTCGGGGATCTCATGCTTGATGTAGCGCATCGTCACCACGGCGAGCAGCACGAGGTAGCAGGCAAAGCCGAACCAGAAAATGCCCTGGCCGAAGGCCTCGGCGCCGAAGACGGGAGACGTTACAGCCGCCACGATGATGCCCACGTAGCAAATGAAGTACGTAGGAAAGACCTCGGTGAGCTTGAAGCGGCGGATATAGTACAGGGTAAACCACGTCATCAGCACGAAATGCCCCGCCACCGCCGAGCACCACAGCCCGAAAGCCGGCACGATAGCCACGGGAGCCAAGTATCCGGCCAGCTGCATCAGCGTCATGAAGAACGTGGCAGAAACACTTGCGAAAACGGAGTTCTTCATGTCCTCGCGAAGCATGGAGGGGAACATGATCAGCTTGGCGACGAGCATAGCCACCAAGAAGAGAGACAACGCCCCGCAAGCAATGTGGGCGATCTCGGCATAGGGTTGAAGCAAGTTGCCCAAAGCGGCCAGGCCCAAGGCCACGCCCGCTGTGGGGATGGGTACTTTCTTGATAATGTCGCGCATAGAGCACCTTTCGTCGGGGCCTTTGGAGCCGGAAATGTCTCGACCACGAATCGCCGGATATAACGCAACGACCCGCAGGAGTAGGATGGCTTTATTATGCGCGGTTTCTTACCAAAAGAAAACTTATATATCATTATGTAGCCATTAGAGAAGTTTATTGATATGCTACCCGAGCCCCCAGGAACCACCGCACTCATCGAAGGAGACGCAATGCAGGACTTTCGCGTAAAGACGTTCCTCACCGTGTGCCGCACTCTGAACTACACCCGAGCCGCCGAGGAGCTGGCGCTCACCCAGCCGGCCGTCTCCCAGCACATCACATACCTGGAGCGCGAGTACGGCGCGAAGCTGTTCACCTACCATCGCAAAAAGCTGGAGCTGACACCGGCGGGGCGCGTCCTGCGCGACGGGCTAGCGACCATGGCCCACGACGACGTGCTACTGCACGAGCGCATCGAGGAGGTGGCCCATGGCGCCACGGTCAAGCTGCGCATCGGCATGACGCTGACCGCCGGCGAGTACGTGGTGGCCCGGCCCCTCGCCCGCTGTCTGGGCGCCCGACCCGACATCCAAATCACCGTGCGCTCGGGCGGAACCCAACACCTGATGGAGCTCCTCGACGCGGGAACCATCGATTGCGCCTTCGTGGAAGGACTCTTCGACAAGGCCCGCTATGCCTCACGCCCCTTCTCGTCCGAGCGTTTGGTGCCCATTTGCGCAGCCGAGCATCGCTTCCCGCGTACGCCACGCACCCTGGAAGACCTCTTGGGCGAACGACTCATTCTGCGCGAGGAGGGCAGCGGCAGCCGCAACGTGCTTGTCCACGCGCTCGCTCAGCGCAATCTCTCGCCTGCCTCCTTCGCCGATCATTTCGTCGTGGAAAGCCTCGATATCATCAAGATATTCGTCCAGGCCGATCTTGGGATTTCCTTCGTCTACGAGGCCGCCGTGCAGCGGGAGGTGCAAGAGGGCACGCTGCGCGTTATCCCCCTCTCCGATGCGGGCATCTTCCACGACATCAGCTTCATTTACCTGAGCGACAGCATCTACGAGCAGGATATGAAAAACCTCTTCGCCGCTTTGAGCGCCTAGGGGCGCCGGGGCGCGATGCTCGCAGGCCGATCATTCGAAGCCGTGTCAATCTGGCAAGTTTTCTTCGGAATTCGACACCTATCATTTTATCTCAGCAATTGGCATATCGAATAGTGTTGATCTTTTATCGCCTACAAACAAAATCGAGGGACTGCCAATATACCGCAGCCCCTCGATAGGGTCGATTATGTCGAAAACCTCGAAAAGCTCGCCTCGGAAGCTACAGCCTCTTTACGCGACCCTCGGCACCGCCCCCGCCATCCTCGCGACAGCATACAGCGGCGCAAGATCCCGGCCGGTTTAGCGGGTGTTGCTCGCGTAGGGGGCCTTGTCCTTCAGCAACACGTCGTGGGCGCCGCCCTCTACGATGGAGGTGGCGGACACCAGCGTGAGCTTCGCCTTGTCCTGGAACTCGGAAATGGTGAGCGCACCACAGTTGCACATGGTGCTCTTCAGCTTCAGCAGGGTGATGGCCATGTTGTCCTTCAGGCTGCCGGCGTAGGGCACGTATGAATCGACGCCCTCTTCGAAGGACAGCGACTTCTTGCCGCCCAAATCGTAGCGGCCCCAGTTGCGGGCGCGGGCACTCCCCTCGCCCCAGTACTCCTTCATGTAGGTGCCGTTCACCATGACCTTGGCCGAAGGGCTCTCGTCGAAGCGGGCGAAGTAGCGGCCCAGCATGACGAAGTCGGCGCCCATGGCCAATGCGAGCGAGATGTGATGATCGTACACGATGCCGCCGTCGGAGCAGATGGGCACGTAGATGCCGGTCTCGCGGAAGTACTCGTCGCGGGCCTTCGCCACTTCAATGGTCGCGGTGGCCTGGCCGCGGCCGATGCCCTTGGTCTCGCGGGTGATGCAGATGGAGCCGCCGCCGATGCCGATCTTCACAAAGTCGGCGCCCGCGTCGGCGAGGAAGCGGAAGCCCTCGGCGTCAACCACGTTGCCCGCGCCGATCTTCACATCGTTGCCGTAATGCTCGCGCACCCATTCGATAGTCATCTTCTGCCAGTCGGAATAGCCCTCGGAGCTATCGATGCACAGCACGTCGGCACCGGCCTCGACAAGCGCCGGCACGCGCTCGGCGTAGTCACGGGAGTTGATACCCGCACCCACCATGTAGCGCTTATGGGAGTCCAGCATCTCGTTGGGATTGGACTTGTGGGAATCGTAGTCCTTGCGGAACACAAGCGCAACCAGATGATCGTCGGCGTCCACAATGGGCAACGAGTTCAGCTTGTGATCCCAAATGATGTCGTTGGCGACCTTCAGGGTGGTGTCGACCGGCGCCACCACGAGCTTCTCGCGCGGCGTCATGAAATCGGCTACCTTCTCGTCCATGGACATGCGCGACAGACGGTAATCGCGCTCGGTCACGATGCCGAGCAGCTTTCCGTGAGCGGTGCCATCGTCGGTGACGGGCATGGTGGAGTGGCCGTACTGCTCCTTCAGGACCACCACCTGCTCGAGCGTCATGTCGGGAGAAAGGTTCGCATCGGAGGTGACGAAACCGGCCTTGTAGTCCTTTACGCGGGCCACCATAGCGGCCTCGTCCTCAATAGACTGGTTGCCGTAAATGAACGAAAGGCCGCCCTCAGTAGCCAGCGCCACGGCCATCTTATCATCGGAGACGGCGGCCATGATGGCAGAGACCATGGGTACGGAAAGCGTGAGCGGGCACTCCTCCTCGCCCTTGCGGTACTTCACCAGCGGCGTCTTCAAGCTGACGCGCGCCGGAATGCAGTCGGCCGGCGTATGGCCCGGAACCAGCAAGTACTCGTTGAATGTGCGGGACGGTTCATCGAAATAGTAGGCCATGATCTGCGCTCCTTCTTTCCCTCGGTGCCCTGGATACCCAATAATTGGATCATTATATGACGAGAAGGGGACCCATGCCAGAGCCACCGCAGACCCGCCCCATTTTTTCGGCAGAGGTCGGAAGCGTAGCAGCCACTTACGCGATGGCGGCTATCTCAATGGACGCGCGACACCGTAATCGTATCGTCGTTCATAGAACCTCCCTTGCAAGCGACCTCAGTGGCAGTCGCATACTTCGATATCGTAGACCCCCTCGGGCGCGAAGCTGAAGCGAATGCGCCACTACAGCCGCACTTCTTCGACTTCGCAAAAGAGATCAATGTAGTCCTGGGCCGACAGGCGCTTGATGGGCGAGCGAGCGAAGGCCTTCTCGTCGCGGGAGATGATGAAGTCGACGGAAACGCTCTCGGCACAGGCGCGGATGAGACCATCCTCGAAATCGGGCTCGTCCGAGAGAGCCGCCACGCGGCAAAGCGCTCCGTCCACGGCAACCACCTCGAACAAATCCATAACGGCGAGCACAAACTGACGGGCAGAAGGCTCGTCAGCATATTTCCCGAGGATGCAGTACACGTCCTTGAGCGAACCGGCGCACACATAACCCCGCACATCCTCGTAGGCAATCTCGTCTACAAGCAGCGTGGCAGCCGCCCAGCCCGGACGCTCCCCCATGGCCGCATCGAGAAGAACGTTGGTATCAACCAGTAGCCTCCTACTCATAGCGGCTCGCGATCATATTGCGGACTTCCGCATCGGACATGCGCCCGATCTCGGGATGGCGCGCCCGCGAGGCGAAGCCCTTGATGAAAGAGGCGGCATCACCTCTTCCCGAAGACGGCGCAAACAGCACGGGCATTGCGCCGGCGGCTTGGATGGAATCGAGCAGAACTGTACCGCAATATTGCCCGAAAGAAAGACCGTATTCCCTGCGCGCCAGAGCATCGGCAAAGGCCAGGGCCTCTTCGTCCACCCGTCCAGAAAACGTCTTCGTCGCCATGCATCCTCCCTTGTTTACCTGTTTACATTATAACGCCAAACAAGAGAAAGGACAATTATCGCCGAGAGGAGAAACATGGCTAACTACGCGAATCGCCCTCGGCGAGAACTGCTACGCGATCGACGCCCATGACCGTGCGCGTACGGTAGCGACGAAGAGCACCGTCACGCCCGCGAGCAACCAGGTAGATGACGGCCTTGAGAATAGCGACCAGCACATCGCAACATTGGTCGCTTTTTCGGCATTAAGGGGGGCGGTCCTTTATCCTAAAACTCGATCGCGAAGCTCATCGCGGCTATGGACGCCTAGTTTGGCATAAATATGCTTCGCATGGGTCTTCGTCGTGTTCAGACTCACATACAACTGATTCGATATTTCACCGAGCGTCGCCCGCTGGAGGAGAAGCGCAAGGATCTCCTCCTCACGAAACGTCAATCTCGCTTCCCGCGACACTTCCCTGCATAAACGCGCTATCCGTTCGTCGATGGTCTCATTTTCGCGTTCGCCCACCTCGCCGATGGGCTCCCGCGCCCAATGGCGCCAATCCGAACGCTCAGCCGCTCGCAAAGCCACGATGGCTACCGCCAAAATAGCTCCCGCCAAAAGACAAAGAGCGAGCCGTCCTTCCCAATGTGAAAGGTCGATAATCCTACTGCCGTCGAACGTTGTTGCCGCAAAGAACCCAACGAACTGCATGAGATCCAGAAGAGCGAAGCTGATACCGAAGACCCATTCGACGGAGCAACGGTACGTATTGACGGTATCGCAAAGCAGCCAGAACACGAACAGCGAAAGACCCCAGTACGCCACGGAGACCAAAAACCCCGCAATGGAATCGATCCCAACGGCCATCAGCACGGCAAGAAAGCCGAAAACATAAGCCGCAAAAGAAGCCTTGAGAACATAATCGAGACGAAAACCCTTCACGTAAAGAAGGCCTGCGAGCACAGCACCGCCCGTCGGCGCAAGAGCGAAAGCCTCGGTTTGAATCGAGACGCCCAAAACTGCTGCGGGGCCGAACGCCGCCATAAAACCGACCAGCGCCATAAGAATCACCGGACGCCAAGGAACAAGTGCTCGCAGAAGACCCGCGCGCTCGTGGACGTCGGCCGTCCCGTCCCCATCGGCCGAAGAGAGCGCGGATGCTCCTTCGCGGCTTTTCAGGAAGGCAACGAACGTGACCAGGGGAAGCACCACGGAGGAGACCGCTACCCATTCTGCCCGCAGACCGACGATCGTCCATGCGAGCACGCCCGCCACCACACAGGTTGCACTGCTATAAAGCAGCATGCGTTTTGGGGCCAATCGGACATAGAGGCGCGCCCAAAGCAAGAAAGCGAGCGCTTTTCCCACGCCAATGCACACTCCACACGCCATGTACACTCCTGGCAACAAATCGTCCAGCGCCCAGATAATAGTCATGGCGAAAGGCGCGAAACCTACCACGAGGAGTCCATAGGCGACGCAAGGCCACCAACGGTATCGCTCGAACATATCCCGCTTCAACGACAAAGCAGCGCAAAGGACAAGAGTCATCATGTCGCCCAGGATCGTCATGTGAATTGAGGACAAAGGCAGCGAACCGACTACCTCGTTCTGGACCGAGCCCATTATGGCAGGCACAACCAATATGTAGGCAGCGAAAAAGAGCCTTGAACGCCAGATCGGCTTGTCTCGCATCGCTTCCATGAGCACACCCTTTCATTTTTCTGGAATTATAGCAGGTACCGTTGGAAGACCAGGCAGCGGGTGACAAAACGGGTGACGACCTTTTCGGGCAAATCACCCGTCAATCACCAGGCAAAACGTCTTCTCAGCTCAAAAACTCATGCCTATACTCGGCCCAGTCGCACAGAGGTCGCGGATAGCATGCACCCGATCCTCGACGACAAGACAGATCGCATCAAATGAGGAGGCAATCATGATAAAGACTGAGCACACTATTTCTCGTCGCGGATTCCTTGGCTTAGGGGCCGCCACCGCGCTTTTCGGAGGAGCGGCTATGGCCGGTTGCGCGCCGCAGCCCAAGAATACCGCCGGCGCAGATCAAATCGACGACAATCAAACGGCTTTGGGCGGTTCCGAATGGTTCGGGACCCCCGCAGAAGTAAACGAAGCGGACATCGTCCGTACCGAGAACACTGGTGTTCTCATCGTGGGCGCGGGAAATGGCGGCATGGCCTGTGCTGCCTCTTGCGCCGATCTGGGGCTCGACTTCATGATCTGCGAGAAGAACGCCACCGTGGAAGCCGCCCGAGGCTTTTTCGGCGTCGTTAACTCCGATTGCGCCCAGGCGGCTGGAGTCGAGGTCGACCCTCTCAAGCTCCAAAACGAGCTGAGTCGTTACGCGGGCTTCAAGAACGATCCCCGTGTCGCAAAAGTTTGGATTGACGAGTCCGCTGAGACCAAGCAGTGGCTCGACACCATCATGAATCCCCTCGGCTTCAAAGCAACGCTATGCCTCCACGAGCATCTCGGCGACGGAGGCACCGACTACTATATTCCGCCCATCTCTCATGTATATGTTGCAGATGAGAGCATCGAGCCGGGCATCTCCCTCGCAAAGGCCGGCTCCCTCGAGCTGAATGTCGACTGGTCGAGAAACCAGTGGCTTGAAGAGCATATCAATCAGCTGGGCCATGAAGTCGCCTTCAACCACAAACTCGTCAAACTTGAGCAGAACGAGGAGGGTGCTATCACCGGTGCCATCTTCGAAACGCCCGAGGGCTACGTCCGAGTCAACGCCTCGCAAGGCGTTGTCATGGCCACGGGCGGTTACGCGGCCAACGCGGCCATGACCCGCCGCCTCAACCCTATCCTCGGGCAGTGCATCACCGGCAACGCCTTCTCTCCCAGTGCAACAGGCGAAGGCATTCGCATCGCCATGCAGATCGGCGCACAGCTTGACGCCGAACCGGCACCTATGATTTTCAATCGAGGTATGGTAGAACCCGGAGTGGACGCAGGCTACATCGACGATTCCGATGAGGCGCTATTTTCGGGTCACATCGGCCAAAACGGTATCGGATCGCAGCCATTCATGAAAGTCGATCGACGGGGGCGCCGTATCATCAACGAGTCCACGCCCTACGACAATATCGTTTTTTCCGCTGCCGGGCATGAAGGCGGCGTCTGGTGCATGGTGTTCGACGCCAACGCCCCGGAGGACGTGAAACGATTCTCCACAATCGGCTGCTCGACCGGCGGCATGTGGATGGTCAATTTCGAGACAGTGGACGAATGGCTGGCCGCTATTGAGCAAATGATGTCCGCCGACATCGCGCCCATCAAGAAAGCCGACACCATCGAAGGGCTTGCCGACCAGCTCGGATTCACTGGCAGCGATAAAGAGGCTTTCCTCGACCAGGTCGATCGCTATAACGCCGCATACGATGCCCAGCACGACGACGAATTCGGCAAGGAACCCTATCGCCTGTCCGAGCTTCGCAACCCTCCCTTCTACGGGGCCTGGTTTGGCGGATCGCTGCTTACCACCCTGCAAGGTCTTCGCATCGATGAGCACATGCGGGTCTTGGACAACGATGGCAAAGCCATGAAGGGCTTGTTCGCCGTAGGCGACTGCTCCGGCTCTATGTTCGCGAACACTTATCCCGAGCTGATTGTCGCCAGCGCCTGCGGGCGAACCCTGACCTTCGGCCGACATGTTGCCCGCTATCTTGCAGGAGAGTTCTCGGCGTAAACGCATCCAGGCGCGACCCTCCCCCGCGCCCGGACGACCGCAAGGGCCCGGTTCGTTGGGCCCTTGCACCTATCCAATGATCTCCCCCTGCCCACGCTCACGATGGGGCGTAATGCCGAAAGGCCGATATCGACCCCCTTAAAGCACCTCGCGCGTTCAGCCTCGATCTGCCACGAGCAACGGCGCTCCCAGTCCACAGTCCCGCATCGAAAAACAAAAAAGGAAGGAGCCCCGAGAGGCTCCTTCTTGTCGCATCTGTCGCTGCCAGGCCTGCTTGGCCCGAGCCCGGCTGTATTTCGCCGGCCCGTGGGCGCCGTGGCCGGAGGCGAACCCGTTGTAGCGCGGCTTGGTCGCAAGCGTCGCCTCCTCGGTCGACCGCCGCCACACGACATCGTTCTTCGGCTTTACTGCCTGCACCGGATGCGCCTTCTTCCGCTTCTTCGACATTCCTCTCACCTCCTTCGAGCTATGGTTTCTTCAGCGGAAGCATTCTAGCAAAATCTGAGAAGAAATCCAAAAAGAAGTGTCTTGTATTTCGAACTTTAGTTTGCTATATTGCACTTATGAGCCAGTGCAAGGGCGACGAGAGAGCTCCCGTCGCCAAAGTTCATCGGCAAGCTTGAGCAGCTTGGGCGCATCGGACGACCTAACTTGCAAGATCCTCATCCCCTTGGAAACAAGGGCTTGATTTATAACATTTTTGTTATATCATGAAGGAGGATCTGATGGGCAAATACGGAATCATTTTTTATCAAAAAGACAATGGACGAATCCCCGTTCAGGAATTCCTGGACGGCCTCCCGAAAGACCAGCAGACAAAGGGCGTCCGAGACATCAACATTTTGGAAGAAAGAGGGCCGGAATTGCGACCTCCTTCTTCGAAGCACATCAAGGAGGGGATTTTTGAGCTTCGAATACAAGCGTCTGGGAATAATTTGCGCGTATTTTATTTCTTCTTTCACGGAAACCAGATCGTTTTGACGAACGGATTTCTCAAAAAGACGCAGAAAACCCCGCCTCGCGAATTAAGGCGAGCGTTGCGATACAAAAGGGATTGGGAGAAAAGGATGCAGAATGCTGACATTCGATGAATATCTTGCCGAGAAAATGAAAGACCCCGAGTTCGCTCACGAATGGGAGCGGCTGGAGCCCGAATACGCCGTTATCAATGCGATCCTCGATGCCGAGCAGGAACTCGGTCTCACCCAAAGCGAGTTTGCCGAACGGTGTGGCATGAAGCAGAGCGCACTCAGCCGTTTGCAGACGGGCAAGACGAGCCCTACGCTGAAAACGCTGCAGCAACTAGCCGACGGCATGGGGAAGAAGCTGGTCATTCAGTTCGTGTAGAAACGACCGCCCCTCCGAACGCCCGCGGCACCAGCATTCGCATTCGCCGCCTGCGTCGTTGGCCTAGCGCCCTTTCGCGAGCGCCTCTTCGATGATGGCGTTCACGGCAGCTGGATTATCGGCGTTGGAGTTATGGGCGGCGCCTTCTACCCAGCGGATGGGCAGGCCGGTGCGCTCCGACCACAGCTCGTTGTACTTGCGGACGAACCCCGTGCGGTCGAGTTCGCCAACGATCAACGTGAGCGGAGCGGTCGGCGCGGCGTACTCATCGCTTCTCACCACCTCGGCCAGCATGGCGAACCCATGGGCGGAAAGCCGGCAGTACTCCCCTTTCTCGTAGCCGGCCAGGATCGAGCTCATGATGGCGCGGCCCTCGGGAGTTGCGGCATTGCCCTCGGTGCTCGCCTTCTTAAGCGTCCCCCAGGGGTACAGATAGAACATGCGCGTCACAAAGGGCAGACAAGCCAACTCCCACCGCTTGTAGTAGTCGCGGCCGAGCGGCGCGGAGTCCACCGACACGATGCCGCAGGCGCACCCCGGGAACAGCACGTCGAACACCTGAGCCACATAGCCGCCCATCGACTGACCCACGAGCACAGGTGCACTGACGCCTTCTGCCTTCATGATCTCCCCCAACCAACGGGCCAAGTCGGGCAGCGAGAAATCCAGCGGGAACGGCCGCGACTCGCCATGGGCCGGCGCGTCCCACGCTAGGCAGTTGGCACGGCCCTCAAAGTGCTCGATCTGAGGAGCGAACAGACGGCGATCCGCCGTGAGTCCCGGCAGAAACACCACCCACGGCCGCGTCGCATCGGCCGTGTCGCTCACCCAGTAGACAATCTCCCCGCGCCCCGTATCAAAGCTCGCCTTCCGCATGCTCTCTCACTTCCTTCTCATTCGAACGACACCCAGTATCGCACATTGCCGGCAGAAGAAGCGCGAGGGCCGACCCCTGCGAAAATGCTCAGCCACAAAGCCCATCCCCGTGTCCGTCGCTCGCGTCCGGCAACAGCGAGAAGCACCCATGCGCACGAAAAAAGCGACCGCCCCGAAGGACGGTCGCATGAGGTGCGCGCTATGCGTACGGACGATTTAGAACTTGCGGAACTTGTCGGCCGGGGTGAAGCAGATGGGGCACTTCTCGAAATCGTCGCCCTTGTGGATGTAGCCGCAGATGGGGCACAGGTAGTAGGCCTCGTCGGTGGGAGCGTCGATGTTGTTGTAGGCGTCCATGTACAGCTCGGCGTGCACGGCCTCGGCGAGCTTGGCGCGGGTGAACACGAACTCGGCCTTCTTGTTGCCCTCCTCCTGAGCGACCTTGATGAAGCTCGGGTACATGTCGGAGGTCTCGTAGATCTCGCCCAGGGCGCCGGCGATGAGGTTCAGGTCGGTAGCGATGCCCTCGGCCTCGGGAGCGGCGGGGCGCTCGTAGCCCGGCTCGATCTCGGCGATCACGCCGGCCTCAAGGCCAATGTGGATCTGCTCGGCGGCGCTGGTGGCCTCGAACAGGCGGGCGATCTGGTCGAAACCCTGCTCCTTGGCGGCAGCGGCGCAGGCGGCGTACTTGGCGGACGCGCCGGTCTCGCCGCACACGGCAGCCTTCAGGTTCTCAAGCGTGGTGCCCACCTCGGTGATGGACTCGGGAACCACGTCGAAATTGCTGGAGTTCTCAGCGGTAGGGATAACGTCACGCAGATTCATGGAATCTTCCTTTCTTAAGCATCGACGACATCGTCTCAATGTCTGGGTCATTATAGTACGGCGCTCCCGCCCCGCGCATCGAGAAAGCAGGATGTAACAATTTCCAAACTTTTCCCCACAGATTGGTTCATACTGTGTTCGATCGCACAAGAGAAAGGATGTTACGTGGAACGCGAAGTGGCTTGGAAGAAGTACGACGAGGCGTCGCTGGACGAGCTTGAGGCGCTGGCCGTCGACTACATCGATTTCATCTCCGAGAACAAGACCGAGCGCGAGTGCGCGGCGGCCGCCATCGCCGCTGCTGAGGACGCCGGCTACGATTCGCTGGCTGATTGCATCGCCGCCGGCACGCCGGTGGGCCCGGGCAGCAAGCTGTGGGCCTGCGCCCAGGGCAAGGCCGTCATTCTCGTACATGTGGGGGCCGCACCGATCTCCGAGGGCATGAACATCCTGGGGGCGCACATCGACTCGCCGCGCCTCGACATCAAGCAGAATCCGCTGTATGAGACGAACGACTTCGCGCTGCTGGACACGCACTACTACGGCGGCATCAAAAACTACCAGTGGACGGCGCTGCCGCTGGCGCTTCACGGCGTCGTGGCCAAAACCGACGGCGAGGTGGTGGAGGTGAACATCGGCGACGACCCGGCTGACCCGGTGTTCTGCGTGACCGACCTGCTCCCCCACTTGGGTTCCCAGCAGATGGATAAGAAGGGCTCGAAGGTCGTGGAAGGCGAGGACTTGGACGTGCTCGTGGGCAACCGGCCGCTCGCCGCGACCGGCGCCGACGAGGCGGACGACGGCGCCGGGAAAGCCGAAGGCGACAAGGCCTCCAAAGATCCCGTGAAAGCCTACGTGCTGGCGCTTCTGTCCGACAAGTACGGCATCGCCGAGGAGGACTTCCTCTCAGCCGAGCTGGAGGTAGTGCCCGCCGGCCGCGCCCGCGACCTCGGCTTCGATCGTTCCATGGTCATCGGCTACGGCCAGGACGACCGCGTGTGCGCCTACACCTCCCTTGCGGCCCAGCTGGCCTTGGGCGACGACATCCCCGCCCGCACCGCTGTCTGCGTGCTGGTGGACAAGGAGGAGATCGGCAGCGTGGGCGCCTCCGGCATGGCCTCGATGTTCTTTGAAAACACCATCGCCGAAATCATGGCGCTCGCCGGCGAGAGCAGCCCGCTGCGCCTGCGCCGCGCCCTCACCCGCTCGCGCATGCTGTCCTCGGACGTGTCCGCCGGATTCGACCCCGCCTACGCGAGCGTCTTCGAAGCGAAGAACTCCGCCTATCTGGGCCGCGGCCTCGTGTTCAACAAGTACACCGGCTCCCGCGGCAAGAGCGGCTCCAACGACGCCTCGGCCGAGTACGTCGCGCTGGTGCGCCGCATCATGGACGACGCGGGCGTGAGCTTCCAGACCGCCGAGCTGGGCCGCGTGGACGCCGGCGGCGGCGGAACCATCGCTTACATCCCCGCGAAGTACGGCATGGACGTCATCGACTCCGGCGTGCCCGTGCTTTCGATGCACTCCCCCTGGGAAGTCACCAGCAAAGCCGACATCTACGAAGCCCGCCGCGGCTACGAAGCCTTCCTGCGCGCGGAGGGCTAGCGAGGAAGCCGGATCCCCCGCGACAATCGGCGGCCATTTGCAGAGCGGTTTTTTCGAGTTGTTAGAGTTCGGGACGAGCGCTCGAAAGAATCGGCTGCAGAGGATCGTACAGCGACCTGGGATTTCGCCGTCGCTTTCCCTGGATCAAGCGGCAAGGGGTCCTTTCCTGCCTCCCATAACTCTAACAAGTCGAAATTCTTGCATAAAAAGGGGCGGCTCCTTATCCCGGAGCCGCCCCTTGGCTTGTAGATCGTTGCCTAGTTGGCGGTGATGACGGTGCCGGTCTCGCCGCGCAGGCCGGCGGCCGCGCACTCCAGCGAGGTGATGAGCGCGCGGCCCTCGGGGTAGGCCTCGACATACTCGATGCAGGCCTCCACCTTCGGGAGCATGGAGCCGGGGGCGAACTGGCCCTGCTTGATGTACTCCTCGGCCTGGGCCACGTCCATCTCGTCGATGGTCTGCTGCTCGGGCGTGTTGAAGTTGACGCACACCTTCTCCACGGCGGTGAGGATCACGAGCATGTCGGCGCCGAGCTCGGCGGCCATGAGCGCGCTGGAGCGGTCCTTGTCGATGACCGCGGGGGTGCCCACGTAGCCGTCCCCGGTCTCGAACACCGGCACCCCGCCGCCGCCGGTGGACACGACCACGTAGCCGTCCTCCACCAGGT
>OLRQ01001488.1_pt1 | contig 17747 bp, 17 predicted proteins | sample 1671971 | NCBI WGS metagenome assembly OLRQ01 (sample SAMEA3136631, study PRJEB25190) | human gut metagenome | biome: human gut; feature: human-associated habitat; material: faeces | place: Austria | collected 2013 | reverse complement strand
GGCACATCCCCCCTGGGCAAGCCTTTGTGGGGCTGCGTGCCAAGCAGGTAGATCGCTCGGTGGTGGCCTGCTGCACGGCGCTGGCGCCGGTGGTGCGGGGGCTGGCGTTGGAGATACCGGACTGTGAGGGGCTGGCGTGGAATTTGCAGCGGCGGTTCGGGCTGCCTATTTTAGCGCAGGGTGGGGATTTAACATTGAATTTCACTGATTCCAGCACCGGCATCGCCCTTTATGGGGACACGCCCCACCCGAAAGGACTCACCCTGTCCTGCCCCGGCGTCACCCTGCCGGAGGACTGTCCACGGGAGGGATTGTTGGCCTATCTGGTGGAGCAGGGGGCAGTGCATTGGCAGGATGTACGGGTGTTGGCTGCTGCTTGTCATTCGACAGGACTCGTGCTATAATGGACTGCATTCTATTATAGCACGAGGTGATACCATGAAGAAACTGTACGCCAGCGCCGCCCTGCTGCTGGCCGCCATCATCTGGGGGTTTGCGTTCGTGGCGCAGACCGTGGGGATGGATCACGTTGGCCCCTTTACCTTCCAGTCCAGCCGTTACCTCCTGGGTGCGCTGACCCTGGTGCCGGTCATCCTGGTCTCGGACAGCCGCAAGAAGAAGGCAGGCACCTATCGCGAGATGACCCAGGCGGAAAAGAAGACCCTGCTCAAGGGCGGTCTGGCCTGCGGCGTCGTGATGACCTTCGCCGCCTCCTTCCAGCAGGTGGGGCTGGCTTACACTACCGTGGGCAAGTCCGGGTTCATCACCTCCATGTACATCATCCTGGTGCCTGTGTTCGGCCTGTTTTTTCATAAGCGTGTTCCAGCGAAAATTTGGGGCTGCGTGGTGGTGGCCGCAGTGGGATTCTACTTCCTGAGCATCAACGGCCCCTTAGAGCTTTCCCGTGGGGACACACTGACCGTCCTCTGTTCCCTGTGCTTCTGCTTCCACATCCTGTGCGTGGATCACTTCGTGTCCCTGACCGATGCCATCAAGCTCTCTTTTCTCCAGCTGCTGACCACCGGCGTTATCTCCGGCATCATCATGTTCCTGTTCGAGCAGCCCACCTGGAGCGCCATCCAGGGCGCTCTGCCCGCCATCCTATACGCTGGCATTCTCTCCTGTGGTGTGGCCTACACCTTGCAGGTGGTGGGGCAGCAGTACGCCGCCCCTACGGTGGCGACCCTGCTCATGAGCCTGGAATCGGTGTTCTCCGTCCTGGGCGGCATCCTGCTGCTGAGCCAGGTGCCCACCAGCCGAGAGTTCTTCGGCTGCGCCCTCATCTTCGCCGCAGTGCTCATCTCCCAACTGCCCATTTTGGAGGGGAAACAGACGGCGGAATCTTGATCGCGAAAGAAAGCTGTGTGAAGGAACATTCACACAGCTTTCTTTTTGTCTATGGAGCGGTAACAGGCTTCCAGCCGGTTACTTCGTCCGCTTTCTCTTTCTGGTCAGAACGGTGCCGGTCACCCCGACAGCGCTGACACACAGCAGAACTGTCCACATAGGTGGGAAGCGATAGCAACAGCAATGGGCAAATTCCCAATGTCCTTTTTCACCTCCCCTTCCAGACGCAAAAAGACCCGACGTGATTGCTGCCACGTTGGGTCTTTTCCGAACCATTTTATTCAAACCCGAGGTCGATCTGGAATTTTTTCTCGCAGGCGGGACAGGTGACCACGCCGGACTCCAGGGTCTCCCCGTCCAACAGGATGGCGCCGCCGCAGTTGGGGCACTCCACCTCGTACTCATCCTCCTCCTCGTCCTCGAAGCTGTCCACCACCAAGGTCTCCAACACGTCCAAGCTCTCGGTCAGCTCGTCCAGCTGTTCATTCAGCTCCTTGAGTGCTTCCTCGTTGGCGGTGGTCTGGTCGGCCAGCTCCTCCACCACGTCCACCAGGGCGGCCAGCAGTTTCCCCTGCTGATCCTTCGCCTCGTCCAGGTTCAGGCCATCGGCCAAGCCACGGAGGTATCCCATTTTTTCTGCCAGAGACATGGGTTCTTTCGCTCCTTTCGTATTTGAAAAAACTGCGCCAGCCCAACGGCCAGCGCAGCAGAGTGGATCACTTACAACGGGACATATATTCGCCAGTACGGGTGTCGACCTGGATGCGGTCGCCTTCGTTGATGAACAGAGGCACCTTGATCTCCGCACCAGTCTCCAAGGTAGCGGGCTTGGTCACGTTGGTAGCAGTATCGCCACGGACGCCAGGTTCGGTCTTGACCACTTCCAGCTCCATGAAGTTGGGGGGTTCCACGCCAAAGACCTTGCCCTTATAGGACAGAACCTTACAGGGGGTGTTCTCCTTGACAAACTTGAATGCGTCCCCCAGCTGATCGCTGTTGAGGGGGATCATGTCATAGGTCTCGGTGTCCATGAAATAATACAGACCATCGTCCGCATAGCTGTATTCCATTTCCTTGCGTTCGATGAATGCTTCTTCAAACTTTGCAGTGGGGTTAAAGGACGTTTCGGTGACTGCACCGGTGATAACGTTCTTCATCTTCGTCCGCACAAAAGCAGCGCCCTTGCCGGGCTTGACGTGCTGGAATTCCACGACCTGCATTACCTTTCCCTCATATTCGAAGGTCTTGCCATTTCTAAAATCGCTGGCAGTAATCATTCTATTCAGCTCCTTCAAGATTCAACAACCCGGCCGCAGGGCGGCGCAAGTCATATTTGCTTTATTTTATCGCAAATCCGCCCTTTTTGCAAGGGGAAGTGTGTATTTTATCGAACGGCTCACCGCTCCATTTGGATGACCATATGGTTGTAAGGCATTTCCACGCCATTTCGGTCAAAGGAATCCTTCACGTTCTCCATCAGGTCGTAATATACATCCCAATAGTCCGATGTGAGACACCACACCTTTACCGCATAGCCGATTCCGCTCTGGCCATACTCGGTCACTCGGATAAAGGGCGGGATGGGGTCGTTGATGATCCGATCCACCTGCGCCACTGCCTCTAAGATGGCACGCTTGACCTGGTCGGCAGAGTTGTCATAGGACGCATAGAAGGTCAGATCCACCCGTCGTTTTCCCTCGGTGGAGCAGTTGGTGATGGTGGCGCTGGAGATGGTGCTGTTGGGGACACTGATACGCTTGTTGTCCAGGGTGTTGATCTGGGTGTTGAGCAAGCCAATCTGCAAAACCGTCCCCTCTACCCCGCCGGCGATGACATAGTCTCCCACCAGGAAGGGCTTGGACACCAGCAGCAAAACCCCGCCGAATAAGTTGGACAGAGAGCCTTGGGCAGCCAGGGCAAAGGCAGCAGAGAGCACCGAGGCCAGGGTGACCAGGTATTTGGCGTCCAGGCCGCAGCGGCTGGCCACTTCCAAGATCCAAATGAAGTACACTATGATGCGCACCACTGAGTGGATGAACCGGTACAGGGTCTTTTCCATGGGCAGTTTTGAAAGGGTCTTGTCCACGGCCAGGATGATGAGCTTGACCAACAGGAAGCCGATGATCAGGGTGGCGATGATGCCAAACACATGACCGGCCATGGCGGTGCGCAGGGTGCTGAGATCCACATCCAGCGTCTTTTCTAAAAACTTGAGCATTGCTGCTCCTCCTCTCTATCTAGTGAAGGCAACCACCAGCGCCGGACACGTTGTTCCTCTGTCCGGCGCATGGCTCTGCTCTATTTGCTTCACAGACTCAGCAGGTACTGCCCATACCGAGTCTTTTCCAGTTCCTTCCCCAGCTGATGAACTTGCTCCTTGGAGATCCAACCGGCCTCTCGGGCGCACTTTTCGATGCAGCCCACATAGTGACCGGTGTCCCGCTGGATGTCCCGCACCCGTTCGGCCGCCTCCAGTACACTGTCCGCCGTGCCTGCGTCCAGCCACAGGAAGTCCCGTTCCAGACGCACCACTTGGAGCTGTTCCCGACGGAGATACTCCAGATTCACGTCGGTAATTTCCAATTCCCCACGGGCGGAGGGGGTCAGCTTGCGGGCGATGTCGATCACCTGATTGTCATAGAAGTACAGGCCGGGGATGATATAGTGGCTCTTAGGGTGTTGAGGCTTTTCCTCGATGGACAGAGCCTTGCCCTTCTCGTCAAACTCCACCACGCCGAAGGGTCTAGGGTCTTCCACATAGTAGCCGAACACGGTGGCGCCATTGTTGTGGGCAACCGCCTGTTTCAGCACGGCAGCGAAGCCCTCTTGGTAGAAGATGTTGTCCCCCAGCACCAGGCACACGCTGTCCTGGCCGATGAACTCCGCTCCCACCAGCATGGCGTCTGCGATGCCACGGGGCACCAGCTGGACGGCGTAGGCGATAGAGACGCCCCACTGACTGCCATCTCCCAGCAGCGCCTGGAATACATGCTCCTCGCCGGGGGGTACGATGACCAAGATCTCCCGAATACCGGCCTCTATGAGGATGGATACGGAATAGTAGATCAACGGCTTATCGTACACCGGCAGCAGCGGTTTGCAGACCGGACGGGTCATGGGGTACAAGCGGGTGCCTTTGCCCGCGGCCAGAATGATACCTTTCATATGTTTATCGTCTCCTTTTCGACGTCCCACTCGTTTTTCGTCCCAAAATTATACCATCCCCGCCCTGTCACTGTCAATGAACCCCGCTGTTACAATGGGATGCGCGCCCCCAACAGCACCGGCTGTAATTGCTTCCCCTGTGCGGCAGCGGCCACGGCGGCGGGGATCTGGTTCATGTCCGCCACCAAGGAATTGGGCTTGGTGAGGGGGTTATCCTGCCGGAAGGGCACCAGGTAGAGGTTCTTACGGCAGTTCAAATCCCCCAGGTTGCGCAGGGAGACGGCCAGGCCGTCGTTGGTGGAGATGCCCAGCACCACCGGCCGGCCGTTGCGCAGGTGGGACTTAGCGGCCATGGTGGCAGAAGTGTCGGTGATGCCGGCAGCCATCTTGCCCAGGGTATTGCCGGTGCATGGGGCGATGACCAGCACATCCAGCAGCTTTTGGGGGCCGATGGGCTCCACCTCCGGAATGGACGACCAGGGCTTCTGGCCGCAGATCTCCGTCATTTTCTCCGCAAACTCCGCCGCCGTGCCGAAGCGGGTGTCGGTGACGGCACTGAAATTGGACAAAATGGGGATGACCTCCCCGAACCGTTCCTTACAGGCGGCCAGCGCCGGAAACACTTGGTCATAGGTACAGAAAGAGCCGGTAAATACAAAACCCACCCGCAGTTCTTTTTCGTTCATTGCACACGCTCCCCTAAAATATGATAGATGGTATCTCGGATGATCTTCCCTGATGTGACCGGTGCCACCTTCCCCGGCAGGGACAGCGCCCAGATGACCTTAACGCCCAGCTGTGCCGCCCCTTCAAAGTCCACCCCGCCGGGCTTGGAGGCCAGGTCGATGACCAGGGTTCCCTCATCCAAGTCCGCCAGCCGGGCACGATCCAGCACTCGGGCAGGGACGGTGTTGATGACCAACTGGTAGCCGCCCAGCCAGCCGTCCAGCTGCTCCATCCGCTCGGACTTGCAGCCATACGCCTGGATCCACGCCAGGTCGCCATAGCTTCGGGCGGCCACGGTCACGTTGGCGCCCAGCCCTTTCAGCCGGTGTGCCAACAGCTTCCCTAACCGTCCAAAGCCCAGCACCAGCACCCGAGTGCCGAACAGGGTAGTAGGCAATTCTTCCATGGCGATTTGGATCGCCCCCTCCACCGTGGGCACGGCGTTGGCGATCTCCAACTCCTCTCGGGCGAAGTAGTCAAAGAACACCACCTCCGCCTGCTCCGCCATGGCACGCACCTCCGGCGGCGCCTTGCCGGCACAGACCAGCTGACCAGGGCGGAGGTTTTGGAAGATCAGTTGCAGGGGCACCCGCCGATCAGAGAGCTTGCTGTTCAAGATGCCATGCTCCGCCATCACCGGCAGGGGCAAAATCACGCAGTCCGCCTCCTCGATGCCCCGCAGCGTATCCGTCCCCGGCAGCTTTCCCTGTTCCGGACGCTGCTCCACGGCGTAGGTCTGCACCTGGTGTCCGTCCTCCAGCAGCAGCTCCGCCAGCTTGATCTGCCGGAGGTCGCCGCCTACGATCCAGAACGACCGTTTTTCCTTCATAAAATGCCAGCACCTTCCTTTCATTACAGGCTGGTTCATTCTATGCAACATAAAAAAAGCGGTGAAGGCGTTCGCCATCACCGATCGGTTCTCCTCCAGTCCGAGAGGAGAAAATTTGATTCCGACCTCTAAGAGGTCGGAACTCTGTGAGACTCTCTATGAGACTACTTTATTATGGCGTTATGATGCAAAGTCCTCCAAATCAATGAGCCTGACCTCCTTCTGCTGCTCCAAGGCGTAGGTCAAGGTCACGCGAGTGCCGCCGGAGGACACGCCATCATAGATGCCTATGACGCACTCTGCTCGACTGACCATGTACCGATCCCGTCGGAACATACAGTCCCTTGTGTATGCCTCCTGCACCAGGGTCTGCAAGTCGCACTGAGCCACCAGACGCCGGTAGCGCTCCCGATCTTTTCGGCTCCAACCGCTGTCCTGGCTCCGGCAAGGCAGCGCCGCCTCCAACACCACATCGTTGTGCTCCTCCTTCAGCCGCAGCACCATCTCACAGCAATAGGTGTCGATGCCCAAGGCCATGCCTGTGATAAAGTGCCGATACCCTTCTCGGTACAGTTCCCGAATGAGCAGCAAGATCCGTTCCTTCAGCGCCACACAGCGCCAATCCCACTCGTCGCTCCCCCAGGGCAGCTTTTGGGGGCGATGACCGGTAAAGCAGCAGCATTTTTCCATTCGCACAAAAATCCCCTCCGTGTTTCCACTTTCGGCATAGATTGGTTCTATTGTAGGGGGATTTTCCCAAAAAGTCAAGGCTGCTTTCGCCATACCGCAAAATATGTTCATATGTGTACGCGAACATATGTTTGACTTTTTTGAGCGCCTGTGCTATGCTGATACCCACTGAAATAGAAGGGAGGAGTTCCGTTGCAGCGGGTGATTCTACACTGTGATCTGAACAGCTTTTTCGCCTCTGTGGAGCTGCTGGAGCATCCGGAGCTGCGGGAGAAACCGGTGGCGGTCTGCGGCAACCCCTCCACCCGCCACGGCATCATTTTGGCCAAGAACGAGGCCGCCAAGCACTTCCAGGTCAAGACCGCCGAAACCATCTGGCAGGCACGGAAAAAGTGTCCCGACCTGATCCTCCTCCCCTCCCACCATCACAAGTACCGCCACTATTCCAAGCTGGTCAACGGTATCTATCAGCGCTACACCGACCTGGTGGAGCCCTTCGGCATTGATGAGAGCTGGCTGGACGTGACGGGTACCTTGCACCTCTTTGGCAAGAATGGACGGGAGCTGGCGGATGAGCTGCGGGAGGTCATCCGGACAGAGCTGGGTCTGACCATCTCCGTGGGGGTCTCCTATAATAAAGTGTTCGCCAAGCTGGGCAGTGACTACAAAAAACCGGACGCCACCACCGTCATCGCCCCCTCCAACTGGCAGTCCATCGTCTGGCCCCTGCCCGTCTCTGACCTGCTCTTTGTGGGGCGGGCATCTCAGCGCATCCTGCACCGGTACGGCATTGAGACCATCGGTCAGCTGGCACACGCCGACCGAGCCATGCTGGAGGAAGTGATGGGCAAGCAGGGCGCCCAGCTCCACGACTACGCCTGGGGGCGGGGGGACAATCCGGTTTGTCCGGCGGGAGACCGTCCGCCTCCCAAGTCCATCGGCAACGGCATGACCTTTCGGCACAACCTGACCAACTGGGACGAGATCCGCTCCGGCCTGGACTTGCTGTGTGACTCGGTGGCAGTACGGCTGCGACAGGCTCAAAGGAAGGGCACCCGAATCCAAGTGACCATCCGAAATCCCCAATTCCAGACCATCACCCGACAAGGCCCCCTGCCTCTGCCCACCAATCTGGCACGAGAGCTGACGGCAGGCGCAGTGGCGCTGGTGCAGAAGCACTGGATCGTGGGCAAGCCCATCCGAATGCTGACGGTGACGGCGCTGAACCTGGTGCCGGAGTGGGATGCGGTGGAGCAGCTGGATCTGTTCCAGCCCAACCGTTCCGCTCAACGGGAGAAGTTGGAGCATCTGGAACGCGCGGTAGACCACATTCGATCCAAGTATGGCTCGGACGCCATCCTGCTGGGCTCGGTGGCAGCCCAGTCAGAGCTATATGGACGTTCGGACGGGGAATCGGACGAATTGGAACCAGAAAACGAGGAATGACAAGTTGAAACGATTTTTTGCCTTACTATTGAGCTTTGCCCTGGCGCTGACCACCCTCACCGCCTGCGGCAGACAAGAGACAGCCGCCAAGCGCGGCCTAGTCGTGGCCTGCACCACCTATCCGGTCTATCTCATGACCCAGGCGGTGACCCAGGACGTGCCCGATGTGACGGTGGATCTGGTGGTAAACCAGCAGATCTCCTGTCTCCACAACTACACCCTGACCATGGCGGATATGAAGGTGATCGAGTCCGCCGACCTGCTGATCATCAACGGTGCCGGCCTGGAATCTTTTTTGGATGACGTGCTGGCCAGTCGAGACTACTGGGATGCATCTCAGGATATGGCGCTGCGTCCTTCCGAAGAAGGGCACGACCACGGTGACCACAACCACGAGGGTGACCACGAAGAATACGACCCCCATTACTGGCTCAGCCCCACCCTGGCGGGTCAGATGGCCCAGAACATTGCCATCGGGCTGACCACCCAGGATCCGGCGCACATGGACGAATACCAGGCCAACGCCGACCAGGTGGCGGAACAGCTGACGGCGTTGCAGAAGGAGCTGCGGGCAGAAGTGGCCGACCTGCCCTGCAAGGAGCTGATCCCCTTCCACGACGGCTTTGCCTACTTTGCCGATGCCTTCGGGCTGACCATCTTGGCATCGGTGGAGGAAGAAGAAGGGTCGGAGGCGTCCGCCCATGAAATTAACGAATTGACCCAACTCATTCAGACCCACCACATCCCCGCCGTTTTTGTGGAAAAAAACGGCTCGGACTCCGCCGCCCAAGCGCTGGCACTGGAGTGCGGCGTCTCAGTGGCTGCGTTGGATATGGGGATGAGCGGGGATAAGGCAGGAGGCGGCCTGGCCGCTTACGAGGCGCTGCTGCGCTATAACATCGACACCATTCGGGAGGCGTACACATGAAACCAATCAAACACAAGGGGAACACCCTGGGCTGTCACGGCTCCTGCTGCTTAAAAGTGGATGATCTGACGGTGACCATGGGAGAAGACCGTATCCTAGACCATGTGAGCTTCCATATGCACTGCGGGGAGCTGATCGCCCTCATTGGCCCCAACGGCGCCGGAAAAAGTTCCCTTTTCCGTTCCATCCTAGGGCAGGTATCCTATACCGGCTCCATCCAATTCCAGACCGCCGCCGGCAACCGGATGCACCCCCGCATCGGCTATGTGCCCCAAAGCCCCAGCTTTGACCGGAGCGATCCGGTGAGCGTGCTGGATCTGTTCGTGGCGTCCACCTCCAACTGGCCCATCGTGCTGCCTATCCCCAAGGGGCTGAAGGATTTTGTCGCTCAGTGCCTGGAGCGGGTGAACGGGCTGGAGCTGCTGCACAAGCAGGTGGGGACACTGTCCGGCGGGGAATTGCAGCGCGTGCTGCTGGCCATGGCGCTGGAACCGGTGCCCAACATCCTCATTTTGGATGAGCCACTGTCCGGTGTAGATATGGACGGAGAGCGCCAGCTGCTGGCGCTGCTGGACGAGATCCGCACACGGTATGACCTGTCCATCCTCATCTCCACCCACGATTTCAACACCCTGCACAAGATGGACAAGGTCATCTTGCTGAAACAAAAGGTGCTGCAAATGGGCACGCCAGAGGAAGTGCTGGCATCGCAGGAATTTCAGACTCTCTTTTACCATCCCACACAGAAAGGCGGTGACGCACAGTGACGCTCTGGTACGCCCTCATCGACCTGCTCCCCTTCCAGTGGGCGGAGCCGGGCAAGATGTACTTCATGAAGAACGCCCTGCTGGCCATTCTGGTCATCTCCCCCCTTTTTGGACTGCTGTCCACCATGGTGGTGGAAAAACGCATGGCCTTCTTCTCCGACGCTCTGGGGCACTCCGCCTTTACCGGCGTAGCCATTGGCACCCTCTGTGGTCTGGTGGATGCCACCTGGTGTGCGGTGGCGCTGGCAGTAGTCTTTGCCCTGCTCTTTACCTGGGTGCAGAGCCGCACCCGTATGGCCAGTGACACGGTCATTGGCGTCTTTTCCTCCACCGCAGTGGCTCTGGGCATTTTCATCTCCACCCTGGACGGCCACAGCTTCACCAAGTTCAACAGTCTCTTGATCGGTGACATCCTGTCCGTCTCTCCAGCCAAGATCGCCATTCTGGCGCTCATCCTGTTGCTGGTGATGGTCTTTTGGGTGCTGCGCATCAACCGGCTGACCTTGACCGCCACCTACCCGGTACTGGCAGTGAGCCGTGGAGTGCAAGTGAACCTGCTGGACGCCCTGTTCAACTGCGCTATCGCCATGGTGGTCACTCTGTCCCTGACTTGGGTGGGGCTGCTGGTCATCAATTCCCTGCTGGTGCTGCCCGGTGCGGCCGCTCGGAACGTGGCCAAGAATATGCGCCAGTACACCTGGCTGGCTCTGCTGGGCGCGGTGGTGTCCGGCATCGCCGGACTGATGCTCTCCTTCTATGTGGGGTCATCCACCGGTGCCTCCATTACCCTCTGTTTAGCCGTGTTCTTCGCCGTGACCTTCTGCTTCCGGCATCGGAAATAATCGAATGGAAACGCAAAAAACGCCCTCTGTTGCATACAACAGAGGGTGTTTCGTTCTGTTTTGCTTTTTTACCAGTTGGCGTTGGCCTCGTGGGTCTTTGCCCGCCCCATCATGCCTTCGGACACACTATACACACAGGCGTCTTCATACATGACGCTATAGATGGCCTGGGTGATGGGCATTTCAATGCCCATCCGTTCCGCCAACTCCATACCGGTGGCGGCTGCGTAGTAGCCTTCCACCACAGCGCCCACCTTCTCGATGGCCTCCGCCGGCTTCATGCCGCCGCCAATGAGGATACCGGCCTGGTGGTTCCGAGAGTGGACGGAGGTGCAGGTGGTGATGAGGTCGCCTACTCCGGCCAGACCTGCGAAAGTCTCCGGTCTGCCGCCCAGGGCGGTGCCCAGGCGGGTGATCTCCGCCAGACCACGGGTGATGATGAGGGCACGGGTGTTGTCCCCAAAGCCCATGCCATCGGACATCCCCACACAGAGGGCGATGACGTTCTTCATGGCCGCGCAGATCTCCACGCCCACCACGTCGGAGGAGGTGTAGACCCGGAAGCGCTTGTTCATGAACAAATCCTGCACCTGCTCCGCCGCCTGCTGGTTCTCGGAGGCGGCCACAATGCCGCTGGGGATTTTTCGACCCACTTCCTCGGCATGGGTGGGGCCACAGAGGACGACCAGGGGACAGTCATCGGAGATCTCCGAGCGGATGACCTGGCTCATGCGCAGGTCAGAGCCTTTTTCGATGCCCTTGCCCACGCTGACCAAAATCGTACCCGGCCGCACCAGACTGCTGGCGCGCTTAGCGGTCTCCCGCATGGCGAAGGAGGGGGTGGCAAAGACCACCACATCGCTGTCGCTGACACAGGATAGGTCGCTGCTCAGGTGCAGCTCCTTGGGGAGGGGGACACCTTTCAGTTTGGGGTTCACCCCCAGCTGCTGCATCTCTGCCACAGCTTCCCCGCGATGAGACCACATGGTGACGTCATTTCCGTTTTCAACCAGCACGATGGCCAGGGCAGTGCCCCAAGCACCGCTGCCTAATACTGTCACTTTCATTTGCATCACCCATTCTTTCTCATTTATGTAGCTTCAGCTTGCTTTCTTCCCCTCGGAGCAGCCGTTTGATATTGTCCTTATGCCGCCACACCAGCAGCCCACCAGCCACCAGTGCCAAGAGGGTATACCACAGGTTCTGGTACACCAGCCCCACAGAAATGGGGTACAGCACCCCAGCGCTTACCGAGCCCAGGGAGACGAAGCGGGTGAGGATGACCATGAGGAAGAAGATGCCCCAGACGGCCACTGCCACCTTCCAGCCCATGAAACAGGCCATGGTGCCCCCAGCCAGGACGCCCTTGCCGCCCTTGAACTCGAACTGGAAGGGGAACATATGCCCCACCATGCACAGCAGGCCGCCCAGCAGCTTGCCGATGATCGGGTCGTTCCCCGCCCAATGAAAGAGAGCGGCGCCTGCCAGGACGGCGATGACCGTCTTGAGTACATCGGCCAGGATGACCAACAAAATTTTCTGCTTGCCAAAGACCCGATAAAAGTTGGTCAGGCCGGCGTTGCCGCTGCCGTGGTTGCGGACGTCATCCCGCAGGACGTATTTGGAGATGACAATGGAAGTGTTGCAGCAGCCCAGCAGATAAGAGGCCGCCATGGTGACCAGCACCGCTGCGATCAAATGCCAATCCATCACAGATCCCCCTTTTCCCCTTTGGCACGGATGATGAGCCGAATAGGCGTTCCTTCCAGGCCGAAGGTGTTGCGGATCTGGTTCTCCAAGTACCGCTGGTAGGAGAAGTGGAACAGTTTCGCATCATTACAAAAGACCACAAAAGTAGGCGGCTGAATGCCCACCTGAGTCATGTAATAAATTTTCAGACGGCGCCCCCGATCGGTAGGCGGCTGGACACGGGTGGTGGCGTCCGCCAGGACGGAGTTGAGGGTGCCGGTGCGGATGCGCATCATGCTCTGCTCACAGACGTGGTTGATCATGGCAAAGAGCTTGTTCACCCGCTGTCCGGTGAGGGCGGAGATAAAGAGAATGGGGGCGTAGGTCATATAGGCCAGTCCGTTGCGCACGTCCGCCCGCATCTTGTCCATGGTCTTGTCGTCCTTTTCGATGCTGTCCCACTTGTTGACCACGATGATGCAGGCTTTGCCCGCCTCGTGGGCAAGACCCGCCACCTTGGTGTCCTGCTCGGTGACCCCTTCGTTGGCATCAATGAGGATCAGGCACACGTCACAACGGTCGATGGCCATGGTGGCACGGAGGACGGAGAACTGCTCCACTCGGTCGTTTACCTTGGATTTTTTGCGCATCCCAGCGGTGTCGATGAGGACGTATTTGCCGAACTCATTTTCAAAGTAGCTGTCCACTGCGTCCCGGGTGGTGCCGGCCACATTGCTGACGATGACCCGCTCCTCCCCCAGGATACGGTTGACCAGGGAGGACTTGCCCACGTTGGGCTTGCCGATGACCGCCACCTTGATGACGTCCTCCTGCTCCGCTTCCTCCACCTCGTCGGGGAAATACTCGAAGCAGGCGTCCAGCATCTCGTCCACCCCCAGGCCGTGGATGGCAGAGATGGCGATGGGGTCGCCCAGACCCAGGTTGTAGAACTCGTACACGTCCGGGTCGGTGGGGCCAACGCGGTCGGCCTTGTTCACCGCCAGCACCACCGGCTTCTTGGAGCGCAGGAGCAGATTGGCCACGTCCTGGTCGGCGGCGGTGACGCCGGTGCGGATGTCGCACACCAGCACGATGACGTCGGCGTTGTCAATGGCGATCTCCGCCTGGCCGCGCATGAACTGCAAGATTTCGTTGTCGTTCCGCGGCTCGATGCCGCCGGTGTCCACGATGGTGAACTCCCGGCCGTTCCAGTCGCAGTCGGCGTAGAGCCGGTCACGGGTGACGCCAGGGGTGTCCTCCACGATGGACAGGCGCTTGCCTGCCAGTTTATTGAACAGCATGGACTTGCCCACGTTGGGGCGTCCTACGATGGCTACCATCGGTTTTGCCATGGTCTTCACTTCCTCACTTTATCACGTTGCTTCCCGTCCGTTACTGGCGGGAGGGGTTGTATTGGAAATATTCCGTTTCTTCCGGCTCTGCCCAGTCCCCTTCCGGTCTTTGGGTGCTGTCCACCCCCAACATGGCGTCCAGCAGGGCGAACCCGTCCTGCTCCACAAAGGTCAGCGGCACGCCTAGCGCCTGTTCCACCTGCTCCACCGTCACGTCGTCCAAAAAGACATTCTGATGATAGCGCAGCATGGAACTGGGCAGCAGCAGCCGCTGTCCCAGGGGTTTGCCCCGAAGCTGGGCGATGAGGTCTTTGCCGGTGATTAAACCAGAAACGGTGATCTTGTGCCCGAAAAAGTCGTTGCGGATGGGGTACACATAGTGCTCGATGCCCCCACAGGCATCGGACGCCTGCTTCGCCAGCTGGGTGATGAGAGGGCCAGCGCTCATACCGGTGGCAATGGCGAAGGGCTTTACCGGCCCTATCCCCTCGTCCATGGTCATCAGCGCCCCCTTGAACTCCACCTGGAGCAGACGCAGCATCCCCACGCCGTTTTCCAGCTGGCAGTAGTCCTCGTAGAATTCGTCCTCCGGGATGGGGCGTCCGGCGATGAGGTAGAACTCATCGGAACACCAGAACATCCCCTCGCCGTATTCCGTCCGACAATGCTCTGACCAGGCTTCCACCTGGTCGATGACCGCACCAGCCTCCGCCGCCGTATAGCTGCGCAGGGGGTACAGGCCGTCTCGATATTTGGTCAGCCCCACCGGCACGATGGCCACGCTGGTGACGCCGTTGCGCATCTCGGTCAGATCCCGCATGGAGCGAGCCAGGGCAGGGCCATCGTTGAGGCCGGGACAGGCGACAATTTGGCAGTTCATGTGGATGCCCGCCTCCGCCAGGCGGCGCATGATGTCGATGGATTTTCCGGCGTTCCGGTTGCCCATCAGCTCCACCCGCAGCTCCGGGTCGGTGGTGTGAACAGAGACGTTGATGGGCGAGATGCGCAGGTCGATGATGCGCTGGATCTCCCGTGGGGACAGGTTGGTGAGGGTCACATAGTTGCCCAGCAGAAAGGACAGGCGGTCATCATCGTCCTTGAAATAGAGGGTATCCCGCAGCCCTTTGGGCATTTGATCCACAAAGCAGAAGACGCAGTTGTTGGCGCACCGGTGGGCGTGATCCATCAGGTAAGTCTCAAATTCCAGCCCCAAGTCCTGCCCCTCCCCCTTGCGGATGTGGAGGGTGCGGCGGTTGCCGGCGGCGTCCGCCAACTCCACCTTGAGGCGGGGGTCGTAGCTGTAAAATTTGTAGTCCAGCACGTCCACCACATCCTTGCCGTTGATGGACACCAGGGTGTCACCGGGCAAGATACCAGCCAGTTGGCCAGGGCTGCCGGGATCTACGGATTTAATTTTGCTGCTCAACAAGTTCACCGCCTTGGGGTTGGGAAAATAGGGGTGTATGAGATATACACATCGTTTTATTGTACCCTGAATTGGGGGAAAAGTAAAGAAGCAGTGTGAAGAAAAGCGACGCATGGCACGTTTTCCGTGATGGCTGTGTATGGAAAAAGAAGAATTACGCGACAGATTAGAACGTGTCACATAATTCTCCTCTTTTATGATGCGCTGCCTATTTCGGGGGAACCCCCAGGGTAGGGTTGAGAAATTGCGCTTCCTTGTACTCCTACCCGAACCGTCCCCCCGCCTGTTGACAGGCGAGGTCTACGCTAAAAACCTGCCCCCGGCAAGTTTTCTTAACGCTGCGGCGCAGCCTGTGGTCTGCGACCAAGGGCTTTGCCCTTGGACCCTAGTCGCTTTTGTAAAAGCTCCGCAAAACTTAAATGGGCCTGCGGCGCTTGACCTTTGATAGGTTTTACGCCTCGAACACGGCCTTCATACTCCGGTAAGTCATATAACAATCCAACTTTCCGGTCACCTCGAAGGGCGAGTGCATGGCCAGCACCGGCGTGCCGGCGTCGATGGTGTCGATATTCCGATTGGCCATATACAGAGCCACGGTGCCGCCGCCGCCCACGTCCACTTTGCCCATCTCGGACAACTGCCACAGGATGCCGTTGTCGTTGAACAGCTTGCGCACATAGCCCACCACCTCAGCAGAGGCGTCACTGGCGCCGGACTTGCCTCGTGCGCCGGTGTACTTGCACAGACCCACGCCGCGGTTCAGGCGGGCGGCGTTGTGCTTTTCATAGACCTCGGCGAAGTTGGGGTCGAAGGCGGCGGTCACGTCGGCGGACAGGCAGAAGGAATTTTCGTAGCAGCTCTTGAGGCTGGCGCCGGTGGCGTCGCACAGGTCGGACAGGAAGGTGTCGAACGCCCAAGACTGCATCCCGCTGACGCCCTCGGAGCCGATCTCCTCTTTGTCCACCAGCATACACACGCCGGTGCGTTTCAACGTCTCCTCTGCGTCAAACAGCCCCTGCAAGGCGGCAAAGCTGCACACCCGATCGTCCTGGCCGTAGGAGCCGATCATGGAGCGATCCAAGCCCACATCCGCCACCGGATAGGCAGGCACGGCACACAGTTCGGCGGACAAAAAGTCCTCCTCCACCATACCGTACTTCTGGTTCAGGATATCCAGTACCATCAGTTTCACCGCGTCCTTCTCGTCCGGGTCGGGGTACGGCTCGCTGCCCACCAAAATGTTCAGATCTTCCCCCTTGATGGCCTGCCACAGTGGTTCCTTGGCCTGCTTATCCGCCAGGTGGGGCAGCAGGTCGGGGATGGTCAGGAGGGGGTCGCCAGGCTCGCCGCCAATGACCACGTCCACCTTGGTGCCGTCCCGTTTCACCACCACGCCCCGAAGGGACAGGGGGATGGAGACCCAATGGTATTTGCGGATACCGCCGTAGTAGTGGGTTTTTAAAAGGGCAAACTCGCTGTCCTCGATGAGGGGGTTGGGCTTCAAGTCCAGTCGTGGGGCGTCAATGTGGGCGGCGCCGATGTTCACGCCCTTGTCCAAAGATTCGGAGCCCATGACCGCCAGCATGATGGCCTTGTCTCGGTTGACCCGATAGATCTTATCCCCTGGTTTCAAGGCTTCCCCTCGGTGATAGGGGCGGTAGCCACGGGCCTCCGCCAGCTGGACGGTATAACGGACGGCCTCCCGTTCGGTACGGCTCTTGTCCAAAAAAGTCTTGTAATCTTCACAGTAGGCGTTCATCACCGCCTTCTCCTCCGCAGACAGGCTGCGATAGCCATTCTCCCGCTTGTGCAGCAGGGCATCGCTTCTCTTTGCGCTCATCAAAGGTTCCTCCTTTTTGATGTCCCTCACTGATTCAGCACCTTGGTAAACAGTGCGACTGCTCGCATCCGGAACACTTCCTCGGTACTGTCATTGGGCAGCACATAGTCACAATTTTCTTTGAAATAGCCCTCATCCTTCTGGGCTTTCACCCGATTCCAGGCATATTCTTCTCCAATGCCCTCCCGAGCCATAATGCGCTTGCAGCGCACTTCCGCCGGAGCGGTGATGGCCACCAGCACATCACATTCGTAGCGCACATCGGACTCCAGCAGGCCGATGGCGTCGATGGCTACGCCGATGCGATGGGCGGCCTCCGCCCGCTTCATTCGGGCGTGGACTTCCGCTTCCACGAAGCCCATGGTGATGGCGTTGAGCTGAGCCAGGGCATCTGGGTTCTGGAATACCAGATTGCCCAGCTTCTGCCGATCCAAACCGTCCGCACAGAACACGTCTCCGAACCGTTCGGTCAGGGCGGTGCGCAGGGCTTGGCTGGTTTGGATGAGCTGGTGATAGATCACGTCACAGTCCAAAATCTCCACATTCATTTCCGCCAGCACATGCAGGGCGCTGGTCTTTCCGGCGCCGGTGCCGCCGGTGATGCCATTTTCAACGGCCCACGCCACGGCCTGCTCATAGAAGCTGCCGAGTTTCACATCGCCAAAGGCGGTGCCGGTGTTCTTGGGAGCGGGGCTGCCCG
>OLRQ01001486.1_pt1 | contig 17782 bp, 12 predicted proteins | sample 1671971 | NCBI WGS metagenome assembly OLRQ01 (sample SAMEA3136631, study PRJEB25190) | human gut metagenome | biome: human gut; feature: human-associated habitat; material: faeces | place: Austria | collected 2013 | reverse complement strand
GCCCCCTGCCCGCCGGCCGCGCCCGCGCCGTGACCGCCGTGAACGTGCTCGCCGACGTGGCCCTTCTGGCCGTCTTCGTCCTGAGCTGCATGTCGGTGGTCTCCAGCTCGTACAACCCGTTCATCTATTTCCAGTTCTAGGGGGCATTGTGAGACCAAGGAATATCCTGTTCGCCAGTGTGCTCTGCATGCTGTTGTGCGGGCCCGCTCTGGTCGGATTGGCCTCATGGGGCGGGGTCGCGCTTCCCTCGTGGCTCACGGCCGATGACGCCGCTTATCTATCGGGTGGCATCACCGCAGCCGACCCCATTGCGGCCGCTACAGTCGAGGGCTTCGCCTCGGGCGAATTCCAGGAAGAGGCCGAGGCCGCAGTGGGAAACTGCATTCCCGCCAAGGCCACGGCCTTGCTTACGAGCGCCTCGCTCCAACGCACCGCCATCACCGCGTCTAACATTCTGTTCCATTGGGAATGCTATCCGACCTTTTATGGCTCGGATATTGCTGCTGTGCCCTCTCAGGGGCGCCTGGTGGAGATAGCGGAAAAAGCCACGGGAGAGATTCTTGCGACCGGTGAGCGTGTGCGCGATGAGATCGATGCTTTCAGCGAACGACACCCCGATCAGCATGTCTTTGTCTTTCTTGGTCCCGATTCCATGAACATCCAGGGCTCGCCTACGGCGGCCCTTGAGAGCGACCCCCTTACCTACGATCAGCTGGAGGCCATTTTCGAGGACAATGACGGTAAGTTCCAGTGGATAAGCGGCAATATTACCTATGATGAATTTCTCGATGGATGGCACAAGACTGATCATCATTGGAATATTCAGGGCGCCTTTGCAGCTTACGAGCGCATGGCGGCCGCTCTCGGCTTTGGAGACGAGGTTCTCATGCCGAGTGAGCTTATCACCTACGAGGAGCCTCCTTTCCGTGGCGCCTCTGCCCGCCGAGGCCTTATGTCCTCTTACGAGGATCGTATCACGGACTTCAGGTTCTCCTCTTTTCCTCAGCTGTCGGTGACTATCAACGGATCGGAGGGGACTTCCGAGGACTTGGTTCACGAGAAGGCTTACGGATCGGGCAGCTGGGATGTGAACCCCTTTGCAAATCATTATGCCGATTACTTCCATACCGATTACGGTTTGGTGACTATCCGAAACGAGGAAAGCGATTCTGGTGAGGATCTGCTTATCGTTGCAGACTCATATTCCAACTGCATGGAGCGTTTCTTGGCCACTCACTATCGCACTACCTATGTGCTGGATCCCCGTCACCTCAACACAACGCTCGATGAGTTTTTGACCGAGCACGAGGATGTTTCTGACGTGCTCTTTATCATGCGCGGCCTGAACTTGCTCTATGAAACAACTGAGCACGCTCTGAGCTGATGATGGGCGCGTATGAGTCGTGACTGACCGCATTGTTGCGCTGATTGTTGGGCGATGTGCCTTGACGGTGTGTCGTTTTATCTCGAGTGGCCATGCGCTAAGATTTTGATTTCCATAAGGTATACTAGTAAACGTGTGCAATCTCGCGATCTTGGGAGAAAAGTTGAAGGTACTGGCCATCGTTCCCGCCTACAATGAAGAGGGCAATATCGTCTCTACTGTCGAGGATCTCCTGGCGAACGCTCCGGGTGTTGATCATGTTGTCATCAACGATGGCTCGTCTGACCGCACGGAAGCGCTGTGCGAGGAGCACGGCTTCAATATCATCACGCTGCCTGTGAATCTGGGGCTTGCGGGTGGCTTTCAAACGGGTATGAAGTATGCTTGTGAGTATGGCTACGACTATGCGATTCAATTCGATGCAGACGGTCAGCACTCGGCATCCTATGTGTGGCCCATGGTAGAGCAGGCTGAAATCTCCAGATCTGATATCGTCATCGGATCGCGTTTTTGCGCTGAAAAAAAGCCGTTTTCGGCGCGTATGATAGGTTCAACGCTTATCACGCTCATGATTCGCCTCACTACGGGGCAGACCGTGCAAGATCCTACGTCGGGCATGCGCCTGTTCGATCGCGATATGATTCGGCAATTTGCCCATAATTACGATTACAGCCCTGAACCTGACACTATTGCCCTTTGCATTCGCAACGGCGCTAAGATCTCTGAAATGCAGGTTGAGATGCGTGATCGTATGTCAGGGGAGAGCTATTTGAATTTTACCAAGTCGGTAGCTTATATGCTGCGCGTGTGCATTTCCATTATGTTCGTGCAGTGGTTCCGGAAGAAGGGAAACTAGCATGTACTGGATAGTGCTGGTCGTTGGTGCCGTCCTTGCTCTGGCTTATGTGGTGGTGAAGATTCGTCATAGCCAATTGGCCACCTCTGATGCGGTTTATTGGTTTCTCTTTGCCCTGGTGCTCATTGTCATGGCTCTGTTTCCTCAGATCGTGTATTCCCTCTCCCATATTTTGGGGTTCGAGTCGCCGGCCAACTTCGTGTTTCTTTGCGTGTTGGCTGTGGTGATTTTCCGTCAGCTTACCGCATCGGTGGAAAATGCACGTCTGCGCAGCAAGGTCGTACAGCTCACCCAAGTCATTGCCCTTTCTCGTGCTCTTGACGAGACGGAGCGAGAGCTGAGCGACAGCAACCAATAAGAAGAAAGCCCTCGCCGGATAAGGCGCGGGCTTTCTAGGGTTGCCGCAGTCGGTGAGGGGCAGCTACCAAATGTACACTTTAGTGCCGCGAGGGATGTTGTCGTAAATCCACTTCGCGTTCTCCAGCCTAAGGCGCACGCAGCCATGGGATAGGCCCGCGCCCACACGACCGTCCATAATAGATGTCGGCCGCGATGTCTGGTAATACAGAACCGAATGGAACAGATAGTTACCATAAAACTGCGTGAAATAGAAGCAGCGCGCAGCGCCAGAGTCGAAGTAATAGCCTTTGCTCTTCACCGTGAAGCGTCCTTTCACCGTGGGGGTGGAGGATTTGCCCGGTGCGCAATCCATCATACGCTGGAGTTTCCAATTGCCCTTAGAGCCCCAGAAAATACCTACCTTGCACCGGGCCGTATCCACGAGAATGAGCCAATTGGTTGCGCTAGACTCGGGTTGTGCCCACTTTGTGAATAATTCTGCCGTATGGTCAACGCCCTGCCAGACACCATTGGTGTTGAAATAATTGATCTTTCCATCGATGAGGTGAGACCCCGTTGCCATGGCACCCGAAGCGGTGAGGTAGTACCAGGTTCTGCCCTGCTGCAGCCATCCCGTGGCCATGGCGCCGGAGTCCTTGAGCCAGTACCACGAGCCGTTGACCTTGCGCCACCCCGTGGCCATGGCGCCGGAGTCCTTGAGCCAGTACCACGAGCCGTTGACCTTGCGCCACCCCGTGGCCATGGCGCCCGTGCCAGTGAGGTAGTACCACTCGCCGTGAATGGGCTGCCATCCCGTGGCCATGGCTCCGGAGTCCTTGAGCCAGTACCACGAGCCGTTGACCTTGCGCCACCCCGTGGCCATGGCGCCGGAGTCCTTGAGCCAGTACCACGAGCCGTTGACCTTGCGCCACCCCGTGGCCATGGCGCCCGTGCCAGTGAGGTAGTACCACTCGCCGTGGATGGGCTGCCACCCCGTGGCCATTCGACCCTCCTCGGTCGGATCGAGCCAGTACCAGGATCCTTTGCTGGAGAGCCAGCCGGTCTTGGTGGCTCCAGAGGCGCTCAACCAGTACCATCCTCCTCGAGCTTGCACCCAGCCGTTTCTTTGCATGACACCTTTGTCGTTTGCATAATAGGTTTCCCCGTTGCTGTCAGTGAAAAGTCCTGTGGACATGCGCCCCTGTCGAGCGGGGTCGAGCCAATACCAATTGCCTTGGAGCAATTGCCATCCCGTACAATGCTGTCCGTCTGTGCCGATGTAGTACCAAGCGTCGTCTTCGAGAAGCCATCCTGGTTTTGGGGTCGGGGCGGGATCGTCGGGTTTCTCTGTATCGTCTGGGATTGCGTCTGGGGAGGCGCTTTCGATCGTGGCGCCTTTTACTGCTGTGCGATTTATTGCATTCGTCTGGCTGGCAGCGTGAGGCGCGGTCTCATTCTCGGCTTTTCCAGAGATGTCGTCGCTCGTGAAGGACGTCGCTGCGTTTGCGGAATTGTCTGATTCGTTGGGCATGGCCTCCGTGCTTGCGAGCGCCTCCTCTCCCCATGCCGAGCGCATTCCGGCAAACGCCTCGGCGCTTATGCACCCTATCGACAGGAAAAGAGCCAGGGCGAGAGAGATAGCCGATTTGGCGATTTTGTTAGGGCGTGTCATGGATTCCTCCTGTTCATCGGCCCGCGCGAAACTGCGTCAGCGCATGCGTCTGATGCGAAAGGGCTTCTTCTCAAAGTCGGATATTACCACAAGTCATCGAGTATCCTAGTAGTTTCGCGGGTCGATCTGTGCTGATCTCGTATCTGGCAATAGGGGTTCCTGTGCGTTCGGATTAAAGGAGCGTAATGGGCTCTCTGGTTCGAGAAAGTAGCGGTCTTGTGTTTTCGCAAAGCCAGTGTCTCGATGTCAATAGAGGGTTTAAAGTTAAGAGGATGGATGATATTATAGCTCGCGAGCAGGACTGAAATCGAAGCATATATACAGCATGCCCTCGAGCTCTTCTGGGCATGCGACCACTCAGCAAGGAGGCTCTTTTGATTAGTGATGCTACTTTGAAGCGGCTACTCTCCTGCGGTGTCGCCGTCTTGTTGTGCGCGATGTTACTGCCTGTCAGCGCTATTGCTGAAGAGGGCTCGTCTCCAAATAGCGGGGAATCAGATTGGCCCGAATCTGAGTACGACAGGGGGACGGGTGCCCAGGCCGAGAGTTGGAGATACACAGAAGGACTCCCTGATTCTCTGCTTCTTGAGTATGCTGAGGAGTGCCCTGGGGCATCAGTCTTTGGTGCATATGATGACCTGCCGAGCGACAAGGTGCAAAGCGCCCGTGATACATGGACGAAGGAAAATGGGACGAAATCCTATACATATAGGAAGAATCCAGCGGATCCCGACACCATCGTTAAGGTACCCGGTTCATACGCTGTTGGCATAGACGTATCGGAGCACAACAATGCTCCGGGTGGAAGGCCGGCATCTTCCATTGATTGGCAGAAAGTGAAAGCCGACGGGGTGTCGTTTGCAATTATCCGGTGTGGATACGGCAGTGACTTCGCCTCTCAGGATGACAAATGGTTCGCTGACAACTTCCGCGGGGCGAAAGCTGCCGGGCTAAAGGTGGGTGTGTATCTCTATTCTTACGCGACCAAGATCCAGGGGAATAATTCGGCGGCAGAAAGCGAGGCCGCTCATGTTCTGCGCATTTTGAGGCAAAACAATATTCGCCCCGCAGACCTGGATCTTCCCATTTATCTCGATTTGGAGGACGATAGCCAAGAAGTGCTGCCTCGGTCTCTGCTTGGGCAGATTGCGAAAACATTTTGCGGCACGCTGCAGCGCTCGGGGTATAAGGTGGGTATCTATGCCAATCAGTACTGGTACACATCTGTTCTTACCGATCCTGTTTTCAGCAAAGAGAGCATGAAGGCCGCGAACTGGTCTCGCTGGGTCGCTCGCTACTCATGGGGTGATTCCGATCCGGGTGTGGCGGCGACGGATATTTGGCAGTTTACCGAGATTGGTAAGGTGAACGGAACCCCAAAGAAGTATTGCGATGTCAATTTTGTTCTGTCCAGTACCCTTGCCTCCTCTATGTTCCAGGCATCGGTCGAATCAAACGGGAAATGGGTTCAAAAATCAGGAAACTGGTATTTGAGGGATCCATGGGGATCGAACTTGACGGGGTGGCAGCTAGTGGGGGGTACCTACTACTATATGAATTCCAGTGGTGTCATGCTGACTGGATGGCAGCAAGTGGGGGGGAAATGGTATTACCTTGGTTCATCGGGTGCCATGCGCACTGGCTGGCAAATGATCAACGGTTACTGGTATTACCTCAGCGCATCGGGTGCCATGGCGACCGGCTGGCAGAAGGTGGGCTCCTGCTGGTATCATCTCAAGCCCTCCGGAGCGATGACCACCGGCTGGCTCAGGCAAGGCCCCACCTGGTACTACCTCGACGGCTCCGGCGCTATGGCGACTGGCTGGAAGAGGGTAGGCGGCGCGTGGTACTGGTTCAGCGAGTCCGGGCACATGGCGACCGGCTGGCAGAAGGCGGGCTCCTGCTGGTATCATCTCAAGCCCTCCGGAGCGATGACCACCGGCTGGCTCAGGCAAGGCCCCACCTGGTACTACCTCGACGGCTCCGGCGCTATGGCGACTGGCTGGAAGAGGGTAGGCGGCGCGTGGTACTGGTTCAGCGAGTCCGGGCACATGGCGACCGGCTGGCTCGAGCTAAACGGCAACACGTTCTTCTTGGAAGCAAATGGAGCGATGGCTTGCAATACCATAAAGGTCATAGGTAATGTGACCTACGAGTTTGATGGTAATGGGGTCCTCGTAAATCGTAACGAGGAGGACTAAGGGGTCTTCCATTGCAGCCGTTAGCTTCTTGTAGGTCGGGTTCAGTGGTTGTCGGCTGGTGGGAGATCGATGACGCGTGGGGCTGCCTTATGCTCTATGGTGTTGTGGTGACTGGTGTGCAGATTGGCCGCTATCACGTGAACGCCTCGGGCCTGTGGGACAAGACGCGGTGAGATTCCGCGAAGAGCACGATCGTATGATTGACGCTCGCCCTCGCGGTGCTAACTTGATAGAATGTCGACTGGATAAGAGCGCTTCGCTGATCGAGACTAGAAGCGCAAGCTGCGTCAAGGGTTGGTGTCGATGGGCGAACGAGAGTTCTGTGCTTGGCGGAAGTGGCTGTGCGGTGTGCTGTCCGTGCTTCTGGCGGTCACCCTGTCGTGGGCTTCCCCGTGGGGGAGCGGCTTCGATCTGGCTTTTGGTCGCACCGCCATCGAGGATACTTCGACGCCTCTCAGCGCGGGGACGCAGCCGGAAGGCGAAGGTTCATCGGCGGTTGCGGCCGTTCTTGGCGCCGTCGGCGATGAGGAGGCCGAGAGGGCAGCGGAAGAGCGGGGAGCCGATGTCGAGGCGCTCGGCTACGTCCCTGGTGAGGTTGTAGTCGTTTACGAGGACGATGCTTCGCCGGCCGAGCAGGACGATGTGGCCGAGGCTATCGGGTCCGGGCAAGTCCTCGATCCGGCGTCTTTCGAGACGGGCGATGTGGCCGTTGTCGATATTTCCGACGACGTCACTGTTGGTACGGCCATCGAGGCGGTCGAGGCCGACGAGGCCGTGAAATGCGCCTTCCCAAATTATGTTGTCCAAAGCTTTGATGATCCCGCGGCGCAGGCGAGCTCTGCTGCCACTTCCTGGCTCGCGGGGGACGAGATGGCGAGCCGACAATGGTGTCTCAGCGCTGTGAAGGCCTCGTCGGCTTGGGAGCTGCTGGCGGACTCGAGACGCGACGTCACGCCGGTTTCCGTGGCGGTGCTCGATACCGGCGCCTCCGTTTCACATCCCGATCTGAAGAACGTGCTCGACATGGACCGGAGTGGTGAAGTTGTCTGGATCGACCGCCAATCGGGCAAGGTGGCATTGCGGCCTTTGCGCGGCGACGGATATCTGAATGGCACTGACGAGATGCCTCTTTACAGTACCCACGGCACCCACGTCGCCGGCATCATCGCCGCTGAGGCTGGCAATGGGGGTGTTCTCGGTGTCGCCAGCGGCGGCGGTACGAAGTTGGCGAACAGGTTGGTCTCTCTCTCCTCCATCGACATCTTCTCATGCATCGGGAAGGATGAGAGGACTGGTGCGGAATTTTCCTCCGCTACGGTAAACGATATTCTCTATGGACTGGCTAAAGCCCGCGATTTAGGGTGTCGTGTCGTAAACATGAGCCTAGGGTTCTATACCAATGATGAGAAATGCATTGCTGCACTTAACGAGAAGACGGCAGAACTCGATGTGGGCGGACTTGTTCAGGTTTGCGCAGCGGGCAACGATCACACCGAGCAGAAGACCTATCCGGCCGCATGTGATGCTACATTGGCTGTCATCAGCCTTTCGAAGCGTGGCGCAATCCCTGGCAACTCTCCCACGTACAGCTCGAAGACATGGGAGTCCTCCGATGGCTTCATGCGGTCGTGGTTTTCGAACTACGGCGATTGGTGCGACATCGCAGCGCCGGGAGAGAATATCTACAGCACAGTAGTGCTTGAAGGGACTATACGGGACGATTACGGCTACATGAACGGAACATCGATGGCTTCTCCTGTAGTTGCGGCTGTGGCCGCCTTAGTCTGTGCGGCTGCCCCCGATTTATCCGCGGCTGAGGTGAGGAGCACGCTTTGCGAGACGGCGACGGACATGCACCTGTCGGGAAGGGACGCGGAAACGGGCTGGGGTCTCGTGAACGCCGAGGAAGCGGTGAGGGCGGCTCTGCCCCCGAGCGCGCCCGTGCCCGCAGGATCCGAAAAGCCTGCGGAGCCGCAGCCCGATACTCCAGGGAGCAAGACGCCTGCGGGCGGCCAAGTACTGGAGCATGGTTGGAAAACAATGGGAGGAAATAAGTACTACTATGGGGCCGACGGAAAGCCGATGGTAGGTTTCGGCAAGATCGACGGCGTATGGTACTACTTTGACAGTGCGGGTGCCATGCGAACCGGATGGGTTCAAGACAAGGGAACCTGGTATTACCTCGACCTGTCTTCCGGCCGAATGCTCACTGGCTGGCAGAAGGCGGGCGGCGTGTGGTACTACCTCAAGGATTCGGGTGCCATGGCGACGGGCTGGCAAAAGGTCGGAGGCTCCTGGTACTACCTCAAGTCCTCCGGCGCCATGGCCACGGGCTGGCAGAGGGTCGGCGGCGCGTGGTACTTCCTGAAAGATTCGGGCGCCATGGCCACCGGCTGGTACAAGGTCGGGGGCAAATGGTACTACTCCAACGGGTCGGGGGCTATGCAGGCCAACCGATGGATCGGAAACTACTACGTCACCGCGTCGGGCGCCATGGCCACCAACACCTGGATCGGCCGCTACCACGTGAACACCTCCGGCCTTTGGGATAAAACGCGGTAAAGCCATCCTACGTCGATATCGAACAGCAACGATCGCGCCCTCTTGATTTCTATCCAAGAGGGCGCTAGCTTTGAACAGTGACAACGGGTTCGGTCGCCGTCACTGTCCATCATGGAACAGGTCGATCTCGCCCGTCCGCTCGAAGGTTTCCAGGCTGTAGCTCTCGATGAGGTCTCCGCATATCACATAAAGTGTTTCATTGATGCGCACTCCGCGGGCACCGAACCAGCCGTCTCCGCGAATGTTCTCGTCCATATGCTGCACGAACCCCTCGCTTTCATTGTAGCTGTAAACATAGTAGCTCTTGCCCGACCAGTCATCGGGGATGTCGGAGGCGTCCCTTTCCGACCTCTCGACGGCTAAGGAATCAGCTTCAGCGGAGAATCCTATGAGATTCCTTTCTGGCTCGATGAGGACGCTCTTGTAGCTATGGGACGCGTCTGCCTGCCATGCGGTCTCCACGATATAGCTGTTCAGCTCGATGACATCTGCCGGATTCGCTATGTCGAACATGGACAGCTTGACGTGGCCGTCACCTTGGCCGATGCCTAGCAGGCGGTCGGCCCCGTAGAAATGCAGGTATTCGGAGAACCCCGGAATTTTCAACTTCCCGACGATGCGAGGATTGATAGGATCCGAGAAATCAACGGTAAACAGCGGGTCGACCTGCTCGTAGGTCACGAAGTAGCCAATGTTGCCGAGCAGGCGCGCCGAATATACTATCTCGCCTGGGGCCAAATCTTCGATAGCTCCGACGGTTTCCAGGCGATCATTTAGGACGAGCACGCGCTTGCGAACGCCCTCCTCGTCGTTGACGGTGAGCACGAGTCTCAGATAGCCCCTGTACTCGTCGATGCTGAAGCTGTCATTGGGGTAGCCGGCGACCTTCGTCTGGGCGACCGATTCTATGTGGCCTTCGCCATAGGAGAGCGCATTGATGGAAGTTCGCGAACTGGCCGAGGGGTCGTCCCAGTCCCAAACCTCCTCGTATAGATAGATTGTGTCGGAACCGACATAGAGCTCGGCCGAGCCGGAGAGGACGGCCTTGCTATCCGTCATGCGGTCGGGCTCTTCTGCGGAGATGGCGGAGATTACGTAGTAGTGGTCGGCTGCGGCCGTGGGGGGGAGGTAGATGCTCTCGCAGGCTATGGGCTGCCCGTTAATCCAGGGGACGTAGGCCTCGGGTGCCGATTCCTTCGGATTCTTCGGTACGAAGTAATTGCTGACCACGTAGAGGTAGCCGTCGGCAAAACGCGACGAGTAGTAGCGCCCTGTCTGCTTCACGCTGCCCATCAAAGAGGGGTTGGCCGGATCGGCGATATCGTAAGTGGCGACGAAGGTGGTGCTGTGCCCTTCGGGGCCATCGGCGTCCTCAGTCTTGCGGCCGTCGCCGTAATCCTTTTCGGTGCCCAGCACGTAAAGGCGGTTGCCGTCGAGGCAGAGCTCGCTGACAGAGTGACGGCCGTCGAGTTCGATGGAAGCCGCCTGCGCCATGGTTCCGCCGCCGGTGTCCACAATGGCGATTGCGTGGGACTCTGCTTCTACGATGTACAGGTAGCGCCCATCGGTTTTGGCGATGTCCGCCTCGCCGACGCCCTCGGTGCGGATGTTCGTGTCGGAGAAATCAGCAATTCCCTCCTGAGGGGAGGTAGCGTCGCTGGTGGTTCCGATGTCGACCCCGTCGGTCGCTGTCGTCCCCGCCGCCGCTGCGCTGCTCACGGTGAATCCCGCGAGGCCCTTGTTCCGATAGGCCTCACGCAGGCACGCGAGGGCCTCTTGGTAGCTTTGGGCGACGGGGGCCGGGGAGCCGTCCGCGACGCGGGCGTCCATTGTCGCTTTCCACTCCTCGGATGAGGGGATAGCGTACACGTCCCATTCTCCGTGATTTTGGGCGAAGGCGAGCGCGCCGATGCCGACCGCGAGGGCCACACAGGCCGCGGCGGCGAGCGCCATGTGGCTGGGGCGCCTCTGCGTCGATCGCTGGGGTGCTGGCTTTTCTGCGGCCTCACGTGACTGCAGGATTTCCAGCACAGCGTCGGGCTCGAGGCTCTTCGGCACGGCGGTGTCCCGAAGGCCTCGGCGCACGGCCTCTTCGATATGCTTCTCAGACGACTTCATGAGCGGGCACCTCCCAAAAAGCGCTCCATCTTTTCCAGCGCCCGCATGCGACGGGAGCGGATGGTGGCCGGGTTCAGATTCGCAATGACTCCGATCTCGCGGCTGGTGTAACCGCCGAAGACCGAGAGGGACACGATAAGGCGGTCGGTCTCGGGCAGCGAGGCGAAGGCCTCACGGACGGCAGCAGCCTCCGCCGGCTCGACCTCGCTGCCGGATGGCGCGTCGATATCGTTCATGTCGGTGACCTCGAAGCGCTTGGCGCCGCGCAGCTTCTGTCGGCAGCAGTTCGCCGCGATCTGGAACATCCAGGATTTGAAGGCGCTGGCCCGGCGCAGCTGACCTCGCTTCTCCCAGCCAGTAGCGACGCTTTCGGAGACGGCGTCCTCGGCGTCGTGGACGTTGCCCAGCATGCAGAGAGCGAAGCGGTACAGATCGCGGTATATGAGCCGATAGCGTTCGACGAATTGGCTCGCGTCCATGATGACCATCCTTGTCTAGTACCCTCATTTGAGACATCTCGCTTATAAGATGCGCGAACAGGCCCGATTGTTGCACCGAATTTCGGAAAAAGCGAAATTCTTCGGGTTCTGCTTCGCTAGGGTGATCTCCTTCCATGAAAAAGCCCTCGAGACGGGTCTCGAGGGCCAAGGTTCCGTTGCGGGATTTAAGCAGGAAGAGAGCGTTACGCCTCCGCCTTCTTGGTGCCGAACAGCTCGCTCCAGTCGCAGGCGGCCAGAATCGTGCCGCAGAGGATGGCGATGCAGCAGACGATCTCCACTGGGCCGGGCACGGTGCCCAGAAGGATGAGCCCGAACAGCACCGCCCAGGCAGAGTAGGAGATGTTCAGCGCCATGCCGCGGGCGGCGCCGATGACCGAGATGCCCTTGTAGTAGAACAGGTACGAGCACGTGCCGGCGAGCGCCGCCAGGGCCACTACCGCTGTGCCCGGATTCGGGACGGCATTCCACGTGAAGGCCCAGGCGCCGAAGATGGGCAACACTACGATGAGGTACACGAGGGCGGACGTGGTCTCGCGGATCTGCAGGGCGGTCTCGTTGTCCACGGCGTCGTCGCGCATGCCCCAGGCACACAGCACCGCCTCGCTACCCCAGCCGAACACAGCGGCGAGAGCGCCCAGAAGTCCGATGATCGGGTCGCCCGTCACCGTGGTGTCGGCCGACAGGTAGCCCATGGCGATGATGCCCGCCAGCGCTACGATGAGGGCCACTACGCGGCCCGGGGTGATCTTCTCCTTCAAAAGAAGCACGGCCATAAGGGTGCCGAAGGCCGGATAGAACGACGAGATGATGGCCGTGTAGCCGGCGCCGATGTTGTTGATGGCGATGACGTAGCCGGTCATGCCGATGGGGCCGCCCAAAAGCGCGCCCAGGATGACCACCTTGCCGCTGCGCGTCTTCAGCGCCGCCAGCGTGTCCTTCAGGCGGCCGCGCACGCCCATGTACAAAAGCAGCCACAGCGCGCAGCACACGTCGTGCAGCGCCGAGCTGACGATGGCGCCGAGCGCCAAGGCCTCGGCCGTGCCGATGAACGGCACCATGGTGAGGGCGATGCCCAGAATCACCGTGTCCAGGCCCCAGAGGCACCCGCTGAAAAGTCCGTACTTCATAATGAGCTATCCTTCCGTGTAGAAACTCTCGTCATACCAACGCAGTACTTTGGCCAGGTATTTCTTCGCGTAGTTGTAGTAGATGTAGAGCCACTCGCCCACGAAGTCGCCCTCCGCCTCTTTCACGAGGCTCCAGACGTACCAGCACCAGCCGGCCAGGGCCACATAGGCGAAGTTATGGCGCACCTCCTCGAAGGTGGGCTTGCGGTCGAAGTAGTGCTCCAGCGCGCGCAGCGCCTCCTCGTCGGAGCATTCGCAGCACACGACATAGGTGCCGAAGTCGTTGGCGTAGTCGCCCATGCCGGCGTACTCCCAGTCGATGAGATAGAGGTGGTCGTTGCCATCGATGAGGAAGTTCAAGTAGAAGAAGTCGTTGTGGGTCAGGCACACGGGCGCCCCATCGGCTTCGGCGTACTCCTTCACGCGGCGGGCCATGGCGGCCATCTCGTGGTAGCCGGGCACATCGATGGGCCCTTTCTCGCGCAGCAGCGCCTCGTAGTGACAGCCTTCCTCGTAGAAATCGAAGCGGTTGTCGACGCTGGCGCCGGACTCATGGATGAGGCGCGCCATCTTCATTGCCCGGGCCACTTCAGCGTCGTTGCGCGGATCGAGGTTGCGGGCGTTGGAAACGAACCGCGAGATCTTCCAACCGCGGGGATCCTCGTGGATGAAGGTGTCGTCGAGCCCCAGCTCGTGAGCGATTTTCTGCGCCGCGCTCTCGCTTGTGCGGTCGATCATGGCCTCGGTGCCGATGCCGGGGTGGCGGTAGACGTACTCGCCGTCGGCGGTGGCGAAGTGACAGGAGAGGTTCGTGAGCCCCTGCTTCAGCGGGTACACGTCATGGATGGCGCTCTTCTCGCAGCCGAGCACGGCCACGATGTTGTCGAAGACCTCGGAGTCGAGGTTTTCCAGGAACAGGGGATCGAACTGGCGCACCTCGTCCAAGCTGTCGAACTCGAAGATGGCGCCGGCGGGGTAGCGGCGAGCGACCATGTCGAGCTTCTTGATGTTGTCCAGGTAGATGTGCTCCCACAGCTTATCCGTCGTCGCAGGGTTGTCGTAGACGGCGTCCAGCAAAGGCACGTAGGTCTCGGAAAAGGCGCGGTCGAAGTAGACCTGGCCGATCATGTACCAGGCGTCCGCACCTCCGATGGTCACGCCGGTGATGCGGTCGTGAGCGCCGGTCTGGACGCACCACTCTGCCGTGGGGCCTTCGGCGTACTCCACGGCGTAGTAGGCCTTCCACACGTAGGGCTCGAAGGGGTTCTCCGTGAAGTAGTCGTCCGAGGAGCAGATGTAGGTGTTGCCGAGGCGATCTTCCACGCGCTTGATGGAGGAGCTGTTGTTGCGCGAGGCGTAGTCGGGGTTCACGACGATGGAGACGCCGAACTTGTCCTCAAGGTAGAAGAAGTACTCCTTCTTGTAGCCGACGACCACGGTGATGTCGGTGATGCCCGCAGCGAGCAGCTGCTCGATCTGGCGCTCGATGAGCACCTCGCCGCGCACCTTCAGCAGGCCTTTGGGCTTCTCGTAAGAGATGGGAGCGAACCGGGACGAGAGGCCCGCGGCCAGGATGATTGCGTTTTCCACGCGATAGGGCTCGAGCGCTGCCGCGCCTGCTTCTGTGGGCTCTCCGTCCGCAATGAGACCGGCCGCGGAGAGCGATTTCGCTGCGCTGTTCACGCTGCCGAGCGAGAGCCCCGTGGCTTCCACGGTTTTGCGTTGGGCGCAGCCCGGGTGCAGGACGATTTCCCGCAATACCAGAAACTCGTTCTTACTGAGCGACAAGATATGACCTCGATTCTTCGAATACGATGCTGGGCGCATCATAGAGCAACTTTGGATCAGAGTGTTCAATATTTTTTAAAAAATTTGAAAAGTGAACATTTTCGGGAACGAATGGACAACAATGGTTGTCTTTCGAAGAAGGGGGAGCTTCGACGACTGCAAAATACAAGGCAAATCGGAGTGAAGGAGCCTCTCATGAAAAACCGTTTCGGTCGCGTATTTCTGGTCGCAAGCTTGTCCGTGCTCATGGCGCTGGGATCCGCTCCCGCGGCTTTCGCTTCCGGCGGGTCTTGGAGGGGCCACGAAGGCGCCTGGTGGTACGAGTACGCGGACGGCGGCTACGCGACCGGCTGGGAGCGTGTCGGGGGCAAATGGTACCACTTCACGGGTTCCGGCTGGATGCAGACTGGTTGGGTGCGCGTCGGGGGAGCCTGGTACTATCTTGCCGGATCCGGAGCCATGAAGACAGGGTGGCAGAAAATTGGTGGCACGTGGTATTACCTGAAAAGCTCGGGTGCCATGGCCGAGGGGTGGCAACGCGTGGGAAGCGCCTGGTACTACCTGAACCCCGGCTCGGGAGCTATGGCCATCGGTTGGAAAAAGGTGGGAGGCATCTGGTATTACCTCGATGCTTCCGGCGCTATAAAAACGGGTTGGCAGTGGATCGACGGCGAGTATTACTACCTTGAGCCCTCGGGAGCTATGGTGGCCAATCGGTGGGTGGGGAATTACTATGTCGGATCGTCGGGTGCCATGTTGAGAAGCCAGTGGGTTGGTCGCTATTACGTGGGTGCCGACGGGGCTTGGATTCCAAACTATGTCGCACCGACCAAGCCTGCTGACCCGGCAAAGCCCGGCGTCGTCCAGACGCCGACTTCCTCCGATCTGTTCACCTATGCGGTGGGCGACTATATAGAAGGCGCGGGCAATAGCCCGGCCAATGTCAAGAGCGGGACGGTAGACACGTCCCAGGGAACCTATATTTCGTTGCCTGGCAACGGATTCGAAGTCGTCTCCTCGGGTGGTTTTACGCTTTCGCGAGGGTATGTGTGCGGTCATGGTGTCTACATCACGGGATACAAGGGGGCCTCTGGCACAAGTGTTGTTGTCCCGGACGCCATTGATGGGATTCCTGTTGTATACGCCAATGTGAGCGAGCCTTCTGCCGTCTCCGCCGATCCCCGTTGGGTGCTCTCCCAGGTGGATGCTACGCAGGCTAAGCACTTGCGTTGGCTTTCGGTCGGGGGTGCCCCCCAGGAACTGTATTGCCAGGGTGCGACCTCTCTTTCGTACTTGAGCTCGCGCGAGAGCGCGCTGCTGCCTTCGTTCGATGGCTCCTCCCTCAGCCATCTAGAGGTACTTGACTTCGGCGCGCTGCCACATGAGTTCTCCTTGTCCACGAGAAGCCTGGTCTCTTTTTCGGCCCAATATCAGGCGACGGATCGCGTGATACCCTACCTCGATTTCGCTCATGCGACGAACCTGGAGACGCTCTCTATCGCCTGGCGCGGCGCGAATGTCGCAGAGGCGGGACCGCTCACGGCGGCTGGCTACACCCTCGAAGGGTGCTCCGCGCTGACAACGGTGGAGCTTCCCTTCCAGAGTCTCACCACATTCGATCCCTATGCTCTGCCCAGCCTTGAGACGCTGGTGCTCACGGGCAATCCGCTAACCGCCCAAGCGAGGGCAACCTGCGAGAGCTGGGCCCAGGAAACCGGCGGCAGCCTGTCGTTGTCGTTGTAAGTGGGAGACGGTTCAGAGGACTTGTACGTACTGTACTCACGATGCGCAGAAGTTCGATGTTTGAGTTACGCATGGGTCTCCTTGGGCGGTTTTGTCGGCGAGACGAAGTATAATCGAGCGAGTCATCGTATCCAATGCCCGCGGGATGGCCTTCAGGTTCAGTCCTCGGGCTTGCAGAAAGGACGTTTCATGGTTGATCGCAAGGCATTTCGCTCCCTGTCTTCGGGGCTTTACCTCATCACGGCCAAGGCGGGCGATGCGCGCTGCGGCTGCGTGGTGAACACGCTCGTGCAGGTGGCGAGCGAGCCGGCCACGCTGTCGGTGTCGCTGAACAAGGAGAACGCCACCACCGCTGCCATCCTGGAGTCGGGCCGCTTCGCCGCCACGGTGCTCGCCGAGGACACCCCCATGGAGCTCATCGGCACCTTCGGCTTCCACACCTCTGCCGACACTGACAAGTTTGCCGCCTGCGCGAGCGCGGTCGACGGCGCGGAGGTGCCCTACGTGACCGAGCACGGCCTGGCGCGCTTCTCGGTGCGCGTCACCGAGACCATCGACGTGGGCAGCCACTACCTGTTCGTTGGCGTTGTGGAAGAGGCCGAGGTGCTTTCCGCCGGCGACCCGCTCACCTACGCCTACTACCACGCCGTAAAGGGCGGCAAGACCCCGCCCAAGGCCGCCACCTACAACAACGGCGACGAGGCCGCGGTTCCCGGAGTCACCGAGACGGCTGCCGGCGCGCCCGAGGCCGGCAAGAAGATCGCCTGGCGCTGCACCATCTGCGGCTACATCGAAGAAGGCTACCCGGACGGCCTGCCCGAGGGCTACATGTGCCCCATCTGCGGCGCTCCCCGCGAGATGTTCGAGCGCGTGGAACTGTAGAAGGCGCCGCTCATCTTCCTTGCATGGATCTGCAAAGGGCCTGCAAGCTCACCGTAGGGGCCGACCTCGGTCGGCCCTCCCGAGCGGGGGAGTCTCGCTTGCGGTGAGGGGCGACCGAGGTCGCCCCCTACGGAGGTTTTCGGGGCTGATGACTTGATCTCCGTCTGCTGCGCCCCGAGTCTTTCCCTGCGCGCTATAATTGTTTGTCAAAGTGTCAATGAGGCGAAGCGCGCGCAAGGAGACCCTATGGAAGAGGAGCTGGCATCGGGGGAGTTGGCGGAATCGGTGGAGGGGCCGAAGAATTTGAGCGACTCCGCCGAAGGCTACATCCCCGTTCAATGGACGCGGAAGAAGATCGCGCTGGCGGTGGCGGTCGGCGTTGTCGTGGCGGCGCTTTCTCTCGGCTGTGCGGCGGCGCTGTATCTGCATACCCTTGACTTGGCCCTTACCGGCGGCATGGACGCCGCCCAGCAGGACGACCTCGCCGAGGCGCTGCAGCCGCCGAAGCCCAAGGCCGCCGCGCCCGATGCGCCTGCCAAGGAAACCGACGAGCCGGCTTTCTCCGCCTACTACGTGGCCATTCTCGGCTGTGACGCGCGCCCCAACGAAA
>OLRQ01001482.1_pt1 | contig 17835 bp, 16 predicted proteins | sample 1671971 | NCBI WGS metagenome assembly OLRQ01 (sample SAMEA3136631, study PRJEB25190) | human gut metagenome | biome: human gut; feature: human-associated habitat; material: faeces | place: Austria | collected 2013 | reverse complement strand
CTGCGCCTGCATGACTTAATGCAACACTATTGCGTTTTGAAATTCAATTCACCCGTGTTTTTTGATTTCGCTTTGCTGTTCTTCGATGATATGCTCGTAGGAGCGACAGCGGTTTTCGAATTCAACGTGGATGGCATTCGTCCTCCATGTACGAACGATGAATGCTGTCGAACCGATTGCACAGGCGATCCATGCTACTTCTCGCGCTGCGATGCCGCTGCCGCTTGTAGCTCCAAGGGCGCCGGGGAGGTAGAGGCCGGAGAAAAACAGCAAATGCGATATTGCGTAAGCGCTCGCTATGCACGCTATGGCCGCGCGCGGCATGGCTGAAAGACGGTCGATGAATAACGAAAAGAGCAAAAGGCCCGTTATTTGAAAAAAGGCGGAAAAAAATAGTACGGTCGCACTGCCGGGCAGTAGACATGCGACGGCGGATGCCGCTACGACCCACTCGGAGACGGCTCCGTAATCGCGGCGCCTGCTGGTTATCACCCAAGCGATAAAGCAGAGAGCTCCGATGGGGGCGCCGATGGCGGAAGCTACTTCCGATGCCGTTTCTCCTTCTGCGCCGCGAGAGAGAGCCATAAGCGCGCCGTAGGCCAGGGAGGCGATTAGGTATCCTGTGCAGGGGGCGAGCCAATCTGTTTTTCCGAGGCTTAGAAAGCTTTTTATTGAAGCATCCGTTTTTCCGTTTTCCGAAAAAAGCCTGCTTGAATCGACGCGCAAGGCGCATGTTGCTGATGCCACAGTCAGGATGCATGCGGGAACGACACCCGCGTCGAAGAAAATGGAAACGCCCAGAAAAAGGCATTCGCCCACCAGGGCTTGCCATCCTTGGACGATGGCTTGGTGACGTTCCGTGAATTCGGTCAGGAAGGCAAACCAAAACATCATAGTGGGGGCAAGCCCCATTCCGCAAAGTATGCCTGCGAGAACGGACGTTTCCACATTGCTGCCAAGAATGGCGGGTGCGCACAAGCCGCAGAGAAGTCCCACGTACCCTATTGCCACGCCTACCATGCCGATTCTTCTTGGGACCTTAAGCGCGAAGACGGCTATGGCTACGAGCGAGAGGCATTCTGCCGGCCGAGCATACGTATTGTAAGTTCGCAGCCATTCCGTTGATGCCCAGGGTGCAAGTGCGTCGGGGAAAAAGCAAATGACATTTACGCAGCAAAGCATCGAAAAGCCTATGACAATGCGGGCGTGGTTGCCTTTCATTTTTCCGCCTCTCGTTTTTGCGCATTCTGACTTCACTTGCAAGGCTATCACAGCGGTACTTGGTGTGGCGCGTGCGTTTATTCGTCCAGGGCCAAAACCCCACCGTAGGGGTCTAGTGTCAAATGCCTGATAAAGCCATGATTTTTTTCGTACGAAATGATAGCTTCCCTCGGGGCTGTCATCAGGAGGAGGAGAACCCATGACCGTTTCAAGAAGAGGATTTGTTGGCGCCACTCTTGCAGGCGCGTTTGCAGCATGCGGGCTTGCAGCGTGCTCGCCGTCGGTGTCCAGCAGCGGAAAGGAATCCGCATCGAATGATGCTGTCGATTGGAAGTCAAGACTCGATGTCATGCTTTCAAGTGCGCTGCCCGGCAATACGTCTGAGGATGTGGACGTTCAAGAAACCCAGGACTATGATGTCGTGGTTGTAGGTGCCGGATGCTCGGGCACCAATACCGCCGTGCGTGCTGCGCAGGCGGGGCTTAGGGTCGCCATTGTGGAGAAAACTTCTCATCTTGGCGGCGCAAGCCTGAAATCATGGGCTCCGTCTGTTCCGAACAGCTCTTTCGCTAAGGCTGCTGGTGTGACTACCGATACCGAGCCGATTATCCAAAGCTGGATTGCCGATTCGCATTGGCGCGTGGATGCGGCCGCGATTCGCCAGCTGGTCAACTCCTCATCGGCTGCTGTCGATTGGATGGCTGAACTCGGGTGGAATTTCACCTATTTAGGCATGGGAGCCGATATTACCGCGCTTCCCGAATATGACGAGCGCGGGCCGCTTTTTGACGCCATGGTGGAAGAATTCGTCAAACCTGAGGGGGCGCTGTTCTTCGAAACCACTGCAAAGCGCTTGGTTAAAAACGAAGACGGCTCGATTGGTGGTGTAGTAGTTGTCGACAATCAGGGTCGCGGCATGCAACTAAATGCGCGCGCCGTGGTTATTGCGACGGGCGGCTACGGGGCAAATGCTGCTATGGTGAAGGCGGCTTTCGGTTTCGAGGGCGTGTTCGCAGGCTTGCCTCAGAATATTGGAGAAGGCCTTGAGATGGCATGGCATGCAGGCGCGTGCAAGCCGCAGAACTTCGGCGGTCAAATGTTGCACCAGACGTTGGCGCGTGCAACCGATTCTCTGCTGTCGTCGTTCGACGATTTTCCCGCCAAGTACCCTATGATTCTTTCCTACGTGGCCAACGTGCTCAATGTGGGGCCGACGGGCAAGCGTTTCCGTAGCGAGTCGCTTGTGCTGGACGCGGTTCCTGCTGCTAACTCGAGCGCTTATCAGGGGTCGTTTCATTACGTAATCGTGTCCAAGTCCATGATGGACACGCTTGAGGCACAGGGTCTTGCCGGCTTGGGTGTTGATTACTCGCCTGGTCTGCCTCCTGAGTACAAGCCTGTTTACGACCTGGATACGCCCTGGGAGGGGATTACGGACGTATTCGACCGGATGGTCGAGGATGGAAAAGGGTGCAAGGGCGACACCGCCGAAGACTTGGCGCGTGCTGCAGGCATGGACGCTGAAATCTTTTCCGCCCAGCTGGCATCCTATGACGCTTCTTGTGAAGCGGGGGTTGACGAACAGTACGGCAAGCCTGCGGCATATCTGAAGAAGCTCGGCGAGGGGCCGTATTATGCGATTATCGCCGAAGAAAACAACCTCTGTTCGTGGGGAGGGCTGCTTGTAAATACCGATTATCAGGTGCTCGACGATGCGAAGCTGCCGATTAAGGGCCTGTATGCAGTCGGAAACGAAGCGGGCGGAAACTTGTACAACGACACCTATGTCGGATTTGGCTATGGGATGGCTAATACGATTACGTCGGGATATCTATGTGGTACAAAGCTTGGGGAAGCCCTGTCGTAGGACAGCGGTTTTTGAGCCTGCATGCTGGGTTCTTCTTGTCGTAACTCGCTTTGTTTCTGCACTACCGTCGTATTGGGTTCGTCCAATACGGCGGTTTTTTTGTTGGGCTTGCGTACTGCGTCTCGGATCAATTGCGTGCGGCAGGGCCTTTGCATGCTCTTTTTGCTTAGGCGTTCTTCGTTTTCGGGATACCGATTCTGGAGAGGATAGGGGCGTTCGTCAAAGTTTCACTTGCCAAGCGCTGATGGCGGGTAGAATGAATTTCATTCGTTAATCTCCATCGAGCAGGAAAGGAAGGGCCCGACGTGTTGTCAGACATTGAAATTGCCCAGTCCGTAACCCCCGAGCACATTTCCGCCATTGCGGAGCGTGCCGGCGTCCCCGAAAAGTATCTTGAAATGTACGGCTCATACAAGGCCAAGGTAGATTACAACTTGCTGCTCGATGAAAAGCATGAGTCCGGCAAGCTTATCCTGGTGACCGCCATCAATCCCACGCCCGCAGGCGAAGGCAAAACCACCACGACAGTCGGTCTGGCCGACGGCATGCGCAAGATCGGCAAAAACGTGGTCGTTGCCCTGCGTGAGCCTTCTCTCGGTCCCGTGTTCGGCATCAAGGGCGGCGCTGCAGGCGGCGGCTGGGCCCAGGTCGTTCCTATGGAGGACATCAACCTTCACTTCACAGGAGACTTCCACGCCATCGGCGCTGCGAACAACCTGCTTGCCGCTATGATCGACAACCATATCCACCAGGGCAACGAGCTCGGGTTCGACGTGCGCAAGATCACGTGGAAGCGCGCGGTTGACATGAACGACCGTCAGCTGCGCAATATCGTCTGCGGCATGGGCGGCAAGGCCCACGGCGTGCCGCGCGAGGACGGCTTCGACATCACGGTTGCCTCTGAAATCATGGCCATCTTCTGCCTGGCTACCAGCATCACCGACCTTAAGGAGCGCCTTGCGCGCATCGTGGTCGGCTACACGCGCGACGACCAGCCTATCACCGCGGGCCAGCTGAACGCCGAAGGCGCCATGACCGCATTGCTCAAAGACGCCCTGAAGCCCAATCTCGTACAGACGCTCGAAGGAACCCCCGCATTCGTGCATGGCGGTCCCTTCGCAAACATCGCTCACGGCTGCAACTCCATCATGGCGACTCGCATGGCTATGGCTTTGGGCGATTACTGCATCACCGAGGCCGGCTTCGGCGCAGACCTCGGTGCCGAGAAGTTCCTCGACATCAAATGCCGCCTTGCGGATTTGAAGCCCGATGCCGTCGTCGTTGTTGCCACCGTTCGCGCGCTTAAGAACCATGGCGGCGTTGCCAAGGCCGATCTTAACGAAGAGAATCTCGAAGCCCTTGAGGCCGGTCTTCCCAACCTGCTGCAGCATGTGGAAAACATCACGAAGGTCTACAAGCTTCCTTGCGTCGTCGCCATCAACGCGTTCCCGACCGATACCAAGGCAGAGCTCGACCTGGTCGAGGCCAAGTGCAAAGAGCTCGGCGTCAACGTGGCTCTGTCCGAGGTGTGGGCGAAAGGCGGCGAAGGCGGTATGGCTTTGGCGGAAGAGGTCGTGCGCTTGTGCGAAGAGCCGAACGATTTCAGCTTCGCCTACGAGGACGACCTGTCGATCGCCGAGAAGATCGAGGCCATCGCTCAGCGCGTCTATCATGCCGACGGCGTTGATTTTACGCCTGCTGCAAAAAAGGAGATTGCGCAGCTTGAGGCGCTCGGTTTCGCCCATATGCCTGTTTGCATGGCAAAGACCCAGTACAGCTTCTCCGATGACCAGACGAAGCTTGGCGCTCCGCGCGGTTTCCGCATCACGGTGCGCAAGGCGAAGGTTTCTGCCGGTGCTGGCTTCATCGTCGCTTTGACGGGCGACATCATGACCATGCCCGGTCTTCCGAAACGTCCCGCCGCCGAAAGGATCGACGTAGACGAAACGGGCAAGATTTCCGGCCTGTTCTAAGAGGAATCGTCCGTTTGGGCGAATAACGTGTAAAGTGCGGTGCGCCGGCTGAAGAGCCGGCGCACTGTTTTATTCTTGCCGATGGTCGGCGGTGCTTCCGATCATCGGTGGCTGAGTATTTTGATTTTTCGCAGAGGAGTCTCGGTGATAGATACGAAATTCACGGACGATCTTGCAAGCAAGGCGCCTGTTCCGGGCGGCGGCGGGGCATCGGCTTATGCCGGCGCGCTTGCGGCGGCGCTTGGTTCCATGGTCGCCAACCTTACGATCGGCAAACCCAAGTTCGCAGATCGCGAACAGACCTTGCGAGAAACCCTTACCAGGCTTGACGCCTATCGCAGCGAGTTGATTTCCTTGATTGAGGGTGATGCCGAGGCGTTTTCGAAGCTTGCCGCGTGTTGGAAGATGCCGAAGGACACGGAGGAAGAACGGGCTTGTCGCTCACGCGCGGAGCAGGAAGCCCTGCACGCCGCATGCGAAGTCCCGCTCTCCATTATGCGCGTGTGCGCCCGAGTTGTCGAAGCGGACGAATACCTCGTGCTCAATTCGGCGAAGCTTGCCCTGTCCGACGTGGGAGCTTCAGCGGTGCTTGCGAAAGCAGCGCTTGAGGCTGCGTCATTGAACGTGTTCATCAATACGGGTCTTATGGAGGATAGCGCCAAGGCTCTTGCGTACGAAGAAGAAGCGAACGGACTGATAGGGAAAACCGCCCCCGCGGCCGACAAAGTGCATGCTGCGGTGCGCGAAAACATTGTCCGGGTGAGATAGGTTCGTAGAAACTGGGTGTAGAGGAGAAAAGAATGCCTCGAATTCTTGCAGGCAAGCCGATTATCGACGCTTTGAAGGAGGAAGGTCTAAAGCGCGTTGCCGCGCTGAAGGATCGCGGCATCGACCCTGTGTTGGCCATCGTACGCATCGGAGCTCGTCCGGACGACCTGTCCTATGAAAGAACCGCTATCAAACGGGCGGAAGCTCTGGGCATCGGCGTGCGCTTGTTTCAGCTCGATGAGGACGCTGGCCAGGATGCGCTGATGAAAGCCATTGGCGAGATAAATGCCGACCAGGGCATTCACGGGTGCTTGATGTTCCGTCCGCTTCCGGCGGGCTATGACGAAGAGGCGGCGTGCGAAGCGCTTGACCCGCGCAAAGATGTCGACGGTATTGGCCGTGCGGCATTGGCGCGCGTGTTCACGGGTCGCGGCGAAGGTTTTGCTCCCTGCACGGCGGCGGCATGTCTTGAGATGCTTGACGGCTATGGCATAGCCATCGAGGGAAAGCACGTTGTCGTAGTGGGTCGCAGTCTGGTGATTGGGCGTCCCGTGGCCATGATGCTGCTCGAGCGCAACGCCACGGTGACCGTATGCCATTCGCGCACGGAAGACCTGCCTGCCGTTGTGAAAGCCGCCGATATCGTAGTGTTGGCTACGGGTCGTGCCAGGGCGTATGACAAAACGTATTTCTCGCCCGGGCAGATCGTGCTCGACGTGGGCATCAACATGGATGAGGATGGGAATTTGTGCGGTGACGCCGATTTCGATTCCGCAGAGGGCGTCCTTGGCGACGAAGGGGCCATCACGCCGGTCCCTCGCGGCATCGGCGGCGTGACCACGAGCGTGTTGATGAAGCATGTGATCGAGGCGGCGCAACGCTGCGAACGCTAGAACAGCAGAGAAGAACTGAGAAGAACTGAGAAGAACCGAGAAGAACTGAGGAGGCGGACGCATCGGCGTCCGCCTTTTTTGCTGTAGACCGAACTTTACTTCGATCTGACTCCCCCTTGACGTGCGTTTGATAACGGCTTCCTAAAGTACTCCGTGGCGTTTGTTCGCAGTGAAACGAATCTTCGATGAAAGGAATGCCGAACAATGAAAGCTAAGAAACTCCTTGCACTCGCCCTGTCTTGCGTGTGCGCTCTCGGTGCGTTTGCCCTGGCAGGATGCTCGGGCGGAAGCAACGCTTCTTCCGACGGGTCCGGTTCTTCCACGGGCGGGGCAATCTCTGTCATCTCTCGCGAGGACGGCTCCGGTACGCGTGGGGCATTCACCGAGCTCTTCGAGATCGAGGATGCTGATGGCAACGACGCAACCACCACCTCCGCGGTCGTTACCAACTCCACGTCGGTCATGATGACCACGGTTGCCGGCGACCCGAACTCCATCGGATATATCTCCCTTGGCTCCCTGAACGACACGGTGAAAGCCGCTGAGATCGATGGCGTTGCTCCGAGCGCCGATGGCGTGAAGGACGGTTCTTACAAAGTTGCACGTCCGTTCAACGTCGTTGCTGGCCAGAATCTTTCCGATGTCGCACAGGACTTCCTCAACTTCATCATGAGCTCTGACGGTCAGGCTGTTGTGAGCGAAGAGAACTACGTCTCCGTGGCAGACGATGCTCAGCCCTACACCGCTTCCGGTAAGTCCGGCAAGGTTGTCGTCGCCGGCTCTTCTTCCGTGACCCCCGTCATGGAGAAGCTCGCCGAGGCATACCAGGCCCTGAACCCCGATGTCAACATTGAAGTCCAGCAGTCTGACTCTTCCACCGGCGTTCAGTCCGCCATCGATGGCACTTGCGACCTTGGCATGGCCTCTCGCGAGCTGAAGGACTCCGAAACCTCTCAGGGCGTTAAGCCGGTTGTCATCGCCATGGATGGCATCGCGGTTGTCGTCAACAACGATTCCGCCGTCAGCGGCCTGACCTCTGAGCAGGTTAAGGGTATCTTCACCGGCGAAATCACCGACTGGTCTGACGTCGCGTAGCGATTACACGTTATGAAAGGCATCAAAGAGTCTCTCGCGAAGGTGCTTTTCACGGCTGCTGCGGGGGTTTCGATCCTCGCAGTAGCCTTGATATGCGTCTTCCTCTTCGCAAGCGGTGTGCCCGCTATTGGAAAAATCGGTGTGGTCGAGTTCCTTACGGGAACTGTATGGCGTCCGGCAAGTGAGACGTTCGGCATCTTGCCGATGATTCTAGGCAGCATCTACGCAACGCTTGGAGCACTTGTCATCGGCGTTCCGACGGGTCTTTTCTGCGCCGTGTATCTTTCTCGCTTTGCCAGCCCTCGCGTTAAGCGCATCGTGACGCCCGGCGTTGAGCTTCTCGCCGGCATCCCCTCGGTTATCTACGGCTTCTTCGGCCTTGTGGTGCTCGTACCGCTTATTCGCCAGTTTTTTCACGTGCAAGGCATGAGCCTGCTTGCCGCATCCATCATCTTGGGCGTGATGATTCTTCCCACTATCATCACGGTCGCTCGCAATGCGCTCGATGCGGTTCCTGACAGCTACTACGAAGGCGCGCTCGCGCTTGGAGCTGATCACGAACGAAGCGTGTTTCGCGTCCTGGTTCCTGCTGCGGGGTCGGGCATCATGGCGGGTGTCGTTTTGGGCATCGGTCGTGCTATCGGCGAGACGATGGCGGTGGTCATGATCGCAGGCAACCAGGTCCAGATTCCCAGCAGCATTCTTGAAGGCGTGCGTACGCTTACGACCAATATCGTCATGGAGATGGGCTATGCGGCCGACTTGCACCGCGAGGCGCTTATCGCGACTGCTGTGGTCCTGTTCGTGTTCGTGCTTATCATCAATCTGGCTTTTGCCGCTCTGAATGCGAGGTCTAAGAAGTAATGAATAACGTCTCTTCGTCTGCCGCGCGCAAGCCGCATAAGAGAAAGTCATCCGTCTTCTTGAACCTTCTCGTGCACTGCGCTGCAGTTCTTACGGTTGCCGTGCTCGTGGTGATCGTCGGTTACATTCTTGTTATGGGCGTTCCGAATCTAAGGCCGGAACTGTTCTCCGTCGAATACAACTCGGAGAACGTCTCCATGCTTCCTTCCCTGGTCAACACCTTGCTCGCTGTTCTCCTTACCCTGGTCATCGCCGTGCCTCTTGGCGTCATGGCGGCGATATTTCTCGTGGAATACACCACGCGAGGCAACAAGTTCGTCAAGGTGGTGCGCGTTACCGCTGAGACCCTCGCGGGCATTCCGTCCATCGTGTACGGCTTGTTTGGCATGCTCTTCTTTGTGACGTTTCTGAAATGGGGCCTCTCGCTTCTTTCGGGATGCCTGACGCTTGCGATCATGGTGCTTCCCACTATTATGCGTACGACCGAGGAGGCTTTGCGCGCCGTGCCCGATTCGTATCGCGAGGGAAGCTTCGGCTTGGGGGCCGGTCGTTTGCGCACGGTGCTTTCGGTCGTGCTTCCCCCCGCTATGCCGGGAATCCTGGGCGGCATCATTCTTTCGATCGGCCGCATCGTCGGAGAGTCGGCTGCGCTGATTTTCACGGCGGGAACGGTTGCTGCCATTCCCATGGGCGTGTTCGATTCCGCCCGTACGATGTCTGTGCATATGTATGTGCTTTCGTGCGAAGGCCTCCATATCGACGCAACCTACGCAACGGCTGTCGTCTTGCTGATCATTGTGGTTCTCATCAACGCATTGGCCTCGTTTGCCGCCAAGCGCATCACGAAGGCTTAGAAAGGAATCTCACGTGAGTGAAATCATCACCGACCAAAAGACGCTCGTCTCAGAGGGCGGCATCGAGGTCGCGCCGACGAAAATCGCCGTGAACAATCTCGACCTGTTCTATGGCGACTTTCATGCACTGCATGGCGTGAACATGGATATTCCCGCGAACAAGATTACGGCTTTCATTGGGCCGTCTGGGTGCGGAAAGTCAACGCTGCTGCGTACGCTCAATCGCATGAATGACCTGGTCGAGGGGTGCCGCATCGAAGGCGAGGTGAACCTTGATGGGGAGAACATCTATGCCAAAGGAACTGATGTGAACCTGCTTCGCCGTCGAGTGGGTATGGTGTTTCAGAAGCCCAATCCGTTTCCGATGAGCGTTTTCGACAATGTCGCTTTCGGCCCGCGCACTCATGGCATCAAGGATAAGGCGAAACTTGAGGAAATTGTCGAAAACGCCCTACGGAAGGCGGCAATCTGGGATGAGCTGAAAGACCGCCTCAAGAAGAGCGCGCTCGGCCTTTCGGGAGGCCAACAGCAGCGATTGTGCATCGCTCGCGCCCTGGCGGTCGAGCCCGAGGTGCTTCTGATGGACGAGGCCACGAGCGCGCTCGACCCTTTGTCTACTGGCCGTATCGAGGACTTGGCTATCGAATTGAAGAAAGACTATACGGTCGTCATGGTGACTCACAATATGCAGCAGGCTGCACGCATCTCCGATATGTGCGCATTCTTTCTGCTGGGCGATCTGGTTGAATACGGCGATACGCAAACGCTGTTCAGCCATCCGGTCGATAAGCGCACCGACGACTACATCACGGGAAGGTTTGGCTGATACTCATGCGCGATGTGTTTCAACAGCAGCTTGCGCTGCTCGACGCCCAGCTGTTGGTCATGGCGTCTTCCATGCAGGATGCGGTTTCTGACGCCATCAAGGTCATGGAGGACCGCAGCGACGATTTGGCAAAGAGGGTCATAGACGGAGACGATGACATTGACCGTCAAGAACGGGAAATCGAGAGCCTGTGTCTGGAGCTGCTTTTGACGCAGCAGCCCGTGGCAGGCGATTTACGCCGTGTTTCGGCGGGCTTGAAGATGGTCGGCGATATCGAGCGTATCGCAGACCAGGCGGCGGATATCTGCGAGACTTCCATATCCGCCGACGAGGCTTTCGACGCACGCCTTGCCGTCCATTTGCGCCGCATGGGCGAGTGCGCTTGTGATATGGTGCATGATGCTGTGGAGGCGTTTGTCGAGCAGGACCTGGAGAAAGCACGTGCGGTCGTCGGTCGCGACGATGAAGTGGACGCATTGTTCGATGCGGTTAAAACGGGCGTGATTACGGCAATCCAGGAAGGGTCTGGCTCGGCGAACGGTCTCATTGGCGCTCTTATGGTGGCGAAATATCTTGAACGAATCGGCGACCATGCCCAAAATGTTGCTGAGTGGGTAGGATACTCCCTCACGGGATACTACAAAGGAGACCTGATCGGATGATCTACTATCTCGAGGATGACGAGCAAATCCGCAATCTTACGCTCTATACGCTTGCGCAGACTGGGCATGAAACGCAGGGTTTTTCCTGCGCTGCGGAGCTGTATGAGGCCATTGAGCGCGCGGTTCCCGATCTGTTCATCCTCGATGTGATGCTTCCTGGCGAAGACGGCATTTCCGTTCTTAAGAAGCTTCGCGCTTGCGACGATACGGCTGACGTTCCCGTGATGATGCTTACCGCGAAATCGACCGAGTTCGATACGGTTACGGGACTCGACGCTGGTGCCGATGACTATCTGGCGAAGCCTTTCGGCATGATGGAGCTGCTTTCGCGCGTGAACGCCTTGCTGCGTCGCGCCCGTCGCAATGAAGAGCGGGCGCGCCAGGCTGCAGATTTGGCTCGTGCCGAAGCCAAGTCGTCCCATTCGTCTGATTCCGAGACGCCACGTGACAAGGAGATTCTCGAAATCGGACCTATCCGTCTTGATGCTGCACGCTACCTCGTCGTTGTGGGCGGCGACGAGGTTCGTCTAACCCATAAGGAGTTCGAGACGCTTCGTTTCCTTATGAGCAATTGCGGCATGGTGGTTTCGCGTAATCAGCTCCTCGTTCAGGTATGGGGCTATGAGGTAGCGGGGGAAACGCGCACGGTTGACGCCCATATTCAGACCTTGCGAAAAAAGATTGGCGAGGTTGACCAAGAAGCCGCGTCGCTCATCGAGACGGTTCGCGGCGTCGGGTATCGTATGAAAGGCTAGGTGCGAGTCGTTTGGACCCTTTGCATCAAGGCGAGCCGAACTTCAATGCAATAACCGAGGGCGGCGATCGGGTCCGAAGGGTCCCTCGTCGCTCTCTTTCTCGGAGCATCGCTCGCACGGTCATGGTCGCTACGGCCTCCTTGGCGATCGTGTGCGCGGTGCTTTTTGCGCTTGTGTTTTATCTTGTCCTCGACCGACAGGCCGCAAGCGACCTCAGAGTAGAGTGCGAAAGTCTTGCGGACATACTCGATGCGCAAACCGATGACGATACTGACGCCAAGACCGTCCTTCAGCGTCATGCGAACATCGTCGTACCCGGAACGCGCGTGACCTTGATTGATCGCAACGGCGATGTGTTATTCGATACCGCGGCCGATGTTGCCAGCCTTGATAATCATGCGCTCCGCCCTGAGGTCATAGAGGCCATGGAGGAGGGGGAGGGCGAAGCGGGTCGCTACTCGGAAACGCTTGATGAGGAAACCCTCTATCACTCCGTCCGCCTCGAAGAGGGGTCTGTCTTACGTTTGGCGAAAACGCATTCGAGTGTGTGGGGCATTATGTCTGCCATGCTGGTTCCCTATCTTGTAGTGCTTTTTGCTACGGTTGGCATATCTCTTCTTGTGGGATGGGTTATATCGCGCAAAGTCACCTCCGAGCTTTCCGCGGTCGACCTCGATCATCCGCACAGCGCAAACGTTCCCGAAGAACTCGTTCCCCTGATTAACCGCCTCGACGAGCAGCGTAAGCGCCTTGATGCGCAAGTGGCGGAGCGCCGTCGCTTCACGGGCAACGTATCTCACGAGCTCAAGACGCCGCTCACGGTTGTTTCTGGGTACGCCGAAATCATCGAGCGCGGCATTGCTCGTCCTGAGGATGTGAAGCAGTTCGCCGGGCACATTTACGAAGAAGCCCAGCATATGAAGTCTATGGTCGACGAGCTTTTGACGCTTTCCCGTCTCGACGACGCTGAGGCGGAAGATATGCGTATCGACATGGATCAGAGCGTCTCTCTGGTTGAGGTTGCCCGCAACGTTTCGGTCAGGTTGGCGTCTGCGGCTCGTCGTCGGGGGATTACGGTGAGCCTGAACGTTTTCGAAGGGAACGGTTCGGGAGACGTCAAGGTTGTGGGGAATGCTCGTATGATCGAAGAGATGCTGCGCAACCTCATGGAAAACGCCATTCGATACAACGTCGATGGGGGAAAGGTCGATGTGTGCGTGGGGCGAAACGCGCAGGGCCTTGCATTCGTCCGCGTTGCCGATACCGGCATGGGTATTCCCGAGGACATGCGCGAGAAAGTGTTCGAGCGATTCTTCTGCGTGGACGAAAGCCGTTCGAAGGAAACGGGCGGCAGCGGGCTTGGCCTGGCTATCGTCAAGCATGCGGCGCAGTTGCATGGCGCATCGGTCTCTATTTCCGAGAATAAACCGCGCGGCAGCGTGTTCGAGGTTCTTTTCCAGCGCTAGGTGCCTACTTTGCGAAAATCTTTTTCGTTTGTCCGTTTTTGGAGCCTATCACCTCGCATCATGCTCGGCTACACTGATCCCTATTGGTAAATGCGGGTGAAAGGTAGGGTCGTGAGGCTTCTCGAAGAGCGTATTCAGCGCGATGGCGTGGTGAAGGCCGAAGGCGTGTTGAAGGTCGATAGTTTTCTGAATCATCAGATGGATATCTCGTTGTTCAACGAAATGGGCGCAGAGCTCAAACGTCTTTTCGCCGACGCTCCCATCAACAAGATTCTGACCATCGAGGCTTCGGGCATCGGCATTGCCGCCATCGTAGCGCAGCATTTTGGCGTGCCGGTGGTGTTTGCCAAGAAGGCGCAGAGCATCAACCTTGATGGTGAGATGTATACGACGCGCATCCAAAGCTTCACGCACGGCAAGATTTTCAATGTGATCGTGTCCAAGAAATACATCGGCCCCGAAGATCATGTGCTGATTATCGACGACTTCCTTGCGAACGGCTGCGCACTCGATGGGCTGATTGAGATTGTTGAATCCGCGGGCGCTACCGTTGAAGGTATCGGTATCGCCATTGAAAAAGGCTTTCAGCCCGGCGGCAAGAGCCTGCGCGAGCGCGGGTATCGCCTTGAGTCCTTGGCCATTGTGGACGCGATGGACCCTGAAACGGGCAAGCTGGTCTTCCGCGAGCAAAATGACGCAGCGGCTTCTTGCGCCGATTTCGGCGGCGTCATCGAATGCGACGCGGACGATATCGCCAATGCGTGCGCTGCCGCAAAGACCTCTTCCAATGCCGTATCCGCCTGCAGCGGTTCCGGTGCGAATGCAAAGAGGTAGCCATGGCTTTCAAGGGACTTTCGAAGGGTAAGGCGTTCGACCATGCAAGCTTGTTTCAGCTTGATGGCAACATACCTATTCTGAGGGCCGTTCCGTACGGTGTCAGCATATCCTAGCGATGTTCGTGGCAAACCTTGCCCCGATCATGATCGTGGCGGCGGCGGCCGGCTTGAGCGATGTTCAGACGAGCTCGCTCATCCAAGGGGCCATGCTCATCGCCGGCATTGGCACCCTGATCCAGCTGTTCCCTCTGTGGCGTATCGGCAGCGGGCTGCCAATCGTCATGGGCATCAGCTTCACGTTCGTGACGGTGCTGTGCGGCATTGTTGCCACGTATGGCTACAACGTCGCGATCGGCGCCATCATCGTGGGCGGTATCCTCGAGGGCATCCTGGGTCTTTTCGCGAAGTATTGGCGCAGGCTTATTTCGCCCATCGTTGCCGCCGTGGTGGTTACCTCCATTGGGTTTTCGCTGCTCAACGTTGGCGCCGCATCGTTCGGCGGCGGCACGGGAGCTGCCGATTTCGGCTCGCCGCGTAACTTGCTGCTGGGATCGATCGCCTTGGTGTCATGCCTGATCTTCCAGGTGCTCGCAAAGGGCAAGACCAAGCAGCTTTCGGTTCTGTTCGGCCTGATTGTGGGCTACGTGGCGGCAATTTTCCTGGGCGCGGTCGATTTCTCGGCGTTTCAGAATCTGCAGCTTTTCGCAGCTCCTTCCCTCATGCCGTTCGCACCTGAGTTCAACCTCGCCGCCATCGTTTCGGTGACTGTTATCTTCCTGGTGTCTGCCACGGAAACTATCGGCGACACTTCGGCCGTTTCGCTGGTTGGTCTTGGTCGCGATGTAAAAGAGCGCGAGCTTTCCGGCTCCATCGCCTGCGACGGCTTCACCAGCGCGCTTTCCGGCTGCCTGGGCTGCCTTCCTGTGACGTCGTTTTCCCAGAATGTCGGCCTTGTAGCCATGACGAAGGTTGTCAATCGTAAGGCCATTGCGACCGGCGCGGTCATCATGATGCTGTGCGCGTTCCTGCCTGTGGTCAGCGCGGTGTTCCAATCGCTTCCCGAGGCTGTCTTGGGCGGCTGCACCATCATGATGTTCGGTAACATCATCGTGAGCGGCTTCCAGATGGTTGCGCGCGCTGGTTTTTCCCAGCGCAACATTCTCATTGCAGCGCTGTCTCTTTCCATCGGCATCGGATTCACGCAGGTGTCAGACATTTTCGTCATATTCCCCGAACTCGTGCGCAGCGTTTTCGCCGACAACTGCGTGGCGGGCGTGTTCCTTGTTGCCGTAATTGCCAACTTGGTTCTGCCGAAAAACATTGCCATTGACGGGGCGCAGATCGAGGGCGAGACGCGTCAGTCGGAGCTTGACTCCGAGAAGTCCGGCGAAGGCGAAGAGGCGGCGTTCGAGCCGCTTTCGGCCGATGCGGCGTTCGTCGAAAACGAGAAGGCGAATTCCCATTCAGCGAGCTAGGGTGCACACTCGTCCAGCTGGTTAGACGCGTGCGCCCAGCTAGCTCGGGCGCGAGCCCGGCCACCAAAGCGTGCGCAGGGGTCATTGTCTTGGGCGGCGGAGCGGTTCGCATTGATGGGGTCATACAGAAAGATGCCGCTTGGGATTGCAGGCCGAGCGGCATCTTTGCGTTTGCCGTAGCGGCCGCAGGTTCGTAAGCAAACCCGCGGCCGTCTCTTCGGCGGCGGAGCAGGTCTGTCGGCGGCGGGCAGGCATGCTAGCGGCAGGGCTGGTCTATTGGCGATGAATCCATGCTATTTCGTCGTTTTGCGCACGCGTTTTGGCGGTATCGCCGAAATAGCATGGATTGTATCGGTCGGTCGATAGATGCATTGTGGCGATCTTAAATAAATACCTGTTCAGAGAGTTGCATCAGAGACGTCTTTCTCGATTGGGGAATCGGACCTGCACTATTTCGTCATTGCGTGCATTTTCGGTGCGCAAAACGCCGAGATAGTATTGATCGAACGGTAGCCCGCCTTTGCAGAGGTCGAAGATACGCTCGAGAGCGGCATCGTTTGCGGGTAGCGACGCTTCAATCGTTGCGCTGCAGGTCCTCGGGCGGGTCTGTTGACGAGGGGTCTTGGGCAGCCCGTTGCTAGGTCCTGGGCGCGTTCCGCTGCTAGCACGGGTCCTCGGACGGTCTGTGGGCAGCGTGCAGACGGAGCTTACGGCTGCGGCTGTTTCGTGCCAATCCGGCAACGCGGTTTTTCGCGGGAGGCTTCCTGAAAGAAAAACGAGTAAAATAACAAAGACATGCCCAAAAAGAGAGAGGATGGGTGTAATGTCCAACACGGATTTCATGACCGAAATTGACCGGTTTATCGACGAAAACTGGGAAGAAATCGTCGAGGAAATCGCAAGGCTCGTCTCCATTCCGAGCGTGGCCGATTTCGATCGTGCGACCCCTGAGGACCCAAGTGGTCCCGAGGCGCATGACGGCTTGCGCGCTGCGGTGGACTTGGCGCAGCGACTCGGCTTTGACGCCAGAGACGACGCGGGTCAGATTGGCATAGCCGACCTCAAAGGCGAAAGCGACACCATGCTTGGCATGATTTGCCATTCCGACGTAGTTGCTCCCGGTGTCGGCTGGACGCTCGATCCCTGGACGCTTCTGCGCAAGGACGGATTTTTGCTTGGACGCGGCGTTTTGGACGACAAGGGCCCGCTTGTTGTTGCGCTGTACTGCATGAAATTTTTCAAAGACAAGGGCGAGAGCCTTCCGTACACGTTGCGCATGCTTATCGGTACCAACGAGGAAACGGGTACTATGCGTGATGTCGCGTACTATCTCGAAAACTATCCCGCTCCTGCATTCACGTTTACGCCGGATGATATGTTCCCTGTTTGCTACGGGGAAAAAGGCGGCTTTGACGGCCTGATTTGCTCGAAGCAATTCGCCGGCGGCAATATCATCGACTTCACGACCGGCGAGGCTTCTACCAATGCTGTGCCGAGCCAGGCAACCCTGGTTGTCCGCGCCGACGCCGAGGCTCTTCCTGCGGCGGACAATATCGACATCTATGCCGAGGGCGATTACGCCATGCTCGTGGCAACCGGTCGCGGCGGTCATGCATCCATGCCCGCCGGTACGGTGAATGCCATAGACCTGCTGGTGAAATACGCGCTCGCAAACAATTTGTGCACGGAAGAGGAAAACGTCTTCTTGCGCATGATAGGCCGCATCATGGATTCCACGGACGGCAGCTCTGTAGGAATAGACACGTGCGACGGCTTTTTCGATCCCCTTACATGCATTGCGGGAACCATCCATTTTGAGGAGGGCCGTCTGAAGCTCACCATCGATATTCGATTCCCCACGTCTACGAGCAAAGAAGACCTTCTGGCAAAACTCGCTCCCGTGGTCGAAGAAGGGGAGGCGACCATCGAGAACACTTTGCTCATGGAGCCTTTCCTGATGAAGCCCGATAGTCCTGCCATTGTGGCTCTTGCGGAATCGTATCGTGAGGCTACGGGTCTCGATGGCGAGCCGTTCACCATCGGTGGCGGCACGTATGCTCGCGAATTCCCATGCGCCGCCAGCTTTGGGCCCGAGGACCCTCATGACGAATACCCCGAATGGGTCGGTCCGATGCATGGTGCGGACGAAGGGGTTTCCGAAGAAAGCCTGAAGCGCGCAATGCGTGTCTACATTCTTACAATCAAGCGTTTGATGGAAATGGATCTTTGGTGAATTGAATTTCAAAACGCAATAGTGTTGCATTAAGTCATGCAGGCGCA
>OLRQ01001480.1_pt1 | contig 17878 bp, 12 predicted proteins | sample 1671971 | NCBI WGS metagenome assembly OLRQ01 (sample SAMEA3136631, study PRJEB25190) | human gut metagenome | biome: human gut; feature: human-associated habitat; material: faeces | place: Austria | collected 2013 | reverse complement strand
CTGCGGCCGGTGCTGCCAAGGCTGCCTCGGCGGCAGCTAAGGCCAGCGGCGGCTCGTCCTCGGGCGGTTCGTCTGGTTCTTCCGGTTCGAGCGGATCGCTGAGTGCGAGCGGCAAGAACGGCTCGTACAGCATCGGCTCGGACAAGGGCAAGAATTTTGTTTCGAGTGCTGCTGCAGGCTCGACCATGAAAGGCTCGGACGGCTCGACCTGGAAGAAGAACAGTGGCGGCACGACCACCATCAGCAAGGGCGGCTCGACATGGACCTATGGCAGTGCGTCCGGCTCCGGCGGCTCGTCCTCCGGCAAGACTTCGGGCGGCGGCTCGTCCAGTGGCAGTTCGGGCGGCGCTTATACGCCTGCGGGTACTTACAATGATGCGCTGATCCGGCAGAATGACGCACAGCAGGCGGCAGAAATTGACGCAATTAAGAAGCGGTATGAAGAAGCAAAAGCCATCGGCGATGTAGCAGGCATGAAGAAGGCCCACGCGGACGCCGAGGCAAAGCGTAAGGAATGGGGCTATTCCGGCGGTGCGGACGGCTCGGATTACATTGCAAGCGGCGGTATCGCCGGTGCGAATCTCGGCACGCTGATGAGCAATCAGTACAATCAGGGCTTTCAGGACTACGAGAAGAAGATGAACGATGCCGCACAGGCACAGCAGAGTGCTTTGCAGGCCAGCGTTGACTCTGCGGTTGCGAATCTGGAAGGGCAGAAGTACACCATCGGCAAGAACACCGAGGCGAACAACGCTGCGGCTGAGAAGGCGTACATGACGGCGATCAATCCGAACGGTTCCATGGCTGAAAATCTGGCGGCACAGGGCCTGTTGACGACCGGCAACACCGAATCCAGTCAGATCTCGGCAGGCAACACCTATCAGAACGCGCTGAACAGCAACGCGACGACCGCTACCGAGGCCCTCGCTGAGATTGAACGCGCGATTACGCAGGCGCGCTTAAACGGCGATATTCAGAAAGCCAACGCGCTGGCGGATCTCTACAAGGAGGTTGCGGGCAAGCAGCTGGACAACGTAAACAGCATTATCTCCGCTATGCAGTGGGGTCAGCAGTTCGGTCTCAGCCAGGCCGAGCAGACGGGTACTTACAACGGCACGCAGACGCTTGCCATGCGGCAGCTGCAGATGCAGCTTGAACAGCTGGAAGAGGACAAGCTCAACGGTAAAATCGACCGCGAAACAGCGCAGAAGCAGATGGAGTATATTCAGGCGCAGATTGAGAAGATGCGGGCCGAAACGACCGGTCAGAACCTTTCCAACAAATACTCGCAGTGGCAGCTTAACCAGCTTTAACTACGCCAGAAGGCGGCGATTTTCGCCGCCTTCTCTCTTTAGGAGGTTCATATGAGTTTTTACAGCGATTTCGAGAAAAAGAAAAACAAGAACAAAACGTCCGCGCTGCTGAAGGTGCCGCAGGTTGTGCCGCAGAAGCCGGCAAAGCAGGACAACAGCCGCCGTGCAACGGCGGCGCGCAACAGAGAGCAGCAGCGTGTTCAGGCGCACCAGAATGCGCAGCGGCCTGCAAGCACTTATCTGACCGGCGGCAGCACGACCAGAAGTCAGCCGTATGCGGCTTCTCAGCAGCGGAACACTGTTTTTCAGCAGCGCGGGAACACACGGCTGGGCCTTTCCGGCACAGGCAGCCGGAACACGCAGCAGAACAATGTACGGCAGCCTTCAAGCACCTATCTGACCGGCGGCAGCGTGACAAGAAGTCAGCCGTATGCGGCAAGTCAGCAGAATCAGCTGTTTTCGGCTAAGAAGGCGGCAGAGCAGCGGCGCAATCCACGGCAGAACGTTTCTACAGCCAGTAAGAGCAGCGGAGACGGCAACCCGATGCTGACGCAGTTTCTCAAGAACTCCATGGACTGGCACAGGACCAACGATCAGAACAGAAAGGCACAGCTGCACGCGCAGAACGACGCCTTGCGGCGCAAGTTGGGTTACGATTACAATCCGCAGACCGGTGCCTCTTTTGATAAGTACGGCCACGAAATGACTGCCGGCGTGCGCATGGCCTACAACAGCACGCCGACCGAACGGCTGAATCAGGCAACACAGTTGCTGCATACTTCCGGCGTGATGGGTAAGACAGACAAGGCAACTGTCTACCCGACCGCCATGCAGGCGGCACAGGGACTGGATGAGAACTATTTCAGCGGTCAGACCGGCTACAATGCACACAAGACGATGCATGACCTGTTTAACCGCTCGGATGAGACATGGAGCAGCGAGGACACACAGAGCCGCGACAGGGCCCGTCAGGAGCTTTCCAATGAGATGAGCCGCATTATGAAGCGGTACGGCCTTACCTATCAGCCGCGCGACAATGCGGACGATATCATGAACCGGCTGAAAGCCGCCGGTGCGGACGAGCAGACACTCGCCTATGTGCAGGAAAACATTGATCTGCGGCACGCGGCGGACCGTCTCGGCAACAGCATGGAGGCAGTCGGCAAGCGGTGGATCGCTTCGCTGCCGTCCCTCGTGGATACCTCGCGTCAGGTGAGCGCGAACGTGGAGGAGAGCCGCCAGAACGAGGAATACCGCCAGCTCGAAGAGCGGGAACAGCAGCTCGAACTGCAATTGCAGGGTATCCCGTCCACGGATGCGGAAGGCCGCGTTTCCACCGAATTTCAGGCGGTGTATGACCAGTTACAGGCCGTCAAGGAGCGCAAGAACGAGCTGACCGTAAACAAAGGCGTAGACCCGAACAAATGGTCTCAGCGTATGCTGCGCGAGGCAAACGAGGCACAGGCAAACGCCGAGGCCGGTTTAGCGCCTGCGCCGCGCTGGCTGACCGAACAGGGCATTTCCCTTGCGGGCAATGCGCCGGTGATGGCGGCAAGTGCGATTCCGGTCGTGGGTCCGGCGGTCGGCTCGATCATGATGGGCGGCCAGGCGGCCGGTCAGCGCTCGTTTGAACTGAATGAGCAGGGCAAGGGTGCGCGGGAGTCGCTGACGCGCGGTTTGACCTCGGGTGCGATCGAGGCGGCAACCGAAAGACTGCCGCTCGGTCAGATGAGCAAGATCCTGCACTCCGGCGGCGTGAATGCCGTAAAAAATATCCTCATCCAGATGGGTGAGGAGGCGACAGAGGAAAGCGCAAGCTATTTCATGAACTACGTTGCGGATAAGGCGGCGCAGGATCCGGACGCAAAGTTCAGCCTGCAGGAGCTTGCCCAGAGCGCCGCAGGCGGCGCGTTCGGCGGTCTGGTGTTCGGCGCGGCGGGTGCAGTCGGTTCGAGAGCGGCAACAGATACGGAGCGTATGAAAGCCGCTGATGCATACAAGGTGAATTTGGGCGAAGCCCAAAGAGAAGGTGCCCTGGGGTACGATTACAATCAGGTGCAGCAGCTTGTACAGCTTGACAGCGAGCTGCAGGCGGCGCTTAAGCTGCCGGAAGGACCGATCAGGGAACGTGCGGTGCAGACCGCGCAGAACAAGATGGCCGACAAGATTTCCGGCCTTATGACGCAGCAGGTTGCACAGAATGCGGAGCTTACCGCGAATTATGACGCTGATCTCAATAACCGCATGAGCCTTGCACAGCGCGCACAGGCGGCGGAATGGGAACAGCAGCACAGAACGTCCATTGACACCAATCCGGCAACGCATACGCCGGAACAGATGGCAAAAATCAATGAGTATGTAGGTTCAGTGGATGAGGGATTACTGGATTTTGCTGAACAGTACTTTTCTAATCCTAACGAGAAATTCCGCAGATATACCATTTCGAAGGTGTCTGATAGGCAAGCACAGGCGCTGCGGAATATCTTCGGGCAGGACTTCTCGTCGTTTAGCAACGCAATCAATAAAAACGGCGTTAATCATATCAATAAAGACCATGGCGCAGATGGTATGTCGGACCATTCAATGCAAAATCTTGGAGATGTTGCACGCATTGGTTATGTAATTGATAATTTTGATACGGTAGACCAACTTTTCAATACAGATGGTTCACCTGCGCTCAGTGCAGAGTTTCGAGATACCAACAATAATCCGGCACCACTCGTTAAATTTGCAAAAAAAATAGACGGCACCTTTTATGTGGTGGAAGCCGTCCCGGATAACCGATATAAGAAAGTTTGGGTTGTTAGCGCGTATATTAGTAAAAATAATAACGGAGATGTTACGCAAGCACCTCATGCCACAGCCTTGGGTACAACGTCCGAAACGACTCTTGCTTCTCCATCTCCGTTATCGGGCGAAACCATGTCGTTCATGACTGGGACCCGTGAAGGCTACCCCAGCGACACAGTTTCGCCTGACGGAAGTGATATCCCTTCCGTTGATAACAGTATACGCCAGAATGTAGGAAATAGCAATACTTCCGACACCAATATTCCGCTCTCCGATGCGATGCAGTACGGCAAGACACCGGAACAGGCGGTGATGGAGGCGCGGGCGAAGGCTGAGGGGGAGAAGTTCTCGGCGGGCGTCAATGCGAATGGGGCGATCAATGGCGATACGGATACCGCGTACAGCATTGGATTTATGCAAAAAAGAAACCATCCGAGCAGTGCGGGCTCTTCCTCCGCCCCCTTTGGGCGTGGCGCTCAAAATACTCGAATGGTTTATGAGAACAGTATAACACCTGACGGAGCGAAAAGCAATACCTTTGGCTTCACGCCGGAGCAGATCGCAAAGGGAACGGTTCCGCTCTCCGATGCGATGCAGTACGGCAAGACACCGGAACAGGCCGTGATGGAGGCGAACGCTCGCGCTGAGGGCGAGAGGGTACGGCAGGCAAGAGAGGAACAGGCGGCGGCAGAACAGCAGGAACGTCTTGACCGCATTACCAACGGCAAGAGCCGCGACATTATGCAGCGCGTATACGAGGCACAGGAGCGCGCAGAACGCGTGGCAAGACGCCATGCGCTGGAACGCGCAACGACCCGCGCGACAACTGCGGACGCAGACAGCTACATTGACCATACGCAAGAGGATATTGCAATCGACCTTGTGAACAGCCTGGAAAGTGAACGCCGCTTTTTAACCAACCTGCGCAATGGCTGGCATTTGAGCGATGCCGAACTGGTAAATGCGGAACGCATGGCGGCGGGACGCGGCCCTGTAACCGAGATGGACAGCCACCGCTACGAACTGGTAGAGACCTACGCCCGCGCTATGCGGCAGTACAACGAGGATATGCAGCCGTATTACGCATTTCAGCGCGGCCTTGATGACGCACGCCTGAGACGCGCAACCGAACTTATCAAGGATTCGGACAATTGGAAGGATTCACGCGGTAACCTCGGTTTGCAGATCCGCACGCCGGAGCGCGTGCTGCGCAAGGTTATGGGCGATACCGCCGAAACAGAGGCTATTTATCAGGCATATTTCGCGCCAATCTTCAAGCATGACGCGGAGGCTATCCGCTGGGAGAATACCCAGCGCGAACGGCTGAAAGGCATTATGGAGGGCCTGTCGCACGAGGACAGTGTGTATATCCACATGAAGAACCGTGCAGAACTCTCTCCGAAGAACGAAGCCATGCAGAAGCAGCTTGCGGATTATGTGAAGGAGAACAAGAGCAAAATCCATTTTAAGCAGGCAGAGAGTGCCATGCAGAAGCTGTATGAAATGACAAGCGAAATGCATCCGCAGGTCAGCGAGGCCGGTGTGCGCAACGGCTATGCGCCGCTGGAATTCCGACAGAAATACATCCCGAGCCTTACGCCGACTAAGGAAGGCAAGTGGTACAACCGCATTCTGCGTAAGGTGGGCGTGGAAACCATGGTGGACGAGCTGCCGACCGAGATTGCGGGACGAACCGAAGACCGCAGACCGGGCAGACAGTACGCCGGATTCTACAACCAGCGCGAGGGCATCAACACCGAGTTTGACGCATTTAAGGCGATGGATAACTATATCAGCGGCGCGAGCAACGCTATTTTCCACACGGATGATATTCAGAACCTGCGTGTACTGGAGGACGCTATTCGCAGCAAATACAGCGATGAAGGCAGCCGTGCGGAACTTGAAGCCATTCGCAAAGACCCGGATATCAATATTGAGGACAAGGAACAGAAGATCAGCAAGATTTGGGAACGCAACTCCGGCACGCTGCCGAGCTTCCCGAGCTGGATCGCGGAGTACACCAACATTCTGGCGGGCAAGAAATCCCGCACAGACCGCAGCGCGGAACAGATGTTCGGACGCGGCCTGTACCGCGCCATGAGCGATGTTGAGGGCAAGGTTGCGGCAAACATGGTAGGCGGCAACCTCTCGACCGCGATCTCTAACTTTATTCCGCTGGCCCAGGGTTCGGGCGAGGTACGTTATTCGAGCATGATGCGCGCAATGCTGGATTACGGCGCAGACCTCGCCAAAAAAAATCCGGCATTTTATGAGGATTCGGACTTCCTGACCAATCGCCGGGGCAGCGAACGTGTTATCAAGACGAAACTGCAGAAAGCCTCGGATGCGGCTGGGTGGACGATGAACGCAATCGACAATCTATCCAGCGAGGTGATGGTGCGCGCACGCTATCTGGACAATGTGGAAAAGCGGCATATGAGCACCGAGGCAGCGCTGCAGGAGGCTGACCGCTGGGCGGCGGGACTGATCGGCGACCGCGCAAGAGGTGCAAAGCCGGTTATCATGGAGTCCAAGTCGCCGCTCATCAAGGCGTTCACCATGTTCCAGCTGGAGGTTATGAACCAGTACGATCACCTGTTCGGCGATATTCCGCACAACCTGCGGGTACAGGGCAAGAGCAAGGCGCAGATCGCGGCCGGCACAGCGGCAGCGCTGCTGCAGGTATTCGTTATGTCCCACCTGTTCAACGATGCACGCGAAAAGCTGACCGGTTCGCGCGGTGCGTTCGACCCAATCGAGATGGTGAACGACTTTGTAGGCCGCCTGACCGGCTACGCACTGCCGAACATCTTTGACCTGCTGGGCGAAATGATGGGAGACGGTATTGACGAGGATGATTTCCGTGCGGAAAAGTCGGAAACGGCATGGGACAATGTAACAGCAACCGCACAGGATATTGCATCTAATATTCCGTTTGTTTCCGGTCCGCTCGGATCGTTGGCAGGTGCAGGCAACTCTCGTCTGCCGATTCAGTCGGTTATTCCGAGTATCGCCAATATTGCGACTGCGCAAGGCGAGGATGCACGCAGCATGGCAGTGATTAAGGAGCTGAGCAAGCCGATTTACGGCTTCCTGCTGCCGTTCGGCGGCCTGCAGGCGAAAAAGACCGTGGAGGGCGCGGCAACTATGTTTGCGGGCGGCAGCTACTCGTATGACAAGAAGGGCGAGAAAATCCTGCAGTTCCCGACCTACGGACAGAAACCGGCAGACTGGGCACAGGCGCTGCTGTTCGGCAAGAGCTCCAGCGATGAGGCCCGCGCATGGCGCGAGAGCGGCTATGAAACCTTGAATGCGGAGGAAACCAAGGTATTTGACACGCTTTCCAAGAGCGCAGACAACGATCCGGAAGCGCGCAAAAACATTTACGATGCGATTATGGCGCTGCATGACGTGCAGTCCGACACGGACGAGAACGGTCAGCTTCTCGACAACGAAGGCGAGAAAAAGCGCCGCATGCTGTTTGAGAACGACAAGCTGACGCAGAGCCAGAAAACCGCCATCGACCGCGATATCATCGTTAATACAGTGGGCGGCTCGACTGCGGATTACTCAGACCGGACTTCGTTCGAGATCAGCACCGAGGTGCGCAAGAAGATGCAGGGCGCGGCTCACAAGGCGGCAGACGCCGGTCTTGCAGTAAGCACGTTTGCCAAGTATGACAATACGCTGAAGGAATTGACCGAGGGCACGGACGAAAACGGCGAGAAGCTGCACACGGCGGACGAGGCACGCGGTATGGTATTGGATACCATTCAGCAGGACAGCAGCCTGACGGACGGCGAGAAGCAGACCCTTGCGGATTACCTGCTCGTTTCTTCCATGAGCGAAAAGGCGCGTGAGACGTGGAACGATGAGGTTAAGGGCAAGGTAAATGCAAGCGATTATGTACGGTTTAAGTCGGACGTAGCGGCGTATGAAGCGGAATTCAAGGGCACTGGCGCGGATCATGCCGCAAATGTGGCTAATATTCTGAACAGCTACACGAACCTGACGGATGAACAGAAATCCATACTCATGAACACTTACAACGACACGGCAAAGAATGACGTATTCCATATTTCGAGTTACGAGCAGGCACTGGCGGACAACAGCTATTACAAATCGCTGAACGACAGCGAAAAGAGCAAGCTGCGGGCATACTGCAACGAGTATGAGCAGGCAATCAGCGCGGGCAAGGAGCTTTCCGGCTGGAAGGCCAAGGCTTACATGGCAAAGGAGGCCGGTATTGAGCCGGGCACCTATGCACTGTTCCAGACGGCGCTTTCGCTTATCAATTCGGATGGCGGCAACGCTAAGAACGAGGAAATCACGCAGGCTGTTAAGTTGGTGCCCGACCTGACGAATAGCCAGAAGGCTTACTTGTGGCAGGCGGCGTACGGCAAGGAATCGACCAAGAGCAACCCGTGGGGCGGTGCAACCGTGACGAAGTATCAGAAGGGCGAGAACAAAGCAGTAAATCCAGTGGATGGCGGTACGCTGTCCGACGGGTTCGGCTGGCGCACTGCGCCGACTACAGGTGCATCGAACAATCACAAAGCAATTGATATTGCCGCACCGCAGGGAACACCGGTAAAGGCTGCTATGAGCGGCAAAATCGTCGGAATGAATAAATACGGCTACGGCAAAGATGAGTATGAGGGATACGGCGTATCGGTTACGGTTGACTGCGGAAACGGTATTACTATGGCATATCACCACATGGTTGACGGCAGTAATGCCAACCTGAACATCGGTGACGAAGTAAAGACAGGTCAGCAGATCGGTCAGGTTGGTTCGACCGGTATTTCTACCGGCCCGCATCTCGATTTCCAGGTGGTCAAGGACGGCAAGTATGTTGACCCGAGAAATTATATTCCCGGATACGGCGAGGGCACTTCTGAGACGATCTCGGCGGCACAGGCGGCTGTGGCGGCAAGTTCCGGCAAGAAGAGCGGAAAGAGTCATAAGAGCGGCGGCTCGGGGAAGTCGGGCGGAGGAATGAAGACACTGGATACGATGGATACTTTAAGAAGTTTGGGGTAAGGAAAAAGGGTGAGCGGTGGCTCACCCTTTTCCTATATTTTTGCTATATAAAAAATCAACAAAAAATTATAAATATATTTATTGATTTTATAAAAAATAAGTTCTTGACATATTGACAAGTGGACTGAAATATACTATTATTAAGGCGAAGAGAAAAGATAATAACCATCTATACCACCTCTTCGCCGCGCTGTATATCATCACTATACAGCAACCGCCATTGTCGCCTACCGGCCGCGACGAATAAGACTGCCGGATTGCTTGTGATTACCGCCTGCTGGCAGCGGGATATAAGTACCCAGCGTGAAACGGCCCTCCTGCGGGAGGGCTTTTTTCGGTAACGGGAGAGTTGAATGGGAAAGAAAACGATGGTGCAATTTGGCTTATACAGCGTGAAAGATCAATTCTTTAATGACTTTAAGAGTCCATATTTTTCGGATAATAAATTTGAGAACCGCCCGTATTTTTGCTCTTTTCAAGATAAATCGGGAGTATGGTGGATGATTCCGCTGAGTACACAGGTTGCAGCATATCAACAGAAAATAGAAAAAGATGAGGAAAAATACAGAATGTGTCTGTATTATCATATCGGAAAGATTGCAGGACATGATAGGGTTTTTCTGATTGGCAATATGTTTCCTGTATCCGAAAAGTACATCAAAAAAGAGTATACAATCGCTGGGGCACACTATGTAGTTCAGAACGAAGCGCTACTGAAAGAAGTTCAGAGACGGGTAAAAAAGTACTTGTCTTTGGTAGAACACCATAAGTTGAAACCACATGTTGATATTTTGGGTATAAAAAAGAAATTGATACGTCATAGATAGAAAAGGGTGAGCGGTGGCTCACCCTTTTGCTTTTAGAGAGGAGTGCCCGAAACGGGTCAGCCTTATCGTGAAACGCGATAGCGTGGTTGGGATGGGGTCGGGAAACACGACCCCATACTGAGTGCAACAAACAGGATGGGTGGTCGAAACGGCGAGTTATGGGTGTCCGAAACGCACACCCATCTGTCGGGAAACACGACGGGGTCTGGTAGGTGCTCTGTGAAACGAAGTATACCGGTAGATAGGGGGGTGCGAAACGCACCCCCTACATTTGTTAGATTTTTTTGAAATAGCACTTGATTTTTTGTGTTACCATGATATAATAAATGTGTAACCAGAAAGTGAGGTGAAACAATGTCGCCAAGGACGGGTAGACCTCCGTCTTTGAATCCGAGAAGAAACGATACTCGAATCCGAATGACTGATGAAGAAGTTGCAATGCTGGAAACGTGCTGCGAAGCACTCGGCAAAACGAAAGCAGATGTTATTCGTTTAGGTATCAAGAAGGTCTACGAAGAAATAAAAAAATAGAAACAGCCCGTCACCGTGGAAAGTATCGGACTGTTTCACAACTACCAAAACACGAGGTTTTGATAAATCTATTGTATATCAAATCCTTCGTGTTTGCAAGAAAGAACGGAGGATTTTTATGAAATACGATTTGAGCAAGCTGTACTGGGACTACATTCAGGAGGACGAGAGCACGACCTTCCGCAATGAGTTCTGGGCGAATCCGGTAAATGCCGAAATCCAGAAGCAGATGGAGCCGATCTTTAAGAACCGCGATATTTCGGACGTTGTAAGCAATTACGAAGCCTGTGCAGAAGAATTCGGTTTCCTGACCGGTTTTCAGCTTGCGGTGAACCTGCTGTCCGGCGGCCTCGGCGCACGCGCTCCCAAGGTGGAGGTGCAGGCATGAACGACGGTATGCTGACGGTATCTAACAGCGAGTTTGGCAAGTTGAACATTCTGCTGGAAAACGGAAAGGAATTGTTCCCGGCGAATGATGCGGCGAAACTGTTAGGATATACCAATCCATATGGTGCAGTACAGAAGCATTGCCGGTCCCTACTGAAACGGGAGGTACCTCATCCGCAAAGTCCTGACAAGAAGATTACGGTTAATTTCATTAGCGAGGGCGACCTGTACCGCCTTATCATCCGCTCCCGTCTGCCCGCCGCGCAGAAGTTTGAGAAGTGGCTGTTTGATGAGGTTCTGCCCGAACTGCGCCGCACCGGCGTCTACCGCGCAAAGCCTGCCGCCGATCTGCCGCACCAGTGGATGGGGCGCGGGTGTATCCGCATTGATGATGCTGCAAAGGTGCTTGGCGTGAAGAAGGATAAGATTCGCGAGTTGCTGAACAAGCGCAAGACGGTTTATCGCAACGGCGTGGACTGGGAAACGCTGCATGGGTATGAGGTGGACGAGTACAAGTTTTACAACCGTGTGCCTACGGCTGCAAAGGGCATTTGCATTGTGTATGACAGCGGTATGGCAAAACTGCGGTGGGAACTGCTGGGCGAGGGTTCACCCGATATGGCGCTACCGGCTGCCGCTGAGGTGCCGCTGCTGCCCGCAGCAGTGCAGGAGGAGAATGAACAGCTGCGATTTGCGTTGGAGGAGATCGGAAAGATTGCAGGAAAACTGGGGAAGTGAGGGAAAGCGCCGTCGATTGACGGCGCTTTTTTTGTCGTTTCGTAAACCTATAACATTTTATGCTTTAACAGCAGCAGTTGCAGCTGGTTTCCGGCGCAACCACACGCGCGTCCAGCATGATCGGATCAACGACCTCTACGACCGCAGTCGGCTTGTTGCTGTCAGGCCGCAGCTGCACATCGCGGCCGTCCTCGATATACTGCGAGGAAAAGATGCGCGCGCCGCCTTCGCCGCCGAACAGTACAACACGTTTGTCAAATACCGCCAGTCCGTCCACGATACGCGGACGACCGATTACGCAGCTGATTTCACATTCAATGCGATAGAAAAAGCGGATATCAACGCTGTAGAAACCTCGATTAAACTGAATCCGCTCAACATCAATAGAAACACAGAGCAGTTCCGCTTCACGCGGCTTCACAGATGCAATGCCACCGGCATTGATCAGCTCCTGCGCATCGCGGGTGAGATACACGCGAATGTCACGCAGGCACTCCTTACTGCGGCAGGAGTCGTAAACCTTTTTGGTGTGGACGCAGACCGCTTCGCGGAAGCCGCCTGCACTGTTGCCGTTATTGCCGCCGATCGGACCCGGGCAGCAAACTTTTTCAGCCATGTATATTACCTCCAAACAAAAATTGAAGCAACTTCAGTATCAATCTATTCGGAGATTTTCCGGGGTGTTACATTAAGAAGTCCCTCTGTACCTTCAATACAGGGGGACTTCCGTCAAAGAGGGATGGGGCTGCTTTATACGTCCATCCAGACGCCTCCGGCCGTATGGCTGCGCACACACGCGCACAGGTACATATCCAGAAAATCCTGCTTGACCTCATAGCCGGGCACGCACTGATAGCGTCTGTATTGGATAAGGTAATACAGGTGCTCCCGCGCAAACGGAGACGGAATGGTAAAGTCCACACGCGACGAGAGCAGCAGGCCTTTGTCGGGTGGTTTCACAGGCATCACCTCCGTGAGAGCATACAAAAATTGCAATGCAGATTTGCTCAAAGAGTAAGAGCGTATCCGGCAGATTGTCTGAAATGCACATGGAAAACGTAAACAGGGGAATTAACCCATCAAGTCCTCATCGGTGACGAAAAACTCGTTGTCGAGTTCCGCGCATCGGCGGTCAAGCTCCGAGGTCGTGCCGAGCGTGCGGCGCACGGCGTCGTACTCGGCTTTCGCGCGGTGGTTCACCTTGCCGGTGCGCGTTGCGCAGATGAGCAGGTTCTTCGGGGTATCGAGCGGCGAAATATACTCAACGACAGAAACCTTGTAGCCTTCGGCTTCCAGCTTGAGCGCACGCATGCTGTCGGTCAGCACATCGTTGAAGCGCGCCTTGAATACGCCGAATTTGGTCAGCGGCTCGAGGCCGGGCATGGTGTACTGATCGAGCAGCTCCTTGTGGCAGCACGGTACGCACGCGATGTATTTCGCCTTGGCGCGGATAGCTGTGCCAAGAGCCAGATCGGTCGCAATGTCGCACGCGTGCAGCGAAATCACAGCGGTGACGTTTTTCGGCGGCTGGTACGTCCGCAGATCTGCGCAGATGAACGTCATATTGTGATAGCCGAGACGCTTGGCCATTGCACGGCTCTCATCGATAACGTGCTCCTTGATGTCCACGCCGATGACACGGCAGCGGCGATGCAGTACCTCGTGGATGTAGTAATTCATGACAAAGCTGAGGTAGGATTTGCCGCAGGCGCAGTCCAGCAGCACGATCTCGTCGCTGTCGTCCTGCTCAAACATGGGCGCAACCAGCTCAACGTAGTGGTCGATCTGATTGTACTTGCGGATCATGTCGTTTTTCAGCTTGCCGTCTGCGGTCAGGATGCCGATCTCGCGCAGCAGCGCCGCCGCCTGATCGACACGAATGAGGTACTGCCGGCCGCTGTCGAGCAGCGGATTGGCGGCAGCCGCCTTTTCCTCGGCGGTCGCTTCGCGCTCGGCCTGCTTCATCTGTACGCCGCGTGCCGTCACGGACAGCGTAACGACCGTGCTGCGCTCGGTATAGGTGAGCACGCTCTCGTCGTATTTCTCAGCCTGCTCAGCAAAGAAGGCGCAGAATTCAGCCGCGTCTACGCGGCGGTCGCTGCCCTGAAAATGCAGCGTGTAGTCCTCGTCCGCGCGGGACAGCTTTGCGTCAAATTTCTTTTTGCCGGAAACCAGGGTGCAGTCTGCCTGCACAAAAAAATCGCGGTTTTTGGTCAGCCGTGCTGAAATGCCTGCCAGCAGCAGCTTGAGCTTCGCGGAATCTCCCTTTTGCATGAATGTCACAACCTTTATTGTAATGTTTTTTGTTTTAGTATAGCACAACGGAAAGCATTTCCGCAATTCCAAAGTATAATTTGTGGAAACGAGTGAGATAATATTACCGAAATCACAAAAGGAGGTCATTTTCTATGAGTAACGATCGCTGCAACAAGTCCATTCACTGTACGGTGGAGCAGTGCGCAAACCATTGTCCGACCGCTTCTTACTGTGCGCTGGACAGCATTACCGTTGGCACGCACGAGGCTAATCCAACGATGGATCAGTGCACCGACTGTAAGTCCTTCCAGCGAAAGTGCTGCTGATTTCCCCTCGCAATGCAGAAAAGGGAGCCGGATTTGTCCGACTCCCTTTTCGGGTTTACCTATTAAAAATAAAGCGTTGGAATGCGCTGTGCTTTGACCTCGGAATCCTGCAGAACATATTGATTGAGCCACGCCACAAAGGCTTCCGCGCCGTCGAAGCAAAGTGCCTTTGTGCTGTCCGGCGCAGTAACCCAGTAATCATGCTCGGTCGATGACTGCAGCCATTTGTCAAATTCAGCCTGATAGACTCGCGCATTTTCGGCAACAAACGCCGGAACAGACAGCAGGCACTGACCGTTCTGTCCCAAATCCAGAAAAATAAACGAAGTGTTCTGCGACTGATTATTCATTCTCCATCCTCCATCTTCAATTCTCCATTTTAAGCTCCGGCATCACCACATGCCGCATGGTAAAGTAGCACGCCAGACCGCCGATGCAGTTGGACACCGGCTCTGCCGCAAATACGCCGCTCACACCGAGATTCCAGCAGTACGGCAGCAGCAAAGTCAGGGGCACAACAATGAACGCCTTGCGCAAAAGCGAAAAGAACACCGCGTATTTCGCCCGACCCAGTGCGCGGAACGTGCTCTGACCGGAATACTGGAACGCCATCATTACAAAGCCGAAAAAGTAAATGTGCAGCGCCGGAACAGCCGCCGCGACCAGTTCTGCGTCCTGATTGAAAATGCGGATGAACAGGGCAGGGAAAAGAGAGACCAGTATCCAGACAAGCATGGTATATCCGATAGCAATCTGTGTCATAAACCGGATAGCGTCCCGGGTGCGCCTGTACAGCCTCGCGCCATAATTGTAGCTGATGGCGGTAGATGCACCGTCCGCGATGGCGAGCACCGGCGTTTGTGCGATCTGGCGCACGGAGTTAAGTACAGTCATGACGCTGATGTAAAGGTCGCCGCCGAAATTGCGTAGAGTAGCATTGCACGCCACCTGCACGAGCGTATCCGTAAACGACATGACAAAGCTGGCGATGCCGAGCACGGTAATGCGCTGAATACACTGCCGGTCCGGACGGAAACCACGGAAATCCAGCTTTAACTCGGCTTTTTTGCCGGTTAAGAACTTGACAACCCATGCAGCAGACAGAAGCTGCGACAGCACGGTCGCGATAGCAGCGCCGCGCACGCCGAGGTGCAGTGCGAAGATAAAAATCGGGTCGAGCACGATGTTGGCTGCCGCGCCGAGCGCCACGGTGAGCATGCCGGTTCGGGCAAAGCCCTGACAGTTGATGTACGGATTGAGACCGAGCGACAGCATGACGCACAGCGTACCGATCAGGTAAATCACGATGTACGAGGACGCATACGGGTACGTCACCTCACTGGCGCCGAACAGGTAGAGCAGCGGGCGATGAAACGCGATGCCGAGCACGGTCAGCACGGCACCGCTCAGCAGCAGCATAAAGCCGGCGTTGACCATGATGCCTTGTGCGCCTTCCCGGTTGCCTTTGCCGCGCGCCATCGCGCACAGCGGAGCACCGCCCAGTCCGAACAGATTGGCAAACGCGGTAATGAGCGTCACAAAGGGAAAGCACAAGCCGATACTTGCCAGCGCAAGCGTGCCCTCGCCGGGGATTTTGCCGATATAAATGCGGTCTACAATATTATACAGCAGGTTGAGCAACTGCGCGATGAGCATCGGTGTGGCCACCGCAAGTATCCTGCGGCGGATGCTACCCTGAGAAAAATCAATTTGCTGCAAACGAATACAGTCCTTTCAAAATCAGAAAAAAGCAGGGAGAAGTCCGAGCTTCTCCCTGCACTATTGTAACACTGCTGCTGATTTTCGTCAAGAATCCAGCAAAATCAGTGCGCGGTACAGCATTTCGCACGCCGTTCGGCGGTCGAGCGGGTGTTCTGGGTTCTGTGCCTGTGCAGCGGTGAGTACGGAGGCGCGTTCCAGCCGAGCGATTGCCGGCTGTGCCCAATCCTGCGGATAATGGTCGGACATCGACCAAGCGTACTGCACACCGCGCAGCGTGCCGTCAAGCAGGTGGTCGAGCACCACGCCTGCCTCGGCCGTTGTGATGGTTTTCTCGCCGCGAATCTCACTCACGCCGGAGACGGTCGCGTAGCCGCTGACCAGTCCGTTTGCGGCTGCGGCGCTGATATACGGCTTGGCCCACGCGGAAAGTCCGCTGTCATCCGCAAAGTCGGTCTGGTCTGTCGGTTCAACGGACAGATCTGCCGCGGCGGCTGTCATGGCGATGAACTCACTGCGTGTTACCGGCCGGTTGGGATGGAAAAACGCACAGCTGCCGATGGTTTCTCCGGTCATTACACCCTTTTGCGCTAGATAGATCGCCGCGTAATGCGCCGGATCACCGTCCATGTCCGAGTAGGTGAGTCCGGTCTTATTCTTTTTAATCTCAATCGTGATAGCGGCAGGCTGCGCTGTGTTTCCCTCGGCATCCACGGCGGTATAGTGGAAGCTGTCGCGTCCGGCTTTGCGGCCCGGTGTGTAATATAAGGTACTGCCCTCGATCTTCGCTGTGCCCAGCCGCGGCTTTTCGGTAAGCTGATAGAGCACTACGTCGTTATCTGCGTCGGTCGCGGACAGTTCAGCCTCCACGGCGATATCCACGCAGGTCTGCGCCGTGACCGGCTGCACCACCGGTGCATTGTCCGCCGCCTGCGCGGTTACGACGGCAGCGCCGATCAGTCCCGCATAGGCGAGTACGGTTGCGAGCAGCACCGCAATGATGCGAATCTGCCTGTTTTTCAAAATCCTTCACCCTTTCCGGTCGTTTCTTCTATCGGAAAGTATGCACGCGGCTGTTAAATTTTATACCGGATCGGCAGAATTCCGGTTCGTGTATGTTTTCTTCCTGTCGGGAAACGGAAAATTCCGCAAAAGCCCTTGCCGAAAACGCAGAAATGTGGCATAATTCTATTATATATACATTGGGAAAACAGAAAGGAGATTGGCGATGGAAAATCATCAGCTTGTTCTGGTGCTCGACTTCGGCGGTCAGTACAATCAGCTGATTGCACGACGCGTCCGCGAACATAATGTTTACTGTGAGGTCAAGCCCTATAAGACCTCGATTGAGGAGATCAAGGCGCTCAATCCGATCGGCATCATCTTTACCGGCGGTCCGAACAGCGTTTACGAGGAAAAGTCCCCGAAGTGTGATCCGGCTCTGTTCGAGCTGGGCGTACCGGTTCTGGGTATCTGCTACGGCTGTCAGCTTATGGCGCATACCCTCGGCGGCGAGGTAACCGCAGCACAGGAGGACACTGCGCGCGAGTACGGCAAGACCGAGACCTTCTACAACACGGACTGCAAGCTGTTCAAGGGTCTGCCGGAGCAGGGAATTTCCTGGATGAGCCACGGCGACTACATGGCAAAGGTGCCGGAGGGCTTCGAGCTGGTCGCTCACACCGATATGTGCCCGACCGCTGCCATCGCTGACGAGAAGCGCGGCTTCTACGGCGTACAGTATCATCCGGAGGTAAACCACACCGAGAACGGTTCGCTCATGCTGAAGAACTTCCTGTATGAAGTCTGCCATGCAAAGGGCGACTGGACCATGGGCGATTACAAGAACAGCTCCATCAAGGCCATCCGCGAGAAGGTCGGCGACGGCAAGGTTCTGCTGGCACTGTCCGGCGGCGTTGACTCCTCGGTTGCAGCGGCCCTGCTGGCT
>OLRQ01001478.1_pt1 | contig 17878 bp, 9 predicted proteins | sample 1671971 | NCBI WGS metagenome assembly OLRQ01 (sample SAMEA3136631, study PRJEB25190) | human gut metagenome | biome: human gut; feature: human-associated habitat; material: faeces | place: Austria | collected 2013 | reverse complement strand
TTTTGTCGCTTACCTTTAGATATTTCACCTGTCTACTTGACAAGGGGCATATCAAACAGACCGGCGGTTTCTTTTTATCCGAAAGCTGTGAATATCTGTCTGATCACAGGGTGGGATTTGGCAAGACAGATTCTTTTTTAAAAGTGGTGGCATTTTCCATAATTCCATGCTATAATGTGATAACGTTGAAAAGAAAACGAATATCTTACAATAGAAAGGCGGAACACCAATGCAGGTATTGTACAAGAGCACCAGAGGAAAAGAGCAGGCAGTTACAGCGTCTATGGCCATACTTAAGGGCCTTTCTGAGGACGGCGGACTGTTCGTGCCTGAAAGCATTCCACAGCTGGATGTACCAATGGACAAGCTGGCACAGATGACCTACCAGGAGACAGCATATGAGGTAATGAGCCGTTTCCTTACAGATTTTACCGAGGATGAGCTTAAGAACTGTATCAACAAAGCATACGACAGCAAATTTGATACAGAAAAGATCGCGCCGCTTCATGAAGCGGATGGGGCATATTTCCTGGAACTGTTCCATGGCGCGACCATTGCATTTAAGGATATGGCACTTTCCATTCTTCCGCATCTGATGACAACTGCAGCGAAGAAGAATAATGTTAAGAATGAGATCGTGATCCTTACCGCAACATCAGGAGATACCGGTAAAGCTGCCATGGCAGGCTTTGCAGATGTGCCGGGAACGAAGATCATTGTATTTTATCCGAAGCATGGTGTCAGCCCGATCCAGGAGAAACAGATGGTAACTCAGAAGGGTGCCAACACTTATGTGGTAGGTATTACCGGTAACTTTGATGATGCCCAGACTGCAGTTAAGAAGATGTTCAATGATCATGAGCTGGCAGCAGAGCTGGATCAGGCAGGCTTCCAGTTTTCTTCTGCAAACTCTATCAACATCGGTCGTCTTGTTCCTCAGATCGTATATTATGTATATGCCTACGCATCACTGGTACGCGACGGCAGAATCAAAGACGGACAGGAGATCAATGTGGTAGTTCCTACCGGAAACTTCGGAAATATCCTTGCTGCATACTATGCGAAACAGATGGGACTTCCGATCCACAAGCTGATCTGTGCATCGAATGAGAACCGTGTTCTTTATGATTTCTTCCGCACAGGAACCTATGACAGAAAGAGAGATTTCATCCTTACGACATCTCCTTCCATGGATATCCTGATCTCCAGCAATCTGGAAAGACTGATCTATCGTCTTACCGGAGAAAATGCTGAAAAATGTGCAGAGCTTATGAAATCCTTAAGTGAGGGCGGCGAATATACCATTACTGACGATATGAAAGCACAGCTTATTGATTTTTATGGTAATTTCTGTAGTGAAGATGAGACTGCACAGGCCATCAGTGATATCTACAAAAACAGCAATTATGTAATCGATACGCATACTGCAGTTGCAGCCGGCGTATATAAGAAGTATGTAAGTGAGACAGCGGATCATCTTCCGACAGTGATCGCCTCTACTGCAAGTCCGTATAAATTCACAAGAAGTGTTATGGAAGCACTTGGTGAGGATCATAAAGATCTGGATGATTTTGGCCTTGTAGACGCATTAAGTGCGCTTTCCGGAGTACCTGTTCCACGTGCAGTTGAAGAAATCCGTACTGCCCCGGTTCTTCATGACAGGGTGGTAGATGCAGTGGATATGCCGGCAGCAGTAAAGGATATCCTTAAGATCAAATAATAATTGATAATAAAATCAGTAAGAAAATGTATTTTATGTTGAAAAAGCACAAATACTGGTTTATAATAAAAACAACGAAAACCGAATCCTGGAATGTTCGATCCCCCTTTTCTTTTTGAACCTACATTGACATTTTGGGAATCCAAAATCGCAGGTTGGATGTCAGACCTCACGTCGTGGTAGGCAGAAGACACTGTTGAGGATACCCACCTAGCATCTGCTAGGCGTCAAAAATAAGGGAACGGCATCCCGGGATTAATCGGTTAAAGACATAGAGCCGGTTAGTGGCTCTTTTTTCATATATGGGAGGAATTAAAACATGAGTGTTTCTGAAAGGAAATTTGGGGCACTTCCTACAGGAGAAGAAGTAAAAATCTATCATCTTGAGAATAAAAAAGGTGCCTATGCGGAAGTGCTTCAGTATGGTGCGATCCTGGTGAAGATATGTGTTCCGGATAAGAACGGAGATCTGAAGGATGTGGTCCTTGGATATGACGATATCCGGGGATATGAGATTAATGGATGCTTTTTCGGTGCGAGCATTGGAAGAAGTGGAAACCGTATCGAGAATTCCAGATTTTTTATTGATGATAAAGAAGTGGTTCTTGCAGAGAATGAGAATCATAACAATCTTCACAGCGGTCCGGATGGTTTTGAGAAAAAGCTGTGGGAAGTAAAAGAAATTTCCCAGGAGAAGAACAGCGTGGATTTCTTCCGCATCAGTCCGGATGGAGAGAACGGATTTCCGGGAGAATTTTCCATTGTTGTGAAATATGAATTCACAGAGGAAAACGAACTGAAGATTTTTTACAGAGGACGCTCTGATGCAGCTACCGTTGCCAATATGACCAACCATTCTTATTTTAATCTGAACGGAGAAGGCAGCGGAGATGTGCTTGATCAGGAACTATGTATTCATGCGAAGTATTTTACTCCGGTAAAAGACAGCCAGTCCATTCCTACCGGTGAATATGCACCGGTGGCGGGAACGCCGATGGATTTCAATGTTTCCAAACCGATCGGCAGAGACATTGAGGCGGATTTTGAACAGCTGAAGTTCACAGGCGGTTATGACCATAACTATGTAACCGATAATTATGCAAAGGGCAATGTCCGTTCGATCGCTACTGCATACTGTAAGGAATCCGGTATCGGTATGGAGGTTTCCTCCGACTGCCCATGTGTGCAGTTCTATGCAGGCAATTTTGTTAAGGATGAGAAGGGAAAGAACGGTCATGTTTATCATGAACGTTATGGATTCTGCCTGGAGACACAGGTGGAGCCAAATGCAGTCAATGTAGAGGATTTCCATTCTCCGATCCTGCTTCCCGGTGAAGAGTACAGCTCTGAAACGGTTTACCGTTTCTTTGTGAAATAACAGACAAACAGAAATAAAAGAGGTGCGAGAAGGCAATGCAGATACGTGTGGCAGAAGAGAAGGATGCAGCAACACTTTTGGAAATTTATTCCTACTACGTAGAAAAAACTGCGATCACATTTGAATACGAAACACCTTCCATAGAAGAGTTTACGCATCGGATCCATGATATAAAGGCGAAATATCCGTATATTGTGGCAGAAGAGAACGGAGAGATCCTGGGATATGCCTATGGTTCTGCGTTTCATCCGAGGGCTGCTTATGGCTGGTGTGCGGAAATGTCCATTTATGTGAGGCATGACCGGCGGGGCAGCGGTGCAGGAGGCAGACTCTATCGAGCCCTGGAGAGTCTTCTTGCAGAGATGGGAATTCTGAACCTGAACGCCTGCATTGCAGTTGCACCAAAAGAAGATGAATACCTGACCAGTGCCAGTGTGGATTTTCATAAGCATTTCGGCTATAAGCGTGTGGGAGAGTTCCACAGATGCGGCTATAAGTTTAACCGTTGGTATAATATGGTATGGATGGAAAAGATGATAGGTGAACATAAGAGCCTGCAGCCGGAAGTAAAGCTTTTTCCGGAAATCCAGGATAAGATCGGATTTGAACGTTTTTCCTGGTGAAAAAAGAAACCTGAGGGAGGTCAGCATGGACGAGGAAAAGAAAAATATAATCCAGCTCATGCTGGGATTTGTGCGCAGGGCAAACGGAGATCATGTTAGTGCATATGCGGCCCAGGCAGCGTATTTTCTGATCATGTCTTTTATCCCGTTTATACTGTTTCTTACAACGCTGATCCGTTATACACCCTTAAGCTATAATGTTGTCAGGGATGCCATCATCGGGTTTGTGCCCGGAAATCTGCAGACCTTTGTGCTGAGCATTGTGGTAGAAGTATACAAAAGAAGTACAGCCATCGTGCCGTTGTCTGCGCTGATGGCGCTCTGGGCGTCCGGAAAGGGAATGCAGGCGATCACCAATGGCTTAAATACCATTTATCATGTAAAGGAAACCCGAAACTGGCTGATGACCCGAATCTATTCGGTTTTTTATATGCTGTTGTTTGTGCTGGCAATCATTGTCACTCTTCTGGTCCTGGTTCTTGGTAATCGAATCCAAGTAGCTGCACAGAGAACCATTCCGATTCTCGGGAGGCTGCTGGCCAAGGTTATAGGGGCCAGGACATTGCTTGTATTTGCCGTGCTGTTTGCAGTGTTTCTGGTCCTTTATAAAGTGCTTCCAAACCGAAAGGCAACCTTTAAAAGCCAGCTTCCGGGTGCATTTATGATCGCAGTGGCATGGATGATATTTTCCTATGGATTTTCCCTGTATTTTGAATTTTTTCCGAGTTTTGGAAATATGTACGGAAGTCTGACTGCGCTGATCATGGTAATGCTGTGGCTGTATGTGTGTATGAACCTGCTTCTTTACGGGGCGGAGATCAATGCCTACTTCGAAAATGAATTCCGAAAGGCCCAGAGATCTGTAAAAACACTTCTTTCCAAGAAAGAAAATGAAAAAAACAGTTCCAAAGAATCCTGACTTTGCGCTTGACAGAAGGCAGACCTTGTGGCATAGTATTAAAAGACAGAAAAGCTGTGAAGGTGTTTATAGAGGATCATTTTCTCACAGAGAAGGGAAGTCACCGGCTGTAAGCTTCCCCGGGTTCAGATGGTTCTTGAATTTCCCACCGGAGCTTCCTCTCTGAAGTAACAGTAGGAGATGACGTAAGCTGCGCGTTAAGCAGACAAGAGGTGCCCGTGATCTTTTCATGGGAAACTGGGTGGTACCGCGGATATTCCGTCCCTTTTATGAGGGACGGTTTTTTTATTGCCCATATCTGGATCTTCGGGGTGGGCGGCGGATCATTTGATCATTTTAATTAAAGGAGAAATAGACCATGGATATGAAAGAAAGACTTCAGGAACTGGCTGAAAATGCCAGAAAACGGATCGAGGAATCCGAGGGCCTGGATAAGCTGAATGATGTGCGTGTTGCATATCTTGGAAAAAAAGGTGAGCTTACTGCAATCTTAAAAGGTATGAAGGATGTTGCTCCGGAAGAGCGTCCGAAGGTTGGACAGCTTGTCAATGAGACAAGAGCTAAGATCGAAGAACTTCTGGAAGCCTCCAAAAAGGATTTCGAGGAGAAGGTCCGTGAGGAAAAAATGAAGGCAGAAGTGATCGATGTAACACTTCCTGCAAAGAAAGCGAAGATCGGTCATCGCCATCCGAATACTATCGCTCTGGAAGAAGTTGAGCGTATTTTCATCGGAATGGGCTATGAGGTTGTGGAAGGTCCGGAGGTTGAGTATGCGGACTACAACTTTACAAAGCTGAATATTCCGGAGGATCATCCGGCAAGAGATGAGCAGGATACATTCTTTATCAATGATTCCATTCTGCTCCGTTCCCAGACATCACCGGTGCAGGCGCGTGAGATGGAAAAAGGCAAGCTTCCGATCCGTATGATCGCACCTGGCCGTGTATTCCGTTCTGACGAGGTAGATGCAACACATTCACCTTCCTTCCATCAGATCGAGGGCCTTGTTATTGATAAGAATGTTACGTTTGCAGATCTTAAGGGAACCCTTCAGGAGTTTGCAAAAGAGCTGTTCGGACCGGAGACAAAGACCAAATTCCGTCCGCATCATTTCCCGTTCACAGAGCCGAGCGCTGAGGTTGATGTTTCCTGCTTCAAATGCGGCGGAAAAGGCTGCCGTTTCTGTAAAGGTTCCGGCTGGATCGAAATCCTTGGCTGTGGTATGGTTCATCCGAATGTTCTCCGTATGTGCGGAATCGATCCGGATGAGTATACAGGATTTGCCTTTGGTGTAGGTCTGGAACGTATCGCACTTCTGAAATATGAGATCGATGATATGCGTCTTCTCTATGAGAACGACAGCAGATTCCTGAAACAGTTCTAAAACAGTGAACACGGATCATGAGTATCCGTCTGACAGTAAATATAGAAAAAAGAAGGGACAACCAAAATGAATACTTCATTATCTTGGATTAAAACATATGTGCCGGATCTGGATGTAACGGCACAGGAATATACAGATGCCATGACCTTAACAGGAACAAAGGTAGAGGGCTTTACAGAGCTGGATGCAGATCTTGATAAGATCGTGATCGGCCAGATCGATAAGATCGAGAAGCATCCGGATGCAGATAAGCTGATCATCTGCCAGGTAAATATCGGAACTGAGAGTGTGCAGATTGTAACAGGCGCTCCAAATGTAAAAGAAGGAGATAAGGTTCCGGTTGTTCTTGATGGCGGACGTGTTGCAGGCGGCCATGATGGAAAAATGACTCCCGGAGGGATCAAGATCAAAAAAGGCAAACTCCGTGGCGTTGAGTCCTTTGGTATGATGTGCTCTATCGAGGAACTTGGAAGCACCAGAGAAATGTATCCGGAAGCACCGGAATACGGAATCTATATTTTCCCTGAGGACGCAGTTGTGGGTGAGAGCGCTGTTAAGGCACTTGGCCTTGACGATGTGGTATTTGAGTATGAGATCACTTCTAACCGTGTAGACTGCTACGGTGTTCTTGGAATCGCAAGAGAGGCAGCAGCAACCTTCCAGAAGAAATTCTGCCCGCCGATTGTAGAGGTTAAGGAAAATGATGAGAAAGCTTCCGATTATGTAAAGGTTACTGTAGAGGATCCGGAGCTTTGCCCGCGTTACTGCGCAAGAGTTGTAAAAAATGTCAAGATCGGTCCGTCCCCGAAGTGGATGCAGAGATGTCTGGCTTCCAATGGAATCCGCCCGATCAACAACCTGGTTGATATCACAAACTATGTAATGGAAGAGTTTGGACAGCCAATGCATGCATATGATCTGGATACCATCGCAAATCAGGAGATCGTTGTACGCCGTGCAGGAAAAGATGAGAAATTCGTCACACTGGATGGCCAGGAGCGTATCATGGATGAGAACGTTCTGATGATCTGTGACGGTGAGAAGGCTGTCGGCATCGCAGGTATCATGGGGGGAGAGAATTCCATGATCACAGACGATGTAAAAACTGTTCTTTTTGAGGCAGCGTGCTTCGATGGAACCAGCATCCGTCTTTCATCCAAGAGGATCGGACTTCGTACAGATGCATCCGGTAAATTTGAGAAGGGTCTTGACCCGAACAATGCACAGGCTGCAATTGACCGTGCATGCCAGCTGATGGAAGAACTTGGTGCAGGTGAGGTTGTAGGCGGAATGGTTGATGTCTGCAGCGAGACAAGAGAGCCATCCAGAGTAAAATTTGAGCCTGAGAAGATCAACAAGCTTCTTGGAACCAGCCTTACAAAAGAAGAGATGATCGATTATCTTGGACGTGTAGAACTGGCTTATGATGAAAAAACAGACGAGATCGTTGCACCGACATTCCGTCAGGATATCCACTGTAACGCAGATGTTGCAGAGGAGGTTGCAAGATTCTATGGCTATGATAAGATCCCGATGACACTTCCTACAGGAGAGGCTACTACAGGTAAGCTGCCATTTAAGCTTCGTATCCAGGAGGTTGCAAGAGATATCGCAGAATACTGCGGATTCTCAGAGGGAATGTCCTATTCTTTCGAAAGCCCGAAGGTATTTGACAAGCTTTGTATTCCTGAGGACAGTGATCTTCGTAAAGTCATCACCATCAGCAATCCTCTTGGAGAGGACTACAGTATCATGCGTACAAGCACACTGAACGGTATGCTGGCATCCCTTTCCACAAACTATAACAGACGTAATAAAGATGTTCGTCTTTACGAGCTTGGAAATATCTATCTTCCGAAGTCCCTTCCGGTTACAGAGCTTCCGGATGAGCGTACCATGTTTACACTTGGAATGTACGGAAAAGGCGATTTCTTTGATATGAAGGGTGTATGCGAGGAGTTCTTCGAGAAGATCGGAATGAAGAAAAAGGTTACCTACGATCCAAACAGCGGAAAACCATTCCTTCATCCGGGAAGACAGGCTAACATGATCTATGAGGGTAAGGTAGTTGGATATTTAGGTGAAGTTCATCCGGCTGTTGCAGATAATTACTCTATCGGAGAAAAAGCATATATCGCAGTGATCGACATTCTGGATGTTCTGGAATTTGCTGGTTTCAACCACAAATATACAGGAATTGCCAAATATCCGGCTGTAACTCGTGACCTGAGCCTTGTAGTTCCCCATGCAGTTCTTGCAGGACAGATCGAGGAGATTTTTGATCAGAGAGGCGGAAATATTCTTGAGAGTTATCAGCTGTTCGATATCTACGAGGGCGCACAGATTGAGAAAGGTTTCAAATCCATGGCTTATTCTCTGGTATTCCGTGCCCATGACAAGACTCTTGGTGAAAACGAGATCTCCGCAGCAATGAAAAAGATCATGAATGGTCTTAACGGACTTGGAATCGAGCTGAGAAGCTGATGCTGATCTACATTGTAAGACATGGCCTGACTGAGTGGAATAAATTAAAAAAGCTTCAGGGTGCAGCGGATGTACCTCTTGCGAAGGAAGGGATCCTTCTTGCAGAAAAAACCGGAGAAGCTCTCCGTAATGTGAAGTTTGATATCTGTTTTACAAGTCCGCTCTCAAGGGCAAAACAGACAGCAGAATATGTTCTGGGGAAACGTGATGTTCCGATTATACCGGATAAACGGATCCAGGAGATCGATTTTGGTGTGTTGGAGGGTGATCAAGTAAGAGATGCAGATGGCAATTATATCGATCCGCAGATCGAGACTTTTTTCCGTGCTCCGGTAAATTTTAAACGACCGGAAAAGGGCGAGGATATTTTTGATGTGATCGCCAGGACAAAGGATTTCTGGGATGAAATAACATCAGATCCGACTCTTGCGGATAAAACAATTCTTGTTGCCTCTCATGGATGTGCAGTCCGTGCTCTTCTTCAGAATGTAGATCCTGATCCGGAGAATTTCTGGAGAGGCTCCGTGCCGCCAAACTGCTGTGTTAATCTTGTGGAAGTAAAGAATGGAAAGACAACGCTTCTGGAAGAAGATAGAGTTTATGCATAGAAAATAATGAGAAACGCAGAATAACTGTAATGGCTGTTCTGCGTTTCTTTTTTTGCTTGTTTTTATTGGTGGAATTTCACAGGTTATGATTGACTAATTGAGATAAAATGAGATAAAATATATAAAAGCGATGAATAATTCAGAAAAATAAAAGTTAAACTTTACTAATTATATAAAGATGCAGAATTGTGTTGGAATTATATGAAATCATTTAACCAAGTGCAGATTGCGAATATCCGCCTACGGATAGAGGATAATTACTGATAGTGATGTGATATATGGAATGGGGTGAGTATATGCAGTCATTAAATGAGACAAAAGCAGGGGAAAGCTACACGATCAAGTGGATGACCGGAATGCCGGAGACTATGGAACAGATCAGACAATATGATGTCAGTGAAGGAAAGACCGTACAGATCATAAGCAGGATACTTGGCGGAGTGATCGTAGGTGTTTGCGGACGCAGGATCCTGATCAGCGATGATGCAGCCTGCCGTATAAAAGTATAAATAAAAGTATAAAATAGAAAAAAGACGAAAGGACAATTCTTTTGGCGAAGGAATTGTCCTTTCTGGTTGTTTTAGGGAAGATGTTATGATAGTATGGGAACAAAAGAGTAACTTTTTTCAAAAATAAAGACAGGGGAGGCATATTATGGGAAAAAAGTTTATGAATACAGTGCTGTTTCTGGCAGTAACAGTGGCCGCGGCAACCCTGACTGCTTATGTTGGAAAAGGCTCCGGGAATGTGTTGCTTTATAATTTTACATTTCTGGGACTTATGCTGATCATATACGCAGTGGGGCTTTTTGCAGGTTTATATCGGATGGATAACCTGTCAAGAGCACTGAAGCATGGCGCTGGTGAGATCACAGAAGTGTTTCAGCTTCCGGGAAGAGCCAGAAAAGAAGAGATTGGGCAGCTGCGAGGGATTTTCGGTGACCGCTATCTCGACAAAAAGATGGATGATTTTGTTGACAGTATCAGCAGAACGGAAGAAGGGATCGCTGAAGTAGAGGATTTTGTGAATATTGAGGATGTAGATGTACATATCCACAAGAGACTCCTTGAGATGGCTCCGGACATTTTTACAAGCCTTGGCATCCTTGGAACATTTATCGGTCTTGTGTGGGGACTTAAAAATTTCCAGCCCACAGATTATGAAGTGATGACAAGCTCGGTATCCGCTCTTGTAGATGGCATCAAAGTTGCGTTTCTGACTTCCATTTATGGAGTTGCACTTTCTGTTGTGTACACATTTGGGATGAAAAGCGGATATTCTGCGATGTCCCAGGCGATGCAGGATTTTCTGGATCGTTTTCACGCACTGGTGCTTCCTACTGCGGAGAATGAGTCCTGGAATCTCCTTGTTTCCAGCCAGAAGACGCAGACAGAAGCCATGAAACAGATGGCGGAACAGTTTTCTGTGCAGATGGCAGATAGCTTTGAGAAAGTGATCACACCTACTTTTCAGAAGATGAATGATTCTCTGGACGTTCTTACCGCATCTGTGACAAAAGGGCAGCAGGATGCGATCCGGGAGATCCTGGATACGTTTTTAAGCGAGATGCATGGTTCCTTTCAGATGCAGTTTGAAGATTTTAATGATGCTCTGGCAGAACTTAAGAAGGTGCAGAAGGAGAATACAGAATATACATCAGAATTGTACAAGACCATGAGCAGTCAGCTGAGTGAAACTTTTACGAAGCAGGAACGTGCCATGAAGGATGCCATTAAGGAAATCGATGAGATGCAGAGCAGTTATATGAAGACTGCAGACCGTATTATCCGGGATAATCAGATGATCCAGCAGCTGCAGAAACAGGATTACGAAAAGTTTGCCCGGCATATGCATGAAAATGAAAAAGAATCCGCAGATCTTTGGAAAAACTGCAATGCATCTATGCGTCAGTATGTGGACAGTGCTGCAGAAGGGATGAAAGCAGTTGCGGATTCCAATAGGATCAGCGAGGAGCTTCTTCGTGAAGATAAGAAGATGATCGAAGATTTTGAAGCCAGAGTGAAAGAATTTACCGAGAGCCAGAAGATGGTCAATAGTGTTCTGGATGAGGTACGCAGGCTTCTTTCTGAGATCAAGACGGCAAAAAATAACCGTGATATCCATCTGATCGCCGGACAGCCCTGGGGCTATGGAAGCAATGCCGGTATCCAGGAACTTAAGGATAAGCTGACGGGTCTGGAGGATCTTCTGGAAGGACAGGGTGCAAGACAGGAAGCGCTGCTGGATGAGATCGAGCGCAGTATCCGTGAGGCAACGAAGGCAGCACAGAAAAGCCGTTTTGGTTTATTTAAATAAGAGAGGAATTGTCAATGCGCAAAAAAAGAAAGCCGGAGGAGCATGGGTTTAATGTCTGGCGTTCTTATTCGGATATGATGGCAGGAGTTTTGCTGCTTTTTGTTCTGATCATGTGTGTGACACTTTTTCAGGCACAGAAGAGCTATCAGGACAGTCTGAAGGAACGGGATGAAAAAATCACTCTTCAGGAAAAATATACAGAAGAGCTTCTGGAAAAACAGAATGCGCTGGATGAGCAGGCAGGAACATTAAAGAGCCAGGATGAGCAGATCAAGTCCAAGGACAAGCAGATCAAATCTCAGGATGAAGAATTGTCTTCTCTGGCGGAGAAGCTTGCCAAACAGCAGGAAACGCTTGAGGCGCAGCAGAAAAAGCTGGCCTCTCAGAAAAAGAAGCTTTCCAGCCAACAGGATACACTGAAAGAGCAGCAGTCTGCGCTGGATGAAAAAACAGAGCTTCTGGAAGAACAGCAGGAGAAGATCGACAAGATCATCGGCGTGAAAGCTGAGGTTGTGGAAGCTTTGCAGAAGGAATTTGAGAAAAAGAACCTCAATGTGGATATTGATCCACAGACAGGTGCGCTGACGCTGAATGCCAATGTTATGTTTGATTATGATCAGGCAGAGCTTACCGATTCCGGTAAGATGACATTGTCTATGGTACTGCCGACATATTGTAAGGTATTGCTGGATGATTCCTATAAGAAATATCTTGGCGAGATCATTATTGATGGTTATACGGATACAGACGGAGATTACAGTTATAACCTGGAGCTGTCACAGAAGAGGTCTCTGGCGGTAGCGCAGTATCTTTTGGATATTAAGAGTGATTTTCTGAAGGATTCACAGGTTCAGGAACTGAAGGATTGTCTGACAGTGAATGGGCATTCCATGTCAGATCCGGTTTTGGATGCAGAAGGAAATGTAGATAAGGATGCGTCCAGACGTGTAGAGGTAAAATTCCGTTTGAAGGATGAAGAGATGATCCAGGAACTGAATAAGATCATGCAGGGAGATTCTGCAGAGTCCGACAGTACTGCTCAGAAAAAAGAAAAGAATCAGAAAGAAAATCAGGATAATAAGCAGTAATAAAATATGGCTGTTTTATATTTTTTAAGGAGGATTGGGTATGAAAAGAAAACTGGCATTGATGCTGACAATGACGCTTCTGGCTGGCAGCCTGGATTCGGGAATGCTGGTCAGTGCAGCTGATTTTTCAGCAGAAGAGAGTGTGGAACAGGCAGTGGAAGAGGAACCGCAGCCAACCGAGGAAAACGGTGCTGAGGAATTGACGGATGCAGAGGAGGAGCTGCCATCTGATGAGGCAGCTGCTTCTGAGACAGAGCAGGTTGATGATCCCGGAGAAGATGGATCAGAAATGACAGAGTCCGGTGTGAATGAAGCGGATATTTCTACGGAACTGGAAACAGAACCGGAAACAGATCCGGAATTGGAAGAGGAACCGGAAAGTCTGGCAGAAGATCCTGGATCTGCGGAAGTGGAAGAAGCTCAGCTTGAGGATGGCAGTGAAGATACATTATCTGGAGGTGCGGATAATGCAGGATTTGAATGGAACGGACTGCGATGTATTTCTAACGAAAAAGGTGAGGTTACGATCAAAGCGGTCATTAACGATGACCATTATGATAAGAATAACAATAAGATAAAAAGTGACAGATGCGCTTATGTGAATGGAAACATTCCATCTTCGATCAATGGCAAGCCGGTTGTCCGAATCGATACCGGAGCATTTTCAGACTGTATTAATATGACAAGTCTGAATATTCCGGATTCTGTAAAAGAGATCGGACGAGGAGCTTTTTCCGGTTGTACATCCCTTTCTTCCATCTGCATTCCTGATAATGGGGTGGTGGTAGAAGCAGGTGCATTCGAGCGATGTACAAGTCTTACCCGTATCCATATCCCTGCATCGATGGTCACACATGGTTATGTGGGTGAGAGTCCGGCGTATCCGGGAATTTTTGCGGGAGATGCAGGTCTGACGACGGTCACCTTTGGAAAAGGGATCACAAAGATTGCCAAAGGCTTGTTTTTGCAGTGTTCCGGTGTGAGAAAGATCGTTGTTCCGGATACTGTAAAAAATATCGAGGCATATGCGTTTCGGAGTTGTTCTGCACTTACGGAAGTGATTCTTCCGGAAGGCCTGGAAAATATTTATAATGGAGCGTTTTCCTACAGTAAGAGTTTGACTTCCGTGAAGCTTCCATCTACGCTGAAATTTCTGGATGTAGGAGCTTTCGGAGATTGTACAGGTCTTACGACGATCAACATCCCACCAAAAATGAAGACCCATGATACCACAGCGGCGAACCGGCAGTGGCCAGGTCCTTTTTATGGCTGTAAAAATCTGAAAAATGTGACTTTGGACAACGGAATGGAGGAAGTTCCAAGAGGGATTTTTTATGCACCCTCCGGTGATATAGGGCTGGAGGAAATTGTGATTCCGGATAGTGTGAAATGGATCGGGTACAGTGCGTTTTTTGGCTGTAAAAATCTCAAAAAGGTGACTCTTTCCAAAAAGCTGGAGGGTATTGATTCAGAAGCTTTTCAGAACTGCAAAAATATGAAATTATCAGAACGCGACCTTCCGAAAACGCTGAAAACGATCCGTGATAATGTTTTTGCTAACTGTACAAGCCTGGAAAATGTTGTACTTCCAGATTCCCTGGAGTATCTTGGGATAAGTGTATTCTATAACTGCCAGAGCCTGACAGAAGTGAATATTCCGGCTGGTGTGGAGACAAATGGAGCTACAGGAAATTACTATGATATGGGCGGCCCTTTTGCAGATTGCGTGAATCTGAAAAAGGTAACCTTTGGAAAAGGAATCAAGAAAATCCCACAGGGACTGTTTTACCGATGTACGGGGATCGAATCCATAGAGATTCCTTCAACGGTTACAGAAGTTGATTATATTGCATTCGGAAGATGTGTAAATCTGCAGAAAGTTGTGATCAACAGCGGACTTAAAGTTTTGTGGAAAGAGGCGTTTTACAAGTGTGAGAAGCTGGAAAACCTTACATTACCTTCCTCTGTGGAGGATATCAAGGAGTATGTTTTTAAGGATTGTAAATCACTGAAATGGGTTATGATCCCGCCAAGTGTAAAAACAATGGCGTGGTATAATGATATCACATATTTGAATGAAGATACGATTTTTGTTAATGTTTCATCTGACTTTGCAATAAAAGGTTCTACGGGTTCTTTTGCGGAAGCTTACGCGAAAAAATTCTCCATACCGTTCGTTTCAGTGGGAGTCACAGAGAAAACAACCTTTAAGGTCACATTTGATAAAAATGCGAAGGATGCGAAGCTTGCGTCAAAGTATAAGAAAAAGACGGTTACAAATAAATGTGCGTACGGAAAACTTCCGACGCCGTCCAGAAAGAATTATTATTTTCTGGGGTGGTATACAACACCGAAGGAAGGCGGAAAAAGGGTTACTGCAGGTACAAAGGTCAATTTGAAACGCGATCAGAAGCTTTATGCTCACTGGGCAAAGGCGGATTTGACGAAGGCAAAGATTTCTGTAGGAAACTGTACCTGGAATGGAAAACCGAAAACACCGAAGGTTACAGTGAAGTTCTATGGACAGACTTTAAAAGAGAAAACGCATTATACGGTTTCTTATCCTTCCAAAAAGAATATAGAACCTGGTAAAGTGATCGTCACGATCAAGGGTAAGGGCGTTTTTGCAAAATCCAAAAGTAAAAAGGCAAGCTTTAATATTGTAAAGGCAAAACAGACAATCAAGACAAAGAATGTCATTTTTAATGTGACAGAGACTGGAAAAACAAAGAATTTAAGTGTTTCTGCAAGGGAAAATCCAAAGATTAGTCTGTCCAGTGATTTTTCAGGAATTACAATAGTTAAAGGGAAAAAGCAGGTAACGTTGAAAAAACCAGGCGTTGCAACTATTACAGTACGAGCAGCGGAAACAAAACATTATAAAGCAGCATCTCAAAAAATGAAGGTTGTTTTGCAGGGGCGTCAGAATATTAAGCTTGTTTCCAAGGCTTTAAAGAATGATGGAAAGAACAGTTATACGATATCCAGTGATAACTTCAATCAGCCGATCAAGATATCAGTTCTCGGAGGAGCAAAATATTCCTGCGCAGTATCAAATTCCGGAAAAACAGCGGCGTGGTATGAAAGCGGCAAAGGTCTGATGGTGAGAGGCCAGGGCAAAGTTGTTGTGACGGTTACTACGAAGACAAGTGCAGATCAGGTATACCTGGCTTCTAAGAGAGTATTTACGATCAATCTGACAGGAAAAGTCCAGAATAGTGATTGGGTATTTAAACAGGATAGTGATGGAAAAGTGATCCTGATGAAATATACCGGAAAGGCTGTGAATGTTACAGTTCCTACGACGATCACGATCGGAATGAAAATGGTTCGGGTAAAAGGACTTGGGGACAGTGTTTTTGAAGGACAGAAGATCCAGAAGGTTGTGATCGCAGAAGAGGGTGTTCTTACTATTGGTAAAAAGGCGTTTAAGAATTGTACTGCACTGAAATCGGTTTCTCTTAACCGTAAGACCGTATCTATTGGTGCGGAGGCTTTTTCCGGCTGTAAATCGTTGACTTCTATTGATCTGCCGGATGGTCTGAAAGAGATTTCCGCAAGTCTGATGAAGGGGTGTAGCTCGCTTTCAGGTTCTGTCTATATTTCGAAAAATGCCAAGAAGATCGGTAGCAGTGCATTTAATGGCTGTGCTAAGATCCGTACGGTAATGGTGTATTCCAATGTGACCAGTGTTGAGGCAAATGCATTCAGAGGCTGCAATAATATTAATAAGGTTTATTATGCGGGGCCGAAATATAAATGGGCTCAGATTAAAATCGCAGGTGGCAATGAGAAACTGACAGCGAATGTGGTCTTTAATGCAGGTGGTGGTGTTGATTCCAGCGTGGATACGAAGCTTTCAACGGATGATCTTTTCAGAAAGTATCCGGAGTTTCTGAACAATACCGGTTTTGACAAGGTTACAGGTGATCTTCAGGGTGAGATGTTTGATGCGTTAAGTGCGGATACCAGTGCTACTTCGGGCTTTGGCACTTCAACATATTGGGCTACGGTTAAATCCAATATGCTGAACGGATTTGCGGATTCGATGTGTAATCTGTTTAATAAGGCGTATGGGACGGATTTTTCAGATGATAAACTGAAACAGAGTCTGGCTATGGAGCTTATTGTGGAAACTGCGGAGAGTTCTATGCTGACATATGGTAACGATACTCTGGCAGAGGCTTATGATATCATTCATAATACAAAAGATCTTTCGGATCACTTCTTTGAAAATGGTGACACGAAATATCAGCTGGCTATGAAGCTGGAGGGTGTGACGCAGTATAGCAGAACTGAGCTTAATGATATGCTTGATTGGTTTTACAAGAAAAACGATAAAGGGGTTTCCAGGTGGGATACCATTGATAAAACTTTTAACAGTGCAGATGCTATTATGAGTGCAGGGGATTATCTGATGAATTTTCTGACGTTGGTTACGGTTGGACGGGATTGTCTTGACAGACTGAGTTATCGGCTGCAGGCGGATTCTTCTTTGAAGAGGGGAATCGATCTTTTGAAGCAGTATTATGACCAGCCGCTGAAAACTCTGATGGTGGATTATGCGTCAGACAGGTGTATGAAGAAAGTGAAGAAGATGTTGACGAAGTCATTGACGAAGGTTCTGGATACAGTATGGACTCATAAGGGGTATACTGGCAGCTGTTATGTTGAGCTCGCGGAGCTGATCTTTAACGTTACCGGTACAATGATCCCTGGACCGACGATCGAGGGTTATAAGCAGGCATGGGTTTCGGTGTCAAATACGATGACTTTGAGAAATTCTGCTATGCAGCTTCGGAATGAGATCATTCAGGCGAAGAATAATGGTGGAGCTTCGAATCAGCAGATCGGGGATTATCAGCTACTGATGAGGACTTATCTGACTTGCCTGAAGAAGTCCGGGGGATATGTGGCGTCAGTTGTGAGGAATCCGTATGTTATGCAGGGGCATTTGGCTCGTTATGATAGTGCGTTGAATTATGAAGCTTATATTTCGGGATGTAAGTCTAATGCAGTGTATGGGAAGTGATTGAGGTTTAACTGGATCAATTAAGTCCTTTGCGGGGCTGCGAAAAGCGATAAGCTGTGGAGCAGTTATTCGGTTATGAGCAAGTAGCGAAGTGGATTGTGAATATCCGCTTGACATTTGTTCTTTTTGCTCTGGTGTCTGGCAGTGTTGTATTTGCTGGGCACCGGGGCTTTTTATTTTGTTGGAGGTATAGAGGGACGCCAGAGGAAGGTGGCATCGGACTGGGCGTCCTGTCCTGAAATGTCAGACCGGTACAGAATATTCCTATAAGTATCGAAGAATACAGGAACTAGATCGGCCCAGTGTATCACCATAAATATCGAAGA
>OLRQ01001477.1_pt1 | contig 17881 bp, 19 predicted proteins | sample 1671971 | NCBI WGS metagenome assembly OLRQ01 (sample SAMEA3136631, study PRJEB25190) | human gut metagenome | biome: human gut; feature: human-associated habitat; material: faeces | place: Austria | collected 2013 | reverse complement strand
GCGCGCTGGCCGAGCAGGCGGGCGCGAGCGTCGTCGGCGCAGGCATTGCGATAGAGAAGGCATTCCAGGGCGGCGGCGACCGTATGCGCGCCGAGGGGATGCGCGTGGAATCGCTTGCCAAAATCGCTTCCATGAGCGATGACGGGCTGGTATTTTGTAGGTGATTTGTGAACAGTTCACAAAATTTCGCATTAAAAATGTGAAAAAAGTCGAAAAAGGGCACTTGACTTTTCCCTCCTCGGCTGGTACGATAAAACAGTAAATTGAATAACGTTTTCGATATATAGCAAATGATATGGATTTGAAGTTTCTACCCGGACGCCGTAAATGACCGGACTATCGGAAAATGTACTATACAGGGGGCATGATTTTTTGTCCCTTCTCGATGCATTGACCGTGGTTCCGTTCAGGCCGCGGTCAATGCATTTTTCAGTATCTTCACTGCAATGCAGTTTAGATAAAAATAACAAAACATTATGAGGAGATCGAAGAATGAAAAAGTTTGTTGCACTTCTGCTTGCTCTCGCTATGGTGTTTGCGCTGTGCGCCTGCGGCAATTCCAACTCTGCCGCCCCCAAGCAGGACGACGCTGCCGAAAGCAGCCAGCCCTCTGACAACGCCTCCGAGAACCAGTCCGCCGCGGATCTTTCCGCTCTCAAGGTCGGCTTTATCTTCCTGCACGACGAGAACTCCACCTATGACCTCAACTTCATGAACGCTGCCAAGGAAGCCTGCGAGACCCTCGGCGTTGAGTCCGTTTTCAAGACCAACATTCCTGAGGATCAGTCCTGCTACGAGGCCGCCGCTGAGCTGGCCGACGCCGGCTGCAACATCGTCTTTGCCGACAGCTTCGGTCACGAAGACTATATCATTCAGGCCGCCAAGGAGTTCCCCGAAGTTCAGTTCTGCCACTCCACCGGTACCAAGGCTCACACCGAGGGTCTTGACAACTACCACAATGCATTTGCTTCCATCTATGAAGGCCGTTACCTCGCCGGCGTTGCTGCCGGTCTCAAGCTCAACGAGATGATCGACAACGGCGACTTCGCCGCTGAAGATGCCAAGATCGGCTACGTCGGCGCATTCACCTACGCTGAAGTCGTTTCCGGTTACACCTCCTTCTTCCTCGGCGCTCGCTCCGTCTGCCCCACCGCTACCATGGAAGTGACCTTCACCGGTTCCTGGTACGATGAGACCGCTGAGAAGGAAGCCGCCAACAAGCTCATCGCCAACGGCTGCAAGCTCGTCAGCCAGCACGCCGACTCCATGGGCGCCCCCACCGCTTGCGAGACCGCCGGTGTCCCCAACGTTTCCTACAACGGCTCCACCATCTCCGCTTGCCCCAACACCTTCATCGTCTCCTCCAGAATCGACTGGGCTCCCTACTATGAGTTCGTCATCAACGCTGTTGCAAATGGCGAGACCATCCCCGCCGACTGGACCGGCACTCTTGCAACCGGTTCCGTCGTCCTGACCGAGGTCAATGAGGCTGCCGCAGCTGCCGGCACCGCCGACAAGATCGCCGAAGTCAAGGCCGCTCTTGAGGCCGGCACCATCCATGTGTTCGACACCGCCAACTTCACCGTCGGCGGCGAGACCCTCACCAGCTACATGGCTGACGTTGATACCGACGCAAACTACGAGGCCGACACCGAAGTCATCCTCGACGGTTACTTCCACGAGTCTGAGATGCGCTCCGCTCCTTACTTCGATCTCCGTATCGACGGCATCACTCTGCTCGACGAGGCATACTAAAATATAACGATTCCCATCCGGCAGCCCCGGCTCCCTTTCCGGGGCTGCCGTTCCTCCCTTTACTGTGAAGGGCAGCGCAGTTCTCCCCCCGCTGCGCTGCCCTTTGCAGTATTATTTGACTTTATACAACACTATATAATATAATCTCTTTACATCTGACAGCAAGGAGTTGACGCCTTTGGACAGCAAGCATGCCGCAGTGAGAATGCGCAACATTACGAAGACCTTCGGTCCGGTCGTCGCAAACGACAAGGTCTGGCTGGACATCTATCGCGGCGAGATCCTCGCCCTGCTCGGCGAAAACGGCAGCGGCAAGACCACGCTCATGAACATGCTCTCCGGCATATATTTTCCGGATGAGGGGCAGATCTTCATCGACGACAAGGAGGTCGTCATCCGCTCGCCGAAGGACGCGTTTGATCTCGGCATCGGCATGATCCACCAGCATTTCAAGCTCGTCGACGTTCTGACCGCGGCAGAGAACATTGTTCTCGGCCTCAAGGAGCCAGGCAGGCTCAATATGGAAGCCGTAGCTCAGCGCGTGCGCGACATCTGCGAGAAATACGGCTTTGACGTTGACCCGAACCAGAAGATATACGACATGTCCGTCTCCCAGAAGCAGACCGTTGAGATAATCAAGGTGCTCTACCGCGGTGCGGACATACTCATTCTTGACGAGCCTACCGCCGTCCTGACCCCGCAGGAGACGGACAAGCTCTTTGCCGTCCTGCGCAACATGCGCGACGCGGGCAAGGCGATCGTCATCATCACGCACAAGATGCACGAGGTTGAGGACTTGTCCGACCGCGTGGCTGTTCTGCGCCACGGGCAGTTCATCGGCGATATGCCCACCAAGTCCACGAACGCGCAGGAAATGACCAACATGATGGTCGGCCACCCCGTCACGCTGAACATTGACCGCCCCGATCCCGTCGACCCGAAGCCTCGCATCGAGGTCAAGAACCTGACCGTGCGCAGCATTGACGGCATCCTGAAGCTTGACGACGTGTCCTTCACCGCAAATTCCGGCGAAATTCTCGGCATCGCAGGTATTTCCGGCTGCGGCCAGAAGGAGCTGCTCGAGGCCATCGCCGGACTTCAGCCCATCGAGAGCGGCAGCGTCAGCTACATTGAGGACGACAGCACGCGCGAAGAGCTTATCGGCAAGGATCCGCTTGCGATCGCGCAGATGGGCGTCGCGCTCAGCTTTGTCCCTGAAGACCGTCTCGGCATGGGTCTTGTCGGCAGCATGGATCTCGCCGACAACATGATGCTCCGCTCCTTCAGAAAGGGCCGCGGCTTCTTTACCGACAGAAAATCGCCGCGCAAGCTTGCGCAGAACGTTGTCGACGAGCTGGAGGTCAGCACCCCCGGCATCAGCACTCCCGTGCGCCGTCTCTCCGGCGGCAACGTGCAAAAGGTTCTGGTCGGCCGCGAGATAGCCTCCGCGCCCACCGTTCTGCTCACCGCCTACGCCGTGCGCGGGCTGGACATTAACTCTTCCTATACGATATATAATCTTATCAACAAGCAGAAGGCTGCGGGCGTCGCCGTCATCTATGTCGGCGAGGATCTGGACGTGCTGCTGGAGTTGGCGGACAAGATCCTTGTCCTGTGCGGCGGCAAGGTAAGCGGTATTGTTGAAGGCCGCAGCGCTTCGAAACGCGACGTCGGCATGATGATGACGAAGCTGGGAGGTAAGGCCGATGAATAAGCAGAATAACGCCCCTCTGTTTCATATCGTGAAGCGCGGCGCTCTGCCCTGGTATCAGGCGTGGGGCATCCGCGCGGCGGCCATCGTGCTCGCGCTGCTGTTCTGCGCGTTGGTGACCAGCCTGACGACGGGCGAAAACCCCCTTCAGGTCTATTCGACCATGATATACGGCGCCGTTGGCACGCCGCGAAAGATATGGATACTCGGTCAGAACATCGCGCTGCTGCTGTGCGTTTCTCTCGCAGTGACGCCCGCGTTCCGGATGCGCTTCTGGAACATCGGCGGCGAGGGTCAGGTGCTCGCGGGCGCGCTTGCCGCCGCGGCATGCATGATCTGCCTTTCGGACAAACTTCCGAACGGGGCGCTGATTGCGGTCATGGCCGTATCGAGCATCGCCGCCGGTGCGATATGGGGTCTTATACCGGCCATCTTCAAGGCCAAATGGAACACCAATGAGACGCTGTTCACCCTCATGATGAACTACGTTGCGACCCAGCTTGTCGCGTATTTTGTCATCATCTGGGAATCCCCCAAGGGCTCCGGCAAGGTCGGCATCATAAACCAGGCCACTGAGCTTGGCTGGCTGCCGCAGATCGGCAATTACAAATATCTGCTGAACATCATCATCGTCGCGGTGCTGACCGTCGGCATGTACATCTACCTCAACTACTCCAAGCACGGCTATGAAATCGCTGTTGTCGGCGAGAGCGAGCGCACCGCGCGCTACGTCGGCATCAAGGTCGAGAAGGTCATCGTACGGACGATGCTGCTCTCCGGCGCGATATGCGGCATCGCGGGTCTTCTTCTCGTCGGCGGCACCGACCACACCATATCCACGACGATCGCGGGCGGCCGCGGCTTCACGGCGGTCATGGTATCGTGGCTTGCAAAGTTCAACCCCATATTTATGATCCTCACAAGCTTCCTGCTCGTTTTCCTCGACCGCGGCGCTGGAGAGATCTCCACGACCTTCGGTCTTAACCATTCCTTTGCCGATATCCTCACCGGTATCATCCTTTTCTTCATCATCGGAAGCGAATTTTTCATCACCTACAAGATAAGCTTCCGCCGCAGCGCGAAAAACGCGGAAAAAGAAGGAGGAACGGCCAATGTTTGATTTTGTTTCTTTCATTCCGAGAGCCATCATGCAGGGCATCCCGCTGCTCTTCGGCAGCACCGGCGAGACCCTGACAGAGAAATCCGGCAACCTGAACCTCGGCATCCCCGGCGTCATGTACGTTGGTGGCATCAGCGGCGTTATCGGCGCGTTCCTGTATGAACAGGCCGCCGCGGGCAGCATGAACGGCTTCCTCGCCATCATGATCCCGCTGCTCTCCTCGCTCTTCGGCTCGCTCATCATGGGGCTTATCTACTGCTTTCTGACCGTTACGCTGCGCGCCAACCAGAATGTCACCGGCCTTGCGCTGACGACTTTCGGCGTCGGCTTCGGCAACTTCTTCGGCGGCTCGCTGATAAAGCTCACTGGCAGCGAGGTTCCGTCCATCTCCCTCTCCGCCACCAGCAGCTATTACAGCCGCGCCCTGCCCTTTGCCGATAAGCTTGGCTGGTTCGGCAAGATATTCCTGTCCTACGGTTTTCTGGCCTACCTCGCGGTGATAATCGCCGTCGTCGCGGCCTATGTTCTCAAGTGCACCCGCATCGGCCTCCAGCTCCGCGCCGTCGGCGAAAGCCCGAACACCGCGGACGCCGCCGGTATCAACGTCAATAAGTACAAGTACGTAGCGACTTGCGTGGGCAGCATGATAGCCGGTCTCGGCGGTCTGTACTACGTTATGGACTATGCCTGCGGCGTCTGGTCGAACGACGCGTTTGGCGACCGCGGCTGGCTCGCCATCGCGCTGGTCATCTTCACGATCTGGCGTCCGAACGTCGGCATCATCTCCTCGTTCCTGTTCGGCGGCCTGTATATCCTGTACATCTTCATCCCCAGCGGCATGAATTTCGCAATAAAAGAGCTGTATAAGATGCTGCCGTACATCGTCACGATAATCGTCCTCGTCATCACCAGCATGCGCAACAAGCGTGAGAACCAGCCCCCCGCCTCCCTTGGTCTGGCATACTTCCGAGAAGAACGGTAAATACAACGAGTCAAGCGCCGTGAAATTCACGGCGCTTGATCATTATTAAAAGCTCCCGATTTCATCGGGAGCTTTTGGTTTATCATATTCCTATTGGAATCAGAGCTGCTTCTGAGCGTTGATCTTGACGCCGGGGCCCATGGTGGAAGCGGTGACGCAGGACTTGATGTACTGGCCCTTTGCTGCCGCGGGCTTTGCCTTGTTGATAGCGCCGATGAGAGCAACATAGTTCTCATAGAGCTTGTCAGCGCCGAAGCTGACCTTGCCGATGGGGCAGTGGATGATGTTGGTCTTGTCCAGACGGTACTCGACCTTACCGGCCTTAGCCTCGGTGATAGCCTGCTTGATGTTCGGGGTGACGGTGCCGGCCTTCGGAGACGGCATCAAGCCCTTAGGTCCGAGGATCTTACCGAGACGGCCAACGGTACCCATCATGTCGGGGCTGGCGATAACGGTATCGAACTCAAACCAGTTCTCCTTCTGGATCTTCTCGACGAGATCCATGCCGCCTGCGTAGTCAGCGCCGGCTGCGAGAGCCTCTTCAACGCGCTCCGGCTTGCAGAAGCACAGGACGCGGACGGACTTACCGGTGCCGTTGGGCAGGACGATCGCGCCGCGGACCTGCTGGTCAGCGTGACGGCCGTCAACACCGAGCTTGACGTGCAGCTCGACGGTCTCGTCGAACTTGGCCTTGCTGGCGCTGATAACAAGATTCAGAGCCTCCATGGGATCATAGAGTGCCTGCTTATCGATGAGCTTTGCGCTCTCTTTATAATTTTTACCTCTAAACAATTTGTTTTCCTCCTAATAATGTGGTTGAGTCGGATGGATTAATCCTCCCACGTTAGGCGGCAGCGAATTGCTTACTGCCGCATGAGGAGCGAGAAGCTCGCTCTATCAGTCGCCAACGACAACGCCCATGGAGCGGCAGGTGCCGGCTATCATGCTGATGGCGGATTCGATGTCGGTGCAGTTGAGGTCGGGCATCTTCTGCTCGGCGATCTTGCGGACGTCTTCCTTGCTGATAGTTGCGACCTTGTCTCTCTGAGGAACGCCGGAAGCGGTCTCGATGCCGCATGCCTTCTTGATGAGCAGGGCGGCAGGAGGAGTCTTGGTGATAAAAGTGAAGCTGCGGTCAGAGTACACGGTGATGACAACAGGGATCATCATGCCCATGTCGCCCTTGGTGCGCTCGTTGAAGTCCTTAGTGAACTGGCCGATGTTAACACCGTACTGGCCCAGTGCGGGACCTACAGGGGGAGCCGGAGTTGCCTTGCCGGCAGGAACCTGGAATCTAACGTATCCAACTACTTTCTGTGCCAATTTACAGCACCTCTTTCTTATTAATCTTTAATTACTTCGACCTGATCGAGCTCCAGATCGACCGGAGTCTCTCTGCCGAACATAGAGACTACAACGCGGACTCTGTCCTTATCGGGCTCAAGCTCGTCCACGACGCCGCTGAAGCCGGCCAGAGGCCCATCGGTGACACGTACGGTATCGCCGAGCTGATAGTTCAGAACGATCTCCTTGTGTTCGACACCCAGATCATAAATTTCCTGCTCCGTCAGGGGGACGGCCTTACCGTCGGAGCCTACGAAGCCTGTTGCACCGCGGACGTTATGGATAAGATGCCAGCTGTCATCCGTAAGGATCATCTTCACGAGAACGTAGCCCGGAAAAACCTTGCGTTCAACGGTTTTTTCCTTGCCGTCGGTGATCTCGGTGACGGTTTCCATAGGGATGTTGACTTCTCTTATCAGATCGGTCATCCTGCGGTTTTCCGCAGCCTTCATCACGGCCGCGGCCACTGCGTTTTCATAACCTGAGTACGTATGAACAACGTACCATTTCGCGTCTTCCGCCATGTTATCAACCCGCCAGTGTAAGGAGCGCCTTGACCAGCGCGTTCGCCAGCCAGTCGAAGCCCCAGAGAACTATTGCGGAAGCCACCATCATTACGACGGAGACGAGAGTGTTGTTGGTGAGCTGCTTGCCGGTCGGCCAAATGACCTTCTTCAGCTCGCTCTTCATCTCGCGGAACCACTTGCCGACTCTCTTGAAGAAGCCGGGCTTGGTGTTGTCGTCCTTCTTAACGGCGGTGACTGCCTTTGCGGGGGCAGCGCTGATTTTCTTTTCGTCAGCCATTTTCACGCATCCTTTCAGAAGTTACTTAGTCTCAACGTGCTTGGTGTGCTTTCTGCAGAAGGGGCAATATTTGCTGCGCTCCAAACGGTCAGAAGTGTTCTTCTTGTTCTTGACCGTGTTGTAGTTCCTCTGCTTGCATTCTTCGCATCTGAGTGTGATTTTTACTCTTGCGCCTGCAGCCATTCTTTCGGCACCTCCTATTTTATTTACCCGCATTGCGGGCATTGCCTCCCTGTATTGTGACGAGGGCTTGCGGCGAAAAATGCGCGCAAAAACAGACCTCTCGTCCGACAGGTAATTCATACTATACCACAGTGCGGGCAAGAGGTCAAGCTGTTTTTTATTGAATTTACGGGATTTTTTGGAGCAGTACGCTCCCCTGCTCAGAACATCCCGAGGCTCTTGAACAGGAAGCTCCAGCCGAATATCGTGAACGGGCACAGCGTGCTTGTCACGACGACTATGTCTCCGGCAAGTCCGGCGTCGCCGCCCATCTGCTGAGTCATTGTGAAGGCCGCCACGGCGTTTGACGAGGCGAATATGCCGATGAGCGCCGCGAACTCTACTCCGCGGAAGCCCAGCAGCGCACCAAGTGACAGGAAAATCGCCGGCATGACCACGAGCCGCCCCACGCAGGCAACGGTAAGCGGATACAAATGCTCCTTCAGGCGTCTGAACTCGAAGAACGCACCCAGCAGGAACAGCATCATCGGGCTTCCGACGCCGCTCATCGAATTCACAACGGATTCTATCAGCGGAGGCAGCTTCCAGCCGAAAATGAGAAATATTATTCCGCAGAGCGAGCCGAGTATCAGCGGATTCTTCGCCACGTCCAGCAGCACATGGCCGACGCTGTCGTGCTTATCCGAATACGTCTCAAGTATTATGACCGCAAGCACGTTATACATCGGCACCACGACCGCCAGCAGCACCGACACCGCGCCGATGTCCGCGCCGTTCAGCAGGCTCTGCGCGATCGGTATGCCGATAATGGCGAAATTGGAGCGGTAGATTCCCTGTATCACCGCGCTGCGCTGGCTGCGGTTCCTGATAAGCAGCTTCGCCGTTATGCACGCCAGCCCAAAGGCCGCCAGCACACCGAGAACCGCGTACAGCAGCAGCCGCGGGCGGATCGCGTTTGCCAGATCCGAATTATACACCTGCTTGAACACAAGCACGGGCAGGAATACGCGGAATACCACCTTATTCATTTTCTCAACGTCCTTGCCGTTTACAAGCCCCGTCAGACGCACGACGAAGCCCACAAGCATCATCGCGATCAGCGGGAAAACGGCGTTGAGACACACTTCAAAATTGCTCATCTGCTGTTTCTCTCCAGGTTTTTGACAGGTTTATATAAAGTTTAACCTTTTCTTTCCGGCAAGTCAATAGTTGCAAGGTGTTATAAACCATGGTATATTTAAATCAAAACAGATCAAAAACAGGCAAATTTGCCGGAGGTAGCATATGAGGATAATGGCGATCGATCTCGGCGACGCGCGGACCGGACTTGCGGTGTCGGACGCGATGGGCATACTCTGCGGTGAGGCGTGGACCATGGAGGAATGGGACATGGAGCGCGCGGCAAAGCGCATCGCGGAGGCCGCGAAGGAGCGCGGAGTTGAGCGGCTGGTGCTCGGCCTGCCGAAAAACATGGACGGCAGCGAGGGCATGCGCGCCGAAAAAAGCCGCAGATTCAAGGAAATGCTTGAAGCAGAGTGCGCGCTGCCGGTCGTCCTCTGGGACGAGCGGCGCAGCAGCATCGAAGCGCACGCCATCCTCCACGCCAGCGGTAAAAAAGAAAAAAAACACCGCAAAACCGTGGACGCCGTGGCGGCCAGCCTGATCCTCGAGGGCTATCTCGGCAGCATATAAATCAAAATTTCGGGGGAAACTATGATGGAAGAAATAATAGATGTAAACGCCATCACAAAAGAACTATCGAAAATTTCGATCGGCTCGCTCGCGCTGGATAAGCTGATATCGGGCGTGCTCGCGCTGGCGGTCTGCCTTGTCTGCATCTTGCTTCTAACAAAGCTCACCGACAAGGCACTGGCCAATTCCAAGCGGCTGGACGGCGCACTGCGCGGCTTCATCCGCTCCGTCGTCAAGGCGGCTATGTGGATAATCACGGGCATAATCGTCGCGGACAGCCTCGGTATCCCGACGACGTCGCTTATCGCACTGGTCAGTGTGGCAGGTCTTGCGCTGTCGCTGTCGATACAGAATATAATGTCGAACCTGTTCTCGGGCATCACGCTGCTCATGGCAAAGCCATTCGTCGCGGGCGATTTCGTGGATATCGGCGGCAAATCAGGTACGATAAAAACCATCGGCATGTTTTACACCGTCATGGACACGGTGGACAACACCGTCATCAGCATCCCGAACGGCGACGTGACCTCCGCGTCCGTCATCAATTACAGCAAGGAGCCGGTGCGCCGCGTTGATATGCGCTTTGAGGCGAGCTACGACGCGCCGACGGCGGACGTCAAGGCCGCGATAATGGACGCGATCCGTGCCGACGAACGCATCCACACTGATCCCGCGCCGTTCATCGCCATCAGCGAGTACAAGAGCAGCAGCATTGAATATCTTGTGCGCATCTGGTGCAAAAATTCGGACTACTGGGACGTGCATTTCGGCATGAATGAGCGCGTGCGCGAGTGCTTCGCGGCGCATGGCGTGGAAATGAGCTACGAGCACATGAATGTGCACATATTGGATAAATAATTTTAGGCATTTAAAAGCGCCGGAACCGGCGCTTTTTTACAAAAACTTCTCTGATTAGCAGGCATCCCCGCCTTTAATCCACGCGCTTCGGCACATACTTATCCTTGCAGCAAAAAACAGGCAGGAGGGATAAGATGGGCTTGAAGAAAATTTTTCTGGTTCTGACGCTCTGCCCCGCATTCGCAGCGCTGCTCGGCACGGCTGCGTTCGCGCAGGAGCTAGTGCTCGGCGGGCAGGCGATCGGGATACAGATAAGCACGCGCGGCGTTCTTGTGGCTGGACTGACAGGCGTTGAGACCTCGGACGGCGAGCGCTGTCCCGCGGGCGACGCGGGCATATGCACAGGCGACCTGATAGTTGGCGTCGGCGAAAGTGAGCTTGACTGCGCGCAGGATTTTGTGAACGCGGTGGGCGAGCTGAACGGGCAGCCCGTGACGGTCGTCGTTGAGCGCGAGGGCAGCACATGCAGCTATACCGTGCAGCCGGTGCAGTCGAGCGAAGGTCAATGGATGCTCGGGATGTGGCTGCGTGACGGCATATCAGGCATCGGCACGCTGACCTTTGTCGACCCCGAAAGCGGCATGTACGGCGCGCTGGGGCACAGCATAAGCGACAGCGGAACCGAGCTTCTTGTGCCGCTGCGCGAGGGCAGCATAACGGACGCGGAGATAGTCAGCGTCGTGCCCGGCAGCAGCGGTACGCCCGGCGAACTGAACGGCTGCGCCGACACGGCCAAGACACTGGGCAACGTTGAACAGAACACCGAGCTTGGCATTTACGGCCACATTTTCACGCGGACGGGCAGCATCGTAGTTGAAACCGGCGATATGCACACAGGCTCCGCGACGATAATCAGCACCGTGAACGGCCGCGAGTCGAAGGAGTATGACGCGGAGATAAACCGCATCTACAACGAGACAGGCGGCCAGCGCATGATGCTGACCGTGACCGATCCTGAGCTGCGCTCGATCACCGGCGGCATCGTACAGGGCATGAGCGGCAGCCCTGTGATGCAGGACGGCAAACTCGTCGGTGCGGTCACGCATGTTTTTGTCTCGGATCCATGCAAGGGCTTCGGGATAAGCATCTACGACATGCTGGAGACGGCAGGTATACGCGAACAGGCGGCATAAGGGCAAAAAACAGGCAAGGCTTTGAGCCTTGCCTGTTTGATATTGATTTTTGCTTATGCGCCGTAGATAAGATCCGGAACGATCGTTATCAGGATCGGGCAGAAGGTCAGCAGCAGCAGGACTGCCAGCAGACACAGGATAAACGGCCAGACCTCCTTGAGGAATTCGCTGATGGGGCACTTGGTAATGCCGCAGGTGGTGAACATCATGGAGCCGAAGGGAGGAGTAATACCGCCGATCATGATGTTGACTATCATGACAAGACCGAAGTGGATGGTATCGACGCCGAGCTTCTGCGCAACGGGCAGGAGCAGCGGGGTCGTGATCATCAGGGCAGCGCCGCCCTCGAGGAACATACCGAGGATGAGAAGCACGACGTTGCAGAGCATGAGGAACACATACTTATTGCTGGTAAGTGCAAGAATGCCGTTTGCGACGAGCTTCGGGATGTTGACCCAGCTCAGGTACTGGCCAAAAACGCTGGCGCTGACCATGATGAGGACAACGCTGGAGGTACCGGCGATGGTATCGAGCAGGATGGGGATGAAATGCTTCTTGAAGTTAAGTCTGCGGTAGATGAGGCCGCCGACGATGAAGCAGTAGATAACCGCAACAGCACCGCCCTCGGAGGGAGTGAACATACCGAGGCGCATACCGATGATGATACCGAAGGGGAAGAAAAGACCCCAGAAGGATATGAACGCCTGCTTGAGTATCTCGCTGGCCTTCGGGAACTTGTCTCTGGTGGTGGGGTAGTTACGCTTCTTTGCGATGATGGCGACAACTATCATCATGGAGATGGACATCAGTATGCCGGGGACATAGCCTGCGGCAAAGACCTTGCCCAGAGAAACCTGCGCGAGCAGGCAGTAGATGATGAGGTTGACTCCGGGAGGAATGACGGGGGTCGCAGCAGACGAGGCGGCGGTGATGGCCGCGGAGAACGCCTTGGAGTAACCACGTCTCTCCATCTCGGGAACGAGCATCTTGGACTGCATTGCGCAGTCGGCGTTTGCGGAACCGGAGCAGCCGCCCATCAGCATGGACAGCAGCACGTTGACCTGTGCAAGGCCGCCGCGCATATGACCGGTAACACACTCACAGAAGTCCATTAGCTTTTCACTTATGCCGCCGAAGTTCATGACGGAGCCCGCCATGATGAAGAAGGGTATCGCCAGCAGCGAGAAGGACTGAGTCGAGTTCATGACCTTCTGGAGAATAAGCCAGGGCTTGGAGGTGGTATCAATAACAAGGAAATAGAAGAACGTTGCGCCGAACAGAGAGTAAACGATCGGCATACCCATGAAGTAGAGAATGAACACGAGGAATACGGGGATAAGATCTACGAATGTCAATGCCATTAGAAATTACCCTCCTCTACCTTGTAATCGTCATCGTCATCGCTGGGTTTGACCTTTATGATATGCAGTCTGTCAGTCAGCAGGAACCAGATGGAGTAGATGACGGAGAGGGCGAAGCCGATAGGCACGGCGATGCCGATCCACCATCTGGGGAAACGCAGAATGTCAGACACATAGGGCTTATACACGCCGCGGACGTATATAAGGTTGTGTACGTACTGAATACTGATAACCGTCAGCATGATGAGAACTGCAAGCTCCAGCACACTGATAATGTCCTGAACTACTACCCTTGCCTTAGGCTTGAGGGCGTTGGTGACGATATCAACACCAAGATGGGCATGTTTACGGTAAGCATACGCACTGCCTATGAACACCGTCCAGACGAAGAGACCGGTGACGACCTCGTCGTTCCACTGGAGCGGATGATTGAAGAAGTAGCGCATGATAACGTTGAGGTTTGCAATCACAACGCAGGCCGTAAGGGTAGCGCCGGTGATGATAGCGTCAAGATTTCGCAGAATTTTTTTGAAAGTGATTTTTTTCTTCATACGCAGTAAAAATATCCTTATCCAATTCAAATCTTAACGCATTTTGAACATCGCTATAACCTGACACGGACTGCCCGATGTTTCAGGCAGTCCTGTCGGTTAAAAAAGTCAGTAAGACTTATGGCTGAAATCAGCCGTTGTTTGCACGATACTCGGCAACGAGTCTGGTCAGCTCATCGTATGCCTCGTAGGTGGAGCCGTACTCTTCAACGATCCAGTCGATAACGGGCTTGCAGGCTTCCTGGAAAGCAGCAAGGTCAACGTCGTTCCAAGTAACACCATTCTCCTTGAGCATCTCGATCTGAGTTGCTTCGTCGTCCTGGCAGGAGGTCTGCTCCCACATGCCGCACTCGTAAGCGCACTCTTCGATTATCTTCTGGTACTTCTCGGGGATGGTCTGCCATACGTCCTCAGGCATGAACAGCCAACGGGTGGCGATCAGGTGGTTGGTGGAAGCAACCTTCTTAACGAGCTCGTAGGGCTCGCCGGCGCCGGCCAGAGTGGAGACGGAGCCTTCGAAGCCTTCAACAACACCCTGCTGGATAGCTGCAAGGCAGTCGGTGAAGCCCATGACGACAGGAGTCGCGCCGAGGCACTCAAGGGTCTTTGCAAACAGAGCGGAAGAGGTAGCGCGGAACTGGTGGCCGTGCAGATCCTCGGGAGTGTAAACGTCGAGGTTGGAGCAGACGGAACGGAAGCCGAAGGAGTAGTGGGTGTCAAGGATGTGGATGTTGCTCTCCTTGAGCTCCTCGATCAGGTTCGCGACGAACTCGGAATCCATAACGTAGTTGTACTCTTCGTTGGTAGCGTAGAGCATCGGAGCGATAACCATTGCGGCGTCGCCAACGTAGTCAGCGAACAGGGAGGGCTCTTCAAGACCCATCCAGTTTGCGCCGTTAACGGCCTGGGTAACGGAGTCGGCGTAGCAGTCGAGCTCGTTGGTGCCGTAGTAGGTAACGGTCACGTGACCCTCGGTCTTCTCGGTGATCATCTCAGCGAGCTTCTCGGAGGCCTTGTAGTTCCACTCTTTGGGGTTGAAGACGTTGGAGAACTTTATCTCCAGGTAGAAATCGTCTGCGCCGTCATCGGCTGCAGTGTCGTCGGTGTTTGCTGCATCGTCAGCCTTGGGGGCTTCGGTCTGAGCGTCGTTTGCAGGAGCAGCGGTCTGTCCGCAAGCGCAGAGAGCGAATACCATAACCAGAGCGAGAAGCATGGCAATGATTTTCTTCATTTTGTTTTCTCCTTCACAAAATTTGTTTTCCGACACTCCGTAATATTAAGAGCCGTTAAAAAGCTTTAAATATATGTTAACGGAGTGTTAACGCTTCGTTATAATATATCTGAATTTGCGGTTTGTCAACCAAATCGGGGGCTCCGCAGTGTTTTTCGGAGATGTGCACTAAAATGCCCCTAGCTTTTTGGTGTAGATATTTTTTTAACGCTTCTGTGGATGTGAAATTCAGGATATTTCAAGATTTGTTTGCCAATTTCGATGCAATGTGCTATTATCATTCCTGAGCCATTTATTTGTATTCAGGAGACGCTATGACCTACTATGAAGTAACTATGCAGCACAACGCGGACAGCCTTCTCGCGCTGTCGCGCATGCAGTATGATCTGTTTTGTACCCGCAACCGTATCGTCCGCACCATCCTCAGCGCAATACTCGTCATCATCGGCGTGTTGAACTACTCCGCCTGGTGGGGTATTCTGCTGCTGGCGTACGGCTGCTATCTCACCACCAGCACCTATGTGTCACCGGATCGCACGGCGCACAAGCTCACCGCGCAGATAAAGCAGTCCGGCAAGCCTTTCCCTTGCTCCCGCTACTGCTTCGAGAACGGTGGGCTGCACATTTTCGCCATGCCGGAGAACAAGGAGCTGGATCCCCTGCCCTACTCCGAGGTGGAGCGCGTCGGGGAAAACGCGAGCTACTTTTTCATCTTCCGCGATCAGTTCGGCGGCTACATGGTGCCGAAGGACGCGCTGGGCGATAAGGTGGACGGGTTTCGGAAGTTCATCGAGGAAAAGACCGGCAAGCCCGTGGCGCTCAAGGCCTCGCCTTTCCGCCGCATGCTCGCTCGCATGAAGCGCCGCGAGGACGAGCCGTATCACCTGTAAGTCGGGGCGGTATTTATATAATGCCCCGCGGGTTTATATCGCGCGGTTATGCGGATATGCGGATATATTTATATAATAGTAGAAACACGCCGGCCGAACCAGCGTGTTTTGTTATTTGAACGTAAAAAGAGAGTCTCCGTAGAGACTCTCTTTAAAACGCAGTATACTCGATCAACGCTTGCTGAACTGAGGCGCGCGACGGGCGGCCTTGAGACCGTACTGCTTTCTGTCTTACGGGTGAAAACCGTTGATTTTACTGGCTTTTTTAGGTTTTCACGCCTCGGTTAACCCATGAGTTCACCCATTCCGCGTCTTATTCGGGTGTAGCACCTTTTTGGGGCGCAAATGCTTTGTTCACAACCGAGGACAATTCTTTAGGCTTATTATACTTCACCTTAGCATAAATGTCCATCGTAATTTTGCTGTGCTTATGCCCCGCCAGGTACTGAACCGTTTTCGGATCTGCGCCGGAGTAAATCAAATTCGTGATATATGTGTGGCGCAACTGATGCGGAGTTACCTGAAAATCAAGGGTGTACACCACATTTCCATTATGCGCCGCTTTTTCTCCCAGCTTCGGCGTTACCGTGCGCTGAATTTTCTGCCCATTGATATACCGGACATAGGTACGCTCCTTTGTTGATCTTGTGACGATATACTGCCATACTCGCTTGAACTGCGTATATGACAGCGGGTCTCCATCACGATTGGCAACAACATATTCTGAAGTTGCAACCTCTTTTGCTTCCCGTAGGCACTCCGTCAGAACTGAAGGTAGCGGAATGTCCCGCCTTGCAGATTTTGTTTTCAGATCGGACGAGATAACGGGCCGATTATGTTCCGAATGCCATGCTCTTTGTACGGAAAGGTATGGTGCTTCGGCATGGCATAGCGGTACGCCGCTACATAACAACTGAATAGAAATGTTCGACCATATTGAGACATAATTAGTCGGTTCATCCGACACGGTATCGGTACATCGGAAGTTCCGAACTGCTCCACCACGCCTTTGGTTCTGTTGGCGGGAGCTGTATGAAGCAGAACCCGACTTTGATTCTTCAGAGCCGATTACATAGAACATCATTTTGAAGCGAGAGCCACGCTCCCGCTAATTTTTGATGCTCTGTGTAATCGACTCTTTTTGTTTGTCCAAATTGAGCCACAACGACAGTACATCCTCAAAATTGAATGACCGTCCGAATGGGATATGACTTTGCGATGACATATGATATAATGACTACAAGCAATCCTGTATTGGCAGACTGCCCGCCGATTAAGGAGGAACAAGACATGAATAGGCAGTCTGACAAAATTACTGCGATCTACTGTAGATTGAGTCGTGATGACGAACTCACAGGAGAGAGCAACAGCATTGTCAATCAAGAGTTAATATGTAAAGGGTGGTTTCTGCCACCTAATACATATGACTGCGGCTCATTTGTGGTGAATGGAACAGCAGTTGTAGGAAAGGAGTAAAAACACCTTATAACCGCTGGAAATCAACACGCAAAGGAGCTAATTTTTATGAAATCACTGTTTGAGCAAATGGGCGGCACATACCGGCAAGAGGGCGATTACCTTATCCCAAACCTCTATTTGCCAGATGAGCCGGACTACCAGATCGGCAAGTATGGGCGTATGCGCCGCAGCTATCTGAAAGAACATCGTCCGGTTCTCTATGCAAGCCTGCTCACAAGCGGAACGCTGCATCGGCACCTTGCCGAGATCGACCAAGCCTGTAACGAGCGTATGGCAATCATCGTTTCCGATATGGCAAGGCAGGAAGATGTGACCGAAGCGCTCAAAGCCGCCGACCAAATGGAATGGGTGCGCCGCATGAACAGCATCCGCAATCGTGCGGAGGAAATCGTTTTAACCGAGCTTGTATATGAATGACAAATGCCCGTTATCGGTTGCATGGCCGATAACGGGCATTTTTACACTTTAGTTCTTTTGTTCCGTGCTGGCTACCAGACGGTCAAAGTCGCTCTGATACAGATGATCCTGAATGACGCGGTACTGCTCAAACTCGCTTTCGGCAAAGGCTTTTGCAATGGCAGCGGTGACTTTTCCCTTATTTTGCAGAATATCTGCATCGTTGAATTGCAGAAAAGCGTCCAGCTTGGAGGCCCAATCTGCCATGGTCATAGGGATATGCCGTCTAGCCTGCCGGGTGGCGTAGTCCAGATACATGGTGACGATTTCGTTCAATTCCTGCATTTCATCCATGGATAAGTAATTTTTTGCAACGGACACATCTGCCTTG